>VFQT010003487.1_pt1 | contig 14291 bp, 9 predicted proteins | sample 3512381 | NCBI WGS metagenome assembly VFQT01 (sample SAMN10412376, study PRJNA504923) | tailings metagenome | isolation source: Relicate 2 Philex TSF3 active mining site | place: Philippines: Tuba, Benguet | collected 2017-08-29 | reverse complement strand
AGCGCGATTAGTTTATTCATGGATTTCATGGCAAGAAGTTTTAAAATTAATTGAGTCGAATATCATCAAAGTAATAAGTGAAATTGGGGGAACCATCTCCCATCACACCTAAATCAAATATGATAACAATACGATCGTAGGGATTAGCCGTATTGATACCAGTAAAATCAAAGCTCAATTCCTGCCAAGCGTTTCCGTTGGGAATCACCACTTCGCGTTCAAAGTTTTGACCAGGATTTGCAGAATTTTCAACTTTCAACAACACCTTGGCGCCAGCACGTGGAGAATAAACCTTCATACGCAGCGCACGTGATAATGCAAAATTGATGGGACCATCCAATGTCAAGAAACTTCCGCCCCACACCTGACCTGCATTCTTCACCATTTTCACCACTTTAGCACTGGTATTGATTCCCGCCACAGATGGGTTAGCCACTACCGAAGCGTTACCACCATCAAAATCGAACCAGCCATAAGTAATTGGATATTCAAAGTTCAATGGCAATTGTAAGGGGAAGGTGTTAGTCAAACGGATATCATCGAAATAAAATGTAAAGTTAGAAGACCCATCTCCCATTGTACCTAATTCAAAAATTAATACAATTCGATCGTAGGTATTAGCAGCATTAATTCCAGAATAGTCAAATACAAGATCTTCCCAAGCATTAGCAATACTGGTAGAAACTTCTTTCTCATAATTCTGTCCGGGATTTGCAGAATTTTCAACTTTCAATAACACCTTAGCACCCACGCGAGGTGAGTATACCTTCATCCGGAATACTTTGTTTGTTGAAAAATTCATGGGAGAGCTCAACGTAAGGAAGCTTCCACCCCAAACCTGTCCGGCATTCTTTACCATCTTACCAACTGAACCACTGGTATTAATACCTCCGGAAACTGGATTGGTAACTACGGTAGCCGTTCCACCATCAAAATTGAACCAAGGATAGGTAGAGGCCCCCGCTTCAAAATCAAGAGGAAGTTCTAAAGGCAATGTATTAACCAACCGGATATCATCAAACAACCACGTAAAGTTTGCAGAACCATCGCCCATCGTGCCATTATCAAAAATTAACACGATCCGATTATAGTTATTCGCAACATTGATAGCGCGGTAATCAATCACTAAATCTTCCCAAGCATTGGCACGAGTAGTCAACACTTCCTTCTCAAAATTCTGTCCGGGGTTTGCTGAATTTTCAACCTTGAATAAAACCTTGGCACCCACACGTGGAGAATACACTTTCATGCGGAAGATCTTGTTGGCTGAAAAATCAATATTACTGCTTAAGGTCAAAAAGCTACCTCCCCAAGGCTGACCAGCATTCTTCACCATTTTAGCCACTTTAGCGCTGGTGTTAATTCCATTTGACTGAGGATTAGCAATCACGGTTACATTTCCTCCATCAAAATTGAACCAGTTATAGTTGATAGTGGGTGATTCAAATGTCAAGGGTAGTAAAATTGGATCTACGATAGTTACTGGAACAATGCGCTGTGTAGTAGCAGCTCCACCACTAAAGGCGATTACTTTTACTTGATAGGTACCCGTAGCGGCATAAACATTACTCACTGTTTGCCCTTCTAAGAAAGTAACTGGAGTTTCTGTTGGACTTACACCAAAATAAACTTTGAAGTTAGTTTCATACAGCGCCGTTGCGCTTACGTTAACCTTGTAATTGTTAGCCGGATCTACGGTAACACTCACCTCCAGATTTTCGGGAGCACGAAAAGTAACAGTCAACTGCTTAGTTACTTCAGTTTTCTTACCACTAACTGAATAGCCAATAATTTTAACAGGATATACGCCCTCCTGGTACACATGGGTTGTGTTTTTACCAGCTACCACTTTTGCCGGGGTATTGTTACCATCTCCATAATAAACCTCATATGCAACCGCACCCACTCCATTGGGAGTGATGGTTACCAATCCCGTATTGTCCTGCGTAATCTCAAACATAGCAGACAACTCCGAAGGGGCTTCACCGCGATCTACAAAGGAAGTATCGGTAAATTCTGTTTTGGTACAGGCGACCAATAGCAGGGCGCTCATTAACCAACTTACAAGAATGTTTATCTTTTTCATAGTTAGCTTTTTATTGGCTATTAATAATTGTCGTTTTGAGTTAGGTTAGAAACCAGCACTTCTTGCTGAGGAATAGGAAATACCTCATGCTTGTTAGCTGTAAAACCAGTAATCTTTGCAGCAGCTTGCCCGGTTCTAACCAGGTCAAAGAAACGATCCCCCTCCATAGCTAACTCTAATCGGCGCTCTGCCAATATAGCCTGATACAAGGTTGCACCCGTGGCTGTAATATTATGTAGGTTGTCGCGAAATGCACGCTGACGAATTAAATTCAAATAAGTCTGTGCTTTTGTATCGTTAGCAGCTGTAGCCTTATTAAAAGCTTCCGCAGCCATTAATAAAACATCAGCATAACGAATGATGCGGAAATTATTCAAGTAATTCAATTCAATCTGACCTGAAGTTTGTCCTTTTCTGGGTAAGTACTTTTGGTTGTATAAACCAGTGTTTTTGTAAGGAGCTACCTGGTAGGTAATACCAAAGGAAGGATTCGCATTTTTATAAGCCTCGATATCTAACACAGTAACGGCTTTACGCTGATCACCGGCTGCATAAGCATTTGCCAAATCCTGAGTAGGAAGATTAGTACTCCATCCAGCTGCATAAGGCATGGCGGCAGAACCATTCAAACCTCTGATTCCACATTGTTGGATAGCATAATTACCCTGTCCGCGTGTTACAGCACCCCAGTTGTAATAAGGAGAGGTGTTGGTGTACTGAATTTCAAAAATAGACTCTGGTCCATTTTCACCAGACTCGAGAAACATGGAGCCAAAATCATCTACTAAGCGAAAAGCATTTGAAGTGATGATACTTTCTAAAACGGGAGCAGCCGCATCATATTTTTTCTGGTAGAGAAGAACTTTACCAAGTAGTGCCTGCGCTGCGTACTTTGTAATACGACCTTTCTGCACTTGTACGGCAGGTAATGCAGCGATAGCAGCATTCAGGTCTCTTTCAATCTGAGCGTACACATCAGCCTTTGGACTACGTTGTAACGTAGCGGACTCACTTAAGGAAAGACGTTTTTCTGTAAAAAGAGGTACACCACCAAAAAACTTCACCAAATGGAAATAGTAATAGGCACGTAAAAAATAAACTTCTCCATATAATGCATCTTTCCCCGCGAAAGTAACTGTGTTACCAGCTGGATTTTTATCCTTGTATTGATGCAGGTAGTTGGCTCTGTTGATTCCCTCATAAGCAGCTTGCCATAGTTCAGTCAACGTAACATTGACAGGCGTGTGAGTCATGTCATCAATCTGTTGTAGAGAAAGAACATCCGATGCATTCTCTCCACCACTCACAGCGTTATCAGATGCAATATCTCCAACTGGCACAGCCTGGTTTAACCATTGTAATGGTGTATATGCACTCACAGCCATTGTTCGATAATCGGATTCAGAGCGGAGATAGTCCAACTCAGTAATTCTGAAATCTTCCCGTGGATTGTAATCAACCCATTTGGTGCAAGAAGAAAACAATAGCACCACCCCCATCAGGAAGCTAAGCGGTTTTAATGTATTTGGTTTCATATTCGCAATCATTTAAGTTGATTAAAGTTTAATATCAAGTCCAAGTGTGAACGTACGAGGTTGAGGATAAGAGCCTCTGTCAACCCCTGTGTCAAGAATTCCACCTGCAATTTCAGGGTCGAATCCAGTGTACTTGGTAAACACAAATGCATTTCGTACTTGTCCGTACACACGGAAAGAAGAGAACCAAGTATTCTTAGAGCGAGCGGGAATAGTATAGCCCATTTGAATATTCTTGATCTTAATGAATGAACCATCCTCAACGTAACGATCCGATACACGAATGTTGCTGTTTGCATCCACAAAAGAGTAACGAGGATTACGCGCATCATTAGTAGTTCCCTCACCAGTCCAACGCGCTAGTACGCTACGATCCTTATTTGTATAGTTAGCATTACGCTCATACGCACGATAAACATCATTGCCAACAGAAGCATAGGTAAAGGCTGTGAAATCTAGTTTACCCCACTCCATTGACAGATTCCATCCCATCGTAAAGTCTGGGAATGGATCACCAATCTGTGTCATATCCTGTGCATTGATTAATCCATCTTTATTCATGTCAACAAAACGGATATCACCAGGAACTGCACCCGGCTGAGCAGCAGAGCCAGCGATTTCAGCCTGATTTTGGAAAAGTCCGTTCGTTTTATAGCCAAAGAAATAACCAGGTGTGAATCCTTTTTCAAAAACAGTTACGCTTTGTGATTGACCATTAAAATAATAACCACCCATGATACGAGCCGTACCATCACTATTCGTAGCGGTTACTTCATTTTTAGCAGTAGTAAAAGTGACTGCATTGATCAACTTCACACGCTTAGCAATAGTCTGGTTATACGTAAGCGTCAAGTCAATACCGGTACTTCTGGTAGCACCAATGTTTGAGGTTGGAATAGGTACAGTACCCAAGTAAAGTGAAGCTGAAGGTGTAAATAATAAACCATCCACCTCTTTCTGGAAATAATCAGCAGAAAGACTTAGGGCACCTTTGAATACGCTCAAATCAAAACCAGCATTCAATTGAGTTTGCTTTTCCCAACGAAGTGCATCATTTGCAGCAGAACCTACTGTGCTACCAGCATAGAATACGTTATTGAAATTATATCCATTACTGTTAGCTGTAGGACCATAGCTAGGTCCTCCATTTACGATACCTACAAATTGAGGATCTACATTCTCATTTCCTGTAGTACCGTAGCTGGTACGGATCTTTAAATAGTTGATGAATTTAGAATTGAAGAAATTTTCGTTGCTCACAACCCAACCGGCAGATCCCGATATGAAGTTGGCAAACTTATTTTTCACACCAAACGCATAGGAGCCATCACGACGAATGGTTCCAGACAATAAATACTTATTATCAAAGTCGTAATTCAATCTTCCAAAATAAGAAAGATTACGACGGAAGTACTGATAGTAATACCCGCTTAGTGCATTTGTATTGGCTGCCGTATTATTTCCGGTAGCTGCAGTAAAATCAGCAAACTCCCATGAGTTAAAAGGAACATCCTGACGTGTAGCACCGGCTGCATTCCCAGAAACTCTTGCCACTGCAAATCCAGCTACGGTTTCAAAGTGATGCTGATCGCCCACATTAAAATTGTAGTTAGCGAATGACTCCCACGTATAATTGAAATTGCTGACTTTCTCATGTGCCACACTATTGAAACGTCCTGCTACTGAGGAACCATCAGCGTTCATTGAATTATCTATGTTATTTGGACCATAGAATACCAGGGGCGTAAAGCTCTTGGCATTCCCATCATATTTAGTGTATCCAAAGCGAGAGGTCAGTCTTACATTTTTTAGCAACTGATACTGTAATTCAAACTTACCATACAACTTAGAACCCATGTTCTTATTGTAGGTATTCTCCAGCTTAGTTAACGGGTTGAAAACTTCAGATAATAATAAGTTGCTGAATCCATACTGACCCGGTGTGCCAGCAACAGTATTATTCACTGAAACTGTTGGATCAAAGTTTAATGCACTACCCAATATACTATTGAAGGAATTCTCCTGAATTCCACGTCCATCCAGAATTACACCCGTTGTGTTCAACAGGAACTTGAGCTTTGAAGTAAGATCAAAGGTCAGGTTAGCTGTGAAATTACCACGGCTAAATCTGGACTTTTCATTACCTCCAACAATTCCACCCTGGCTGGTATAGCCAGCGGAGAGAAAATAACCCATGCGATCAGAACCGCCACGTGCAGAAATTGTATGCGATTGAAGTGGCGCCATTTTAAAAACCTCATTCTGCCAATTGGTTCCTACTCCGATCTGTGAAAGGTTAGGAAAAACAACAGGACCACCGGCAACAGTGCTACCCTCATTAATCATAGCAGCATACTCAGTACCATTAAGAACGCCCACTGTATTAATTACATCTTGCATACCATAGCTGGCATTCACAGTAATATCTGTTTTTGTAGCCTTACGACCAGATCTTGTGGTAACCACAATAACTCCATTACCACCGCGTACTCCATAAATAGCAGCAGTAGCTGCATCTTTTAATACGTTGATAGACTCTATATCAGTTGGAGCGATTGAATTGAGGTCAGTTAAAGTTTGAGGTACCCCATCTATAATAACCACTGGGTCGGTACCTGAAAAAGAAGGAATACCACGCACCAACACAGTAGGCTTAGCACCAGGCGTTCCAGGCTGGATAACGTTAACACCTGAAGCGCGACCTTGCAAGGCCTCTTCCATTCGAGTTGGACGCAATTTTTCAATGTCAGCACCTTTTACGGTTGAAATTGCTCCGGATACTTTTGTCAAGCGCTGGGTACCATAACCTACCACCACTACATCCGCAAGAGTGGTTTCCGCAGACTCTTCAAGTTGAATTGTAAGATCGGAAATTGCACCGGTTAATGCATATTCGGTGGGGTTCATCCCAACATGGGATATAACCAAAACAGACCCCGCAGAGCCAGCAATGGTAAATCTCCCACGAGCATCGGTAGCCGTTTTTTGATTGGTTCCTTTAATGGTAACCGTGGCACCTGCTACAGATTCGCCAGTTGCCTTGTTTAAAATTCGTCCAGAAATTGGGTTGTTTTGAGCCCAAAGGTTGATGCTAAGCAGAAGACATAGCATTAACGAGGCCCACCAAGTTAATTTTGGTTTCATACGACAAGCATTATGTTTTAGTTAGCCTAGATGTAGACATACAAAGAACTTGATTGGTTGTTTGCTGTAAAAATATTTTACCTCATCTTTACTACATCAATATTTATAATATATTGATTATCAATAAACTTAAAATATCTCAGTACTACATCAAAGGATTGAATTATATTGAACCCATCAATTTTGCAATGAGATACTACTTCACCCTACTATTAATAGGCGCAATCACTTTGTCTAAGGCTCAGAATACAATTGGCCTTCCAGAGATAAACAATTTTCAGAAGATCCAGTACAAGGCTGGGCTTCAAAATTGGGACATTCGTCAAGACCAAAAAGGAGTATTGTATATAGCAAATAACGAAGGGGTGCTCACCTATAATGGAAGTAATTGGACCCTACATCCCCTACCCAATAAAACCATTGCCCGTTCTCTGGAAATTGTTGCTGACTCAATAATATATGTAGGGGGTCAGGGAGAATTGGGATATTTCAGCCCAAATAAGGCTGGCTCACTTTCCTTCACCTCACTTTTAGACAAAATCCCTGCAAATGACCGTTCATTCGGGGATGTTTGGGATATCGTTTCACACGGTTCCAGTGTTTTTTTCCGGTGCAGCAATAAAATATTTGAATTATCCAAAGGGAAAATAAGAATCCACGCTCCCCTTGGTGAATGGGCCTACTTGGGCGCCACACAAAACAGATTACTTGCACAAGACTTTGAAAAGGGTTTATTGACCTATGAAAGAGGCAGATGGGTATCGCTTGATTCCAATACTGTATTGTCAAAGGGCGATCCTATTACAGGAATTCTGGAAATAGGAAACGACAGCTTGCTTATCACTACGCTAAAAAATGGAATTTTTGAGTTGTATAACAACTTGATTCGATCACAACTATCTCCCAACAGGTCTTTATTTATTCGAGACAGAATTTACGCGGCAACCCTAATCAATAGGAATGCTCTTGCAATAGGAACCAGTAATAATGGCGTTTACATTGTGAATAAACAAGGAGCGATCATTCAGCATTTCTCAAAAAAAGAAGGATTACAGCAAAATAATGTTTTAAGCGTTTTTTGTGATCAGCAACAAAATTTATGGTTGGGCCTGGATAACGGGATTGACTTTATTGCATTTAACAGTGCAATCAAGCAGATATCCCCAGGCGAGGAGGATGGTCCAGGCTATGGGATTGCGCTACTCGATAATAATTTGTATATAGGAACATCAACCGGGCTCTTTCAAGCACCCGTGAAGGACGTAAATGATTTGAGTTATGTATTAGGAAGTTTTAGAAAAATACAAAACAGTGAGGGCCAGATATGGAATCTCACTGTAATCAATAATAAACTGATTGCAGGCCATCACGAAGGTGGGTTCATGGTAGCAGGAGACAAAGCAAATTATTTTAACCGAATAGCAGGAAACTGGAATTTCATACCCTTTCAATTAAATGGAATACCTCAGCTAGCCATCGGTCACTACCAGGGCATATCCATCTTTGATCAGCAGCGTAATAACTATATTTTAAACACAGTCATTCCCGATTTTGAGGAATCGTCACGATACATGGTCTCTGACGCTGGTGGGAACTTATGGATTTCGCACCCCTATCATGGCATCTTCAAAGTGAGCCAACATGGACAAAACGTCAAGATTAGCAAATATGAAAAAGACAAAGGGATACCCACACCGCTCAATAACCATATTTTTAAAATAGAGGACCAAATAGTACTCGCAACAGAACGTGGAATTTATAAATACGAACAAGCGAGTGATCAATTTAAGCCCCACCCACTTTTTACATCCACACTGGGTACAAAAAGTGTTCGTTATATCAACCAAGATAAAGAAGGGAACTACTGGTTTGTACAAGAAAAAACAGTAGGTGTAGTCAACACCAACGAACAATCCATTACTTACTTACCAGAATTATCTAATAAGATTCTAAGCGGCTTTGAAAATATTTTTCCCGTCAATGAAGAAAACATTTTTGTCAGTGCCGAGCGCGGAATATTTCATGTGAACTACAAAAAATACCTCGAGAACAAAAGAGAGCTAAAAGTTGGAATCAGAAAAGTGAATATCATAGGAACTAGTGATAGTCTCTTGTATGGCGGCTTTGGCACACTCGGTGGAAATCAGACCACTACAGAAAATCTTAAGATTCCCAATAAATGGAAAACAATTCGGTTTGGATTCTCTGCCATTCTATATGGACAAGAATCAAAATTGGAATACTCCTATCGATTAAAAGGGTTTGACAATAACTGGTCTGCCTGGAGTACCCGCTCAGACAAAGAGTATACCAACTTATTGGAGGGACGCTATACGTTTGAAGTGAAAGCGCGGAACAATTTGGGAAGTGAATCTAGTATTGAAAAATTTGAATTTGTTGTACTCCCCCCTTGGTATAGAACCTCCTGGGCCTACTCCATTTATATTTTTCTTTTTGCAGGCTTACTGTTTTTGATGTACCAATTGCAAAAGATCAAATTCAGCAGACAGCAAAAAAGAATGGAGGAAGAAAATAAAAAGCTACTCTATATCAGCGAACTAGAACTAAATAAAACACAGAGTGAGGTAGTAGCATTACAAAATGAAAAATTAGCCAGTGAAATTAATTTTAAAAATGCTGAGCTTGCCTCCTCTACGATGCACCTTGTAAAAAAAGGTGAATTGCTATCAAAGATCAAAGAAGAATTAGCCCATGTATTAAAGCATATCCAAGACAAAACAGCAATACAAGAAATAAAAAAAGTAATCAAGTCCGTATCAGATGATGATAAAATCGATCAGGAGTGGGAAACATTTGCAAAACATTTTGACACGGTGCACAGTGACTTTGTAGTCACCCTCAAAAAAACTTATCCATCGCTAACTGCAAACGAGGTAAAACTCTGTATTTACCTCCGCATGAATCTTAGCAGCAAAGAAATTGCACAGTTAATGAACATTTCCGTACGTGGTGTTGAAATTAGCAGATACAGACTTCGTAAAAAGATTGGAATTGCCTCTGAGATTAATTTATTTGATCACCTTATGCAAATTGATAACAAGAAGAATCAAACTAACGATCTTTAAGTTGCAATAAATACTCAGGTTCATTGGTGGTAATAAAATCAAATCCCTGACTAATACACCATTTCAATTGAGTAGACTCGTTCACCGTCCATACATTCAGTAGTAAACCCATCGCTTTTGCATCTGCAATCCACTGTGGATTTTGCTGATATATTTTATAGTTATAATCAAGTCCTTGAATGCCGGCAGTTTTCAAATCTGCAGGTGATTTATCGCCGTTGAGATAATGAGTTATCACTTTCGCATCCAGTGCACGCAGTTTGGTAAGTATAGCATAGTCAAAACTGATATACTCTACCCAACGTGCAGCTTTACTTTTTTTTACCTGTTCCCATACCCGTTGTGCCAGTAATTGCCCCCGCTCCATTCCTGCCGGCGAAGGTTTGATCTCCAGCACCAGACGTGTTGCTTTATTTGCTTGAATACCTGCTTTTAAGTAGGCCTCCAAGGTTGGAAGTTCCTCTCCATTTGATAATAAATGTGAACGGAGTTGAGCATACGTTGAGGATTCAATATCCATTCCCCCGTGATGAGGATCATGATTGACTACCAATATTTCATCTGCCGTCATACGAACATCAAACTCAGAACCGGTACATCCCAACCGTATGGCCTCGCGTAAGGAAGCAATTGAATTTTCCGGGAATCCGTTTTTCTTAAATGCCCCCCGATGAGCAATCACATTATTGGATGCAAAATTCATAGTAGCTGTAGATTTAACCCGGGTGGTGGCGCAGCCTGTAAATAAACAAAAAGAGAGAGCCGTAGCCAATAATAGTAGCTGTTGCATATTAGTTAAATGAAATTTCACTCAAACGTATAGAATATTGTACTCTGCTATTGTTGGCAGCATCCATTAACTGTAGATCAATCAAAGGGTCTTTCTCCCAGCGAATAGTAATCAATCCGAAATTATTATCCATAACGGGCCCTTCAATTCGATTTTTATTGGGCGTAGCAAAACTCCAAGTGGAGGTAATACCACTCGACGTAAAATCATATAAAGGATAAATACCAGGCGCTTGCAACTTAGAAATCTCTCCGTAATGAACATCCCCTGTTAAAAATAATACGCCACTTGCACGAGTTTTTTTAATCAACTCAATAAAGCGCTGTTGCTCGTGCGGATAATTAGCCCATGCCTCATACCCATTATATTCAATACTAAATTGTGTGCCGCTGCAAATAAGCCGAAGATCCGCCGGAACTTTTAACACTTCTTCCAGCCATGCCCACTGTTCTTCTCCCAATAAGGTGCTGTCTGAATTTTGATGTATGCTATAGTCCAACCCATAGAAGTAGCGTTCGCGAGGAGTTGGCGCTGTACTATCAAATAATCTTACATCATCACGAAACGTTCGATTGTCTACTAAAATCAGCTGGATAGTTCGTCCCTTATTTTTTATGTACTCCACATGATAGATCCCCTCGTGCTTTCTGCGCGAGCTGGTAGCTGGCTCTTCAAAAAATGAAAGAAAAATTTCTTTTGACTCTTTTTTATAGGGATAATGACGTCCTGCATCATTACGACCAAAGTCATGATCATCCCAGGTGGCAAAAAGACGCGTTGCTTTTTTTAGCTCCTGAAAATATGGTTGTGCACCCCAACGCTGATATTTTGCGCGTAACGTATCCATGTTGTCAGTATCCCCATAAATATTATCACCTAAGAAAATAAAATAATCAGGTTTGTAATTGGCCGCTATTCCTAATAAGGGTTGCGGAATATCTTGATTAGCACAAGAGCCAATTCCAATGGTGGTAACGGGTATAATGGGAGGCGTTTGGCAAGCAACCAGACAAAAAATGATCACAATACTGAGTACCTTGATTGAATTCTGCATACTCTAAATTAAGCGTCTGTCATCTTTTAATTACTTTTGCCCTCCCGGACCCTTAGCTCAGACGGTTAGAGCATCTGACTCATAATCAGAGGGTCGTTGGTTCGATCCCAACAGGGTCCACTCATTTAATCAGAATCAATACATAATGTATTGATTTACAATTAATTATTGATAATGAAAAAAATTTATTTTCTTCTACTCCTTTCATTCTCACTTGTAAATGCAGTAATGGCGCAGGAAAATGGAGCTAATACAGGTAAAAAGAAAATTGATCTTTCCAACCGCCCAAACGACCACCTCGTTATTCAGTTTGGACATACTACTTGGACTGGGGTACCCGACACTATTGCCATGGGGAAGTTTTCAAAAAGCTTCAACATGTACTTCATGTTTGATTTTCCTTTCAAGAGTAATCCAAAGATGAGTGTAGGTGCGGGAGTTGGAGTAGGTAGTGATCACATTCGATTTTCAAAAGTGAATATTGGAATCAAAGAAATCGGCAGCACCATGCGCTTTACCAATGTGCGCGATACCAATCATTATAAGAAAACAAAACTGGCAACCAGTTATGCAGAAGTTCCGCTTGAACTTCGTTATAGTGCAAATCCTGAGACTGGAAAAGGACTAAAAGTTGGTTTAGGTGTTCGCGTGGGAGCATTGATCAATGCACACACCCGCAATGTAGATTGGCAAAATAGAAATGGGAATCTTATCAATGAATTTTCTGTAAAGGAATCTAGTACTCGCTACTTTAACAAAACAAGATTTGTAGGAACCTTTCGCGTAGGCTACGGTAACTTCTCAATTTTTTCAAGTTATCAACTCAATCCAACCCTTCGAGATGGAGTGGGTCCTACGGCAAGACCCTTTACACTTGGGTTGATGTTGAGTGGCCTTTGAGGATTTGCTATGATTGATAAGCGGAATAAGATTGAACATGAAGAACGAGCCATCCTTGTAGGCGTTATCCAAAAAGATCAAACAGAAACACAGGTCTCAGAATATTTAGCAGAGCTAGCCTTCTTAGCTAGTACTGCGGGGGCTATAACCGTCAAAACCTTTACACAAAAACTTCCACATCCTGACAGTAAAACTTTTATTGGTAAAGGAAAACTGGAAGAGATTGCAACCTATGTAAAGGGTAAGGACATCCGTGTAGTAATTTTTGATGACGAACTCAGCGGCGCACAAATCAATAATATTGAAAAAGCCCTCCAGGTAAAAACAATTGACCGGAGTGATTTGATTTTAGACATTTTTGCACGACGCGCCAAAACTGCACAGGCAAAAGCACAAGTAGAATTAGCCCAATATCAATATATATTACCCCGGTTGCGAGGAATGTGGAAACACTTGGAACGTCTAGGAGGCGGTATTGGTACCCGAGGCCCGGGAGAAACAGAAATTGAAACAGACCGTCGAATTGTTCGTGATAAAATTTCACTCTTACGCAAACGGCTCGCAGAAATCGATAAACAAGCATTTACACAACGCAAAGAAAGAGGTGAATTTATTCGTGTTGCCTTAGTGGGCTACACCAATGTGGGGAAATCCACGCTCATGAATTTATTAAGCAAGCGTGATGTATTTGCAGAAAATAAATTATTTGCCACGCTGGACACCACTACCAGTAAAGTAGTATTTGAAAACACACCATTCCTGCTGAGTGATACGGTTGGATTTATTCGAAAACTTCCCCATCACCTGGTAGAAAGTTTCAAGAGTACGCTAGATGAAGTAAAAGAAAGTGATATCCTATTACACGTAGTTGATATTTCTCATCCTAATTATGAGGATCAGATGAAAGTGGTTAACACCACACTGGCTGAACTAGGCTGCGCGGATAAGCCCACGGTAACTATTTTCAATAAAATGGATGTATATGAAAAACAAACCTTTGACCAGTGGTTAGAAGAAGACGTAAAAGAATCCATTTTAAGAGATTTAAAAAAACGGTGGGAGAATGAAACACTGGGTGCCTGCGTATTTATATCTGCAACAGAAAAAAGAGAGATTGACACCTTACGAACAAACTTACTTCAACAAGTAAGGAAATTATACAGTCAACGATATCCGTATAAAACTGCTTATTACTCCCATGTCGACTACACCGAAGGGACTTGATTGGCATTTGCTGACGGAAGATCCTAAAAACTTACCCTGGGATCAACAAGCTATTTTATCGTTTACCATTCATGAAAAAACCATTTGCCTGACACAGCAGGATGGAAAATTCTACGCGTTTCAAGCACTTTGCCCCCATGCAGGCGCCCCATTGAAAGACGGGTATATAGATGCAAAAGGGAATATTGTTTGCCCCCTCCATCACTATAAATTTTGCCTGTCCAATGGCCGAAATTGCACTGGGCAAGGCTATGATATGCGTGTTTATGCGTTGGAAATGAGAGCAGACGGCCTTTATATCGGATTCCGAAAATGAGTCTAAATATTCTGATTTTCCTTATTTTTGCTCCCCGCCGGAAAGATCTCCATCTAAACGGTGGCGTTTCAAAAGAAACACTCCTCCTTAGCTCAGTTGGTTAGAGCATCTGACTGTTAATCAGAGGGTCGCTGGTTCAAGTCCAGCAGGGGGAGC
>VFQT010003486.1_pt1 | contig 14292 bp, 7 predicted proteins | sample 3512381 | NCBI WGS metagenome assembly VFQT01 (sample SAMN10412376, study PRJNA504923) | tailings metagenome | isolation source: Relicate 2 Philex TSF3 active mining site | place: Philippines: Tuba, Benguet | collected 2017-08-29 | reverse complement strand
ATCGAGCGCCGCCACCTGGGCGCGCTCCATTTCGTCCTCGGGCATCGACTGGCCGAACGAGATCGTCGCCGTCTTCAGCATGCCGCCGCACGCCATGCACAAGGGCAGCGTCTCGTTGTCGGCGAAGATCTGGCGCACCCAGTCCAGCTCGTGCCGGCGCTTGCAGTCGAGGCACGCCGCGTAGGTGGCGTTGCCGTGCAGCTCGATCACCTTGTCCGCCGGCACGCCGGAGGCCTGATGCAGCCCGTCGATATTCTGCGTGATGATCGCGATCAGCTTGCCCTGATCCGCGAGCTTGGCGAGCGCCCGATGGCCCGCGTTGGGCGTCGCCGCCTTCATCGTCGCATCCGTGGCGAACTTACGCCGCCACGACTCCCGCCGCGCCTCCTCCGACGCCAGGAAGTCGCCGAACTCGATGGGCCGGTACTTCGTCCAGATGCCGCCGGGCGAGCGGAAGTCGGGGATGCCGCTCTCCGTCGAAATACCCGCCCCGGTGAACGCCACGATCCGCCGTGCCGCGCCGATCATGCGCTGAAGCTCTTCGACCGCACCCATGGCATCCTCCCCCGCTTCTTCGACAAACCTCGTAGGCGCTACTTTAGCCGCGATGGCCCGGTGTCGTCAGCCATCACGGGCGCCATCACGGGCGACGGTCTTGCATCGCGGCCGGCGATGCCTTTCCCTACGGTCCATAACCTGCCAGCAGCGGACGGTGCACGAAGGCGCCATCGAGGGAGTGGAACGATGCAAGTGGTCATGTGCGAAGCCTACGGCGAGCCCGACAGCCTCGTGGTCAAACAGGTCGAGTCGCCAGCACCAGGGCCAAAGGACGTGAAGATCCGCCTGCGCGCCCGCGGCGTCAGCTACACGGACGTCCTGCGTATCGCCGGCAAGTATCACGTGAAGACGCCGCCTCCGTTCATTCCCGGCGGCGAGGCCGCCGGCGAGATCATCGCCCTGGGCACGGACGTTCAGGGCTTCGAGGTCGGGGACCGGGTACTGTCGGGCGGCGGTTTCGCCGAGGAAACGGTGCAGCCGGCGGCGAGCGTCATCAAACTGCCGCCCCACGTCGGTTTCGAGGCGGCGGCGGCCTTCCGCTCCAACTACACCACGGCCTACTACGCGCTGCAGCGGGGCCGCCTGCAGCCCGGAGAAACGCTTCTCGTGCACGGTGCGGCCGGTGGCGTCGGCCTCGCCACCGTGGACGTGGGCAAGCTCATGGGTGCGCGCGTCATCGCGACCGCCCGTAACGCCGAGCGCCTGGAAATCTGCAAGAAGCTCGGTGCAGATCACGTCATCGACTATTCCAACGGCTTCCGCGACGCCGTGAAGGACCTGACGGGCGGCCGTGGCGCCGACGTCGTCTTCGATCCCGTCGGCGGTGACGTATTCGACGAATCCATGCGGTGTATCGCCCCCTTCGGCCGCATTCTGATCGTCGGCTTCACGGGCGGACGCCCCGGCGAGGCCAAGACGAACCATCTGCTGGTCAAGGACGCGGAAGTCATAGGCTTCACCATCGGCGCCCTCGCCCGCCTGGATCCCGCCCGCGCCCAGCGCAATCTGGAAGTGCTGGTCGGATGGCTGTCGGCGGGCCGGATCCATGCCTACCACTCGCACGCCCTGCCTCTCGAAAAGGCCGCCGACGCCCTGAAACTGATCCTGGACCGCCAGGTCGTCGGCAAAGCCCTGCTCGTTTGAGTGTCGTTCAGAACACGTTGCGATATAGAACGCGAGACCGGGGTTGCTCGCCACGCGCGGGTGTCCTAGAAGCATCGTGGGAGGTTGGTGGTGGGCGGAGCCCTCGCCAACCGGGTCAGGTCCGGAAGGAAGCAGCCCTAACGATTCGGCTTCGGGTCATCGTCCAGCCTCCTACTATCCCCCGGCCGGCACTCGAGCCGCCACGGCGCCGGGGTGACGCTCATCCTCGGACTGAGCGCCGGAAGCTATCGGCAGCGCTCTGCATGCCCTGCAGAAGTGAAGCTCCCGATGTGCCGCGCTCCGCTGCGCAAGGCTAGGGAATGGCTCGCAAGCCCACGAATGACGACCAACAGGCCGACCCTCTCGACGCGCGGGAGCTTGCCATCGACCAGCCGCCGCTTCTCGCGCCTGAGCCGCCGGAGACCGGTGCCGCACAGAAGTCGGGCTATGTCGTGCTCGCCCGAAAATACCGCCCGGCCACACTCGATGATCTCATCGGCCAGGACACGATGGTCACGACGCTGCGCAATGCGTTCGCCGCGGACCGCATCGCGCAGGCCTACATGCTGACCGGCGTCCGCGGCGTCGGCAAGACGACGACCGCCCGCATCCTGGCGCGCGCGTTGAACTATGCCGCCGAAGGAGCCCCGGACCGCCCCTCGTTCGATTTCTCGGTGCCCGGCCGCCATTGCCGGGAAATCATGGAAGGCCGCCATCCCGACGTGTTCGAGATGGACGCTGCCTCCAACACCGGTGTCGAGAACATCCGCGATCTCATCGAGCAGGTGCGCCTGCTGCCGTTCCTGGCGCGCTACAAGGTCTTCATCATCGACGAGGTGCACATGCTCTCGAAGGGCGCGTTCAACGCCCTTCTGAAGACGCTCGAGGAGCCGCCGGCCCACGTCAAGTTCGTTTTCGCGACGACCGAGATCCGCAAGGTCCCGATCACGGTGCTCTCGCGCTGCCAGCGTTTCGACCTGCGCCGCGTGCCCGTCGAACTGTTGACCGCCCACTTCGGGAAGATCGCGCAGAAGGAGCACGCCAAGGCCGAGGACGAGGCATTGGCATTGATCGCGCGTGCCGCGGAAGGGTCCGTGCGCGACGGCCTGTCCATCCTCGATCAGGCGATCGCCACGTCGAGCGGCCAGTCGGAGGGCGTCACCGCGGCGTCGGTCCGTGCGATGCTGGGCCTTGCCGACCGCAGCCGGCTCTTTGCCCTGCTCGAACACGTCCTTGCGGGACGAGCCGCCGATGCGCTCGACACCTTCTCCAGCCTGCACCGGGACGGTGCGGACCCCATTCAGACCATTACCGATCTCGCCGATGCAGTGCATCTCACCACGCGCGTCAAGGTCGCTGGCGCGGGTGCCGCCGGCATCGAGCTGTCGAACGAGGAACGCCAGCACGCCACGACGCTGGCAGAGCGCCTGTCGCTTCCCGTGCTGTCGCGCGCCTGGCAGATGCTGCTGAAGGGCATCGACGAAGCCGGTCGCGCGCCGAGCGCGCTCGCCGCCGCCGAAATGTTGATCGTGCGCATGGCCCACGCCGCCGATCTCCCCTCGCCCGAGGACATCATCACACGGCTGGGGGGTGGCAAACCCGCCCGCGACCGCCGTTCCGCAGCGCCCTCGTCCGGCGACGGGCAACGCGAAGCCCGCGGCCCGCTCAACGCGGCGCCACCCCAGGCACCAGTTGCCAACGACCTCGAGCCCCTGCCCAGCCTCGAAGATTATGGCGCCTATGATCCGGGCGAGGACGGTGGCGACATCGATCAGGACCGCGACGGCCTCGACAATCCCGAAACGGTCGCGGCCCCTGCCTTCGCCGACCCGCGATCGTTCGCGGAGGTCGTCGAACTGGCAGGTAAACATCGCGACGCGCGGCTCAAGATTCATCTCGAGGACGACACCAGCCTCGTGAAATTCGATCCGGGGGGTGCAATAGAACTCTTCCTTCTGCCGAACGCACCGCCGGAAATCGGCAACGACCTACGTGAGAAACTCAACAAGTGGACCGGAAGACGCTGGGTCGTGGCGCTGAGCAACCGCAGAGGTGAGCGCCCTATCGGCGAGGTCCGGCGCGAGGCTGAAGCCGCCGAACTGGAGGCGTTGAAGAAGCATCCCGCCGTCACCGCCGTGTTCGAAGCGTTTCCCGACATCAAGATCGCCAGCGTCAAGCCGATGGCCGTCGACATCGACGACGATCAGGCAACCGGCTAAGCAGCACGCCACCAAACCGGAGCGCCGGCTCCCGCAAAGGCAAGGAATCCCAGGCATGAAAGACCTGATGAAGATGATGAAGCAGGCCCAGGAGATCCAGGGCCGGATGCAGCGCATGCAGGAGGAACTGTCCGCCCTCGAGGTCGAGGGGCAGGCGGGCGCCGGAATGGTCCGCGTCACGCTGAACGGCAAGGGTGAGATGCGCGGCGTGCGCATCGACCCAGCCCTGGTCAAGCCGGAGGACGTGGAGATGATTGAGGACCTGATCGTCGCCGCCCACGCCGATGCGCGCGCCAAGGTCGAAACCGCGATGCAGGCGAAAATGCAGGAAGTGACCGGCGGCCTGCCTCTGCCGCCAGGCCTCAAGCTGTTCTGATCTGCCACCGCCGCGTCAGAACGCGGCGAGTTGGCTGTTGCGCACGTCGCTGACGAGCATCGCTCCCGGCGCGTGCGTGATGGCGATTTCCGGAGCGATCGTTGCGATGACGGCCTGCGGGGTGACGCCGCACGCCCAGAACACGGGCAGCTCGTCGGCACGGACCTCCACGGCATCGCCGTAGTCCGGTTTGCCGATGTCGGAAATGCCGATCAGATGCGGCAAACCGATATGCACCGGCGCGCCGTGCACCGATGGGAACCGCGACGTGATCTGCACGGCACGGATCGCATCCGCCGGCTTGAAAGGCCGCATCGAAACAACCATCGGCCCCTTGAACGGTCCCGATGGCTGGCAGGCGATGCTGGTGCGGTACATCGGCACATTGCAGCCGCAGCTCATGTGACGCAACTCCAGGCCGTCCTCCGCCAATGCCTCCTCGAACGAGAACGAGCAGCCCAGCACGAACGCCACGAGATCGTCGGTCCAGAAGTCCTTGATGTCCGCCACCTCCGCCACCAGCTTGCCGTTCCGCCAGACGCGGTACTGGGGAATGTCGGTGCGGATGTCGAGATCGGCGCCAAGCTCGGGGATCGACGGATCGCCGGGCTCGGGCGACATGCCGATCAGCGGGCACGGCTTGGGATTGAGCTGGCAGAAGCGCAGGAAATCGGACGCCAACGCCTTCGGCAACACCGCGAGATTGCCCTGCACGTAGCCCGGCGCGAACCCGTGCGTGAAGCCCTGATAACTTCCCTGGCGGAAGATGCGCCGCGCATCGGCGCCCGTCTTTGCGCGCTGCTGCAGTTCGGCAAGCATCGCACCTTGTGCCTTCTGCTTGTCCGCCAACGTCGCTGCCATCGCGTTTTCCTTTCGTGTCGTCTCGCGTGCGCCCGCGCACGGCTCGATGTGTTGTCGCAACGCTGCCTCGCATCGGCGAAAGCGTCAATCCCGCAGTCGAAGCCGTATATGCCCGGTGTCACGCTGAGAATGCAGCAGTGGCATCGAGGCAAGGCCTGCGGTTAGAGTGCCAGCCGGACACGAACACGATGGAGAGCCCCGTCTCATGCCGGCACCGGCCAAGCTCAATCTGCACGACATCGCGGACGCCCTGGCGTCCGGCAAACTCACCAGCCGCAGCCTCGTCGAAGGCTGCCTCGAGCGCATCCAGGATCCGAACGGCGAGGGCAGTCGCGCCTTCGTCAAGGTCGACGCGGACGGCGCCCGCATCGCGGCCGACGCGATGGATGCGTTGCGAAAGGCTGGCCACGCCCCCTCCCCCTACGCGGGCATCCCGATCGCCATCAAAGACCTCGCGGACATCAAGGGTCAGGTGACGACGGCGGGCTCCAAGGTTCTGGCAGACAGAGCACCGGCCGGGGCCGATGCGCCCGTCGTCGCACGTCTGCGCGCCGCGGGCCTCATCCTCATCGGCCGCGCCAACATGACCGAGTTCGCCTACTCCGGCCTCGGCATCAATCCCCACTACGGCACCCCGTTGTCACCATGGGACCGCGCCTCCAAGCGCGTACCGGGCGGCTCGTCCTCAGGCTCCGGTGTCGCTGTCGCGGACGGCATGGCGCTCGGCGCATTGGGCACCGACACGGGCGGATCATGTCGCATTCCAGCTGCCTTCAACGGTGTCGTCGGCTACAAGCCGACCGCCCGCCGCGTGCCGACGGACGGTGTCGTGCCGCTCTCGACGAGCCTCGACTCCATCGGTCCTCTCGCGCCCACGGTCATGTGCTGTCAGGTGCTCGATGCCGTCATGAGCGGCTCCGATCCCACGCGCCGATACGACGCCGGCCTCTCCGGCGCGCGCTTCTTCGTTCCGGAAAACACGGTTCTGGACAAGCTCGACACACACGTCGCGGCCGACTTCGACGCGACGCTCGCGCGACTGTCGAAGGCCGGCGCCAGCATCACACGCGGCCGGTTCGCGCCGTTCGAGCGTATTCCGGCGACGCTCGACAAGGGTGGCCTGTCCGCATCCGAGAGCTACCACTGGCACAAGGACATCCTCGCGCACAGGCACAACGAATACGACCCCCGGGTTCTGGCCCGCATCATGAAGGGGACCGAACAGTCCGCCGCGGACTACATCGAGCTGTTGACCCAACGCCAAGGTGCCATTGCCGACTACGAGGACGCCTTTGCCGGCTACGATGCGATCCTTTCGCCGACGATACCGGTGGTCGCCCCGCGGATCGCCGACTGCGATGCCGTTGCCGACTACAACCGCATCAACATGCTCGTGCTGCGCAATACGCTGATGATCAATGTGCTCGACGGTTGTTCGATCGCACTGCCGATGCATCAGCGGGGTGCCCCGCCGACGAGCCTGATGATCTCGGGTCCCGCCATGAGCGATCATCGCATCCTGGCACTGGCCGCGGCCGCAGAGCGCACGCTCGCGGCCTGAGGAGCAGTCCCTCGCAAAAACAAAGAAGCCGGCGAACAGGGCCGCCGGCTTCTCGAACTGCTTCGCGGGATCTCGACCGTTCCGCCTCAGCGCGGCAGATCGGTACGCCCCATGAGATACCGGTCGATCGAAGCCGCAGCCTGACGGCCTTCGCGGATCGCCCACACCACAAGTGACTGGCCGCGGCGGATATCGCCAGCGGCGAAGATCTTCGGCTTGCCCTTGATCTTATAGTCACGGTCGGTCGCATCGAGGCCCTTGAAACGGCCGCGCGCGACGATGTTGAGCTCGAGCTGCTTCACCACGTCCGTCTCGACCGGACCGGAGAAACCCATCGCGAACAACACGAGATCGGCCTTCAACTCACCCTCGCTGCCGGGGACGGGCTTCAACTGGTTGTCGACGCGCGTGTAGAGCAGCTTCTCCACCTTGCCGTCCCGCCCGGCAAAGCCAGTCGTGGAGATCTGATACTCGACCTTCGCGCCCTCGGCCTGACTGCTCGAGACGCGCAGCTTCAACGGCCAGTGGGGCCATGTGACGAGCTTGGCTTCCTTCTCGGGCGGCTTGGGCATGATCTCGAGCTGCGTCACCGAAGCAGCGCCTTGCCGGATGCTGGTGCCAATGCAGTCCGACCCCGTATCGCCACCGCCGATGACGATGACGTGCTTGCCCTTGGCCGAGATCTCGCTCGTGGTGCTCGCTACGCCCTCGCCCGACACCCGCCGGTTCTGCTGCGGCAGGAAGTCCATCGCAAAATGCAGGCCCGCCAGATCGCGCCCGGGCGCATTGGCGAAGAAATCGAACGGCTTCTCGGAACCGCCCGTCAGCAGCACCGCGTCGTGATTGTCCTCCAACTCGTAGGCCGACACGTCCTTGCCGACCTGTGTGTTGCAATGGAAGATCACACCCTCGGCCGTGAGTTGCTCGACGCGGCGCGCAACGACGCTCTTTTCGAGCTTGAAGTCGGGAATGCCATAGCGCAGCAGACCGCCCGGATAAGCATTCTTCTCGTAGACGTGGACCTCATGCCCGACCCGCGCAAGCTGTTGGGCCGCCGCAAGGCCTGCCGGACCGGCACCCACGATGGCCACCTTCTTGCCCGTCTTGTTCTCCGCCGGTTGCGGCTTGATCCAGCCCTCGGCAAAGCCTTTGTCGACGATCGCGCACTCGATGGACTTGATCGTAACCGGCTTGTCTTCGAGGTTAAGCGTGCAAGCGGCCTCGCACGGCGCGGGGCAGACGCGCCCCGTGAATTCCGGGAAGTTGTTCGTGGAATGGAGGTTCGTCAGCGCCTCCTTCCAATCGTCATGATAGACGAGATCGTTCCAATCCGGGATCTGATTGTTCACCGGACAGCCGTTGTGACAATAGGGAATCCCGCAATCCATGCAGCGCGAAGCCTGCGTGCGGGTTTCCTTCTCGGACAGCGGCACTACGAACTCGTGCCAATGCTTCACGCGCTCTTCCACCGGCCGGTAGCCGCGGTCCTGGCGCTCGAATTCCATGAAGCCCGTGATCTTGCCCATCGTCGTCGTCTCTCGCGTCGCGCTCGGTGCGCTTCGGTGGAAGCCTGTGACCTTCGGTCGAGCCGAAGGCTGAGATCTCATGTCCGCCAGGAGCGATCATCGCACCGGGCGGAAGCCCGGACCCTCGGGCCCGGGCGCCCGTACCGTTACTCGGCCGCATTCGCCTTGCCGCCCGCACGCGTCTCGCGTGGAGCGTTGGCGGCCTCCTGAGCCTTTGCGATCTCCCTCAGCGCACGACGGTATTCCACCGGCATGACCTTCCTGAAGCGCGGGAGCCAAGCCTTCCAGTCGGCGAGAATGGCCTTGGCTTTCGCAGAGTTGGTGTAACGGGCATGACGCGAGACCAGAGCGTGCAGGCGCTCCGCGTCCTGGTTCGTCATGTCACGCATCACATCAACCAGTCCGTGGGCTTCGAGATCGCCGCTCTGACCTTGCAGCAACGCCATGACCTTCTCCTCGGCCTCGATCGGCTCGAGCTCAACCATGGAGAGATTGCAGCGGTTCTCGAACGTACCGTCCTCGTCGAGAACGTAGGCGATGCCGCCCGACATGCCCGCCGCGAAGTTTCGCCCTGTCTGGCCGAGCACCACGACCACGCCGCCCGTCATGTACTCGCAGCAGTGATCGCCCGTTCCCTCGACGACCGCGACGGCGCCCGAATTGCGAACCGCAAAACGCTCGCCAGCGATACCGCGGAAGTAGCACTCGCCGTTGATCGCTCCATAGAGGACCGTGTTGCCCACGATCATGCTCTCTTCCGGAACGATGCCCGACTTCGGATCCGGCCGCACGATGATCTTGGCGCCCGACAGGCCTTTGCCGACATAGTCGTTCGCCTCACCCACGAGTTCCAGCGTCAGCCCCCGCGCGCCCCAGGCGCCGAAGCTCTGGCCGGCGATACCGTTGAGCGTCAGCCAGATGCTGTCCTCGGGCAAGCCCGCATGACCGTACCGCTTGGCGATTTCGCCAGAGAGCATGGCGCCGGCAGCGCGATCCCGGTTGGAGATCGCCAGGGCCCCCTTGATCGGCTTTCGCGTTTCCAGTGCCGGCTTGGCGATCTCGATCAGCTTGTTGTCCAGCACCTTCTCCAGACCGTGGTTCTGGCGCTCGCAGTTGTGGATTGCGACAGTCGCGGGAACGTCCGGCTTGTGGAACAGGTTGTCGAAATCGAGCCCACGCGCCTTCCAGTGGCCGATCGCACGGTCCTTGTCGAGAAACTCCGACTGGCCCACCATCTCGTTGAACGTGCGGAAGCCCATGGAGGCCATGAACTCGCGAACCTCTTCGGCGACGAAGAAGAAGAAGTTCACGACATGCTCGGGCTGGCCGTTGAAACGCTTGCGCAACTCGGGATCTTGCGTCGCTACGCCCACCGGGCACGTGTTGAGGTGGCACTTGCGCATCATGATGCAGCCGGCCGCGATCAGCGGCGCCGTCGCGCAGCCGAACTCGTCCGCTCCCAGAAGCGCACCGATCACCACATCTCGACCGGTACGCAGACCGCCGTCCACCTGCACGGCGATACGGCCGCGCAGACGGTTATAGACGAGCGTCTGATGCGTCTCCGCAAGCCCGATCTCCCACGGGCTGCCCGCGTGCTTGATCGAGGTCAGCGGCGAAGCGCCGGTACCGCCCTCGAACCCGGAGATCGTCACATGATCCGCGCGCGCCTTGGCGACGCCCGCTGCAACGGTGCCCACGCCCACCTCGGAGACGAGCTTCACCGAAACGTCGGCCTTCGGGTTCACGTTCTTGAGGTCGAAGATGAGCTGCGCCAGATCCTCGATCGAGTAGATGTCGTGATGCGGCGGCGGCGAGATCAGACCCACGCCCGGCGTCGAATGCCGCACTGAAGCAATGACCTGATCGACCTTGTGACCGGGCAGCTGACCGCCTTCGCCGGGCTTCGCGCCCTGCGCCATCTTGATCTGCATGACGTCGGAGTTCGCGAGATACTCCGTTGTCACGCCGAAGCGGCCCGACGCCACCTGCTTGATGGCCGAACGCATGCTGTCGCCGTTGGGGAGCGGCTTATAACGATCCGCCTCCTCGCCGCCCTCGCCCGTGTTCGACTTGCCGCCGATGCGGTTCATCGCGATGGCCAGCGTCGTGTGCGCCTCGCGGCTGATCGAGCCGAAGCTCATCGCTCCCGTTGCAAAGCGCTTGACGATGTTAGCCGCCGGTTCGACGTCTTCGAGCGGCACAGGCTTGCGCCCCATCTCCTCCGCGGACTTGATCCGGAAGAGGCCACGGATCGTCATCAACTGCTCGGACTGCTGGTTGATCTGCTGGGCATATTCGCGCCACTTCTGCGGCACCTTGCCCGCCATCGCGTCCTCGACCTTGGTCGTGCGAACGGCATGCTGCAGGTCGGCGACCACGGTCGGCCGCCACATATGTGCCTCGCCCCGTAAGCGGTAGGCGTACTCACCGCCCACGTCGAGCATGCCCTCGAGCTGCGGCACGGCACCGAAGGCCTGCCGGTGCCGCTCGAACGTCTCACGCGCGACCTGACGCAGACCGATGCCCTCGATCTGCGTATGCGTGCCGGTGAAATACTTCTTCACGAAGCTCGACTTGAGGCCGATGGCATCGAAGATCTGCGCCCCACAATAGCTCTGATAGGTCGAGATACCCATCTTCGACATGACCTTGAGCAGGCCTTTGTCGATCGCCTTGATGTAGCGCTTCTGTGCTTCCTTGAGCTCGATCTTCTCACCGAGCTCGGGCAGCAGTTGTTCGATCGTCTCGAACGCGAGGTACGGGTTGATCGCTTCCGCACCGTAGCCGGCCAGCGTCGCGAACTGGTGTACTTCGTGCGCCTCGCCCGTCTCCACGACGAGTCCGACCGACGTGCGCAGCCCCTGCTTGATCAGGTGGTGATGCACCGCGCTGGTGGCCAGCAGCGAGGGGATCGGAATCCGGTCGGGTCCCGTCCCGCGATCCGACAGAATGATGATGTTGTAGTCCTTCGAGCGGACCGCCTCCTCGGCCTCCGCGCACACGACATCGAGCGCCCAGCTCATGCCCGACGCTCCCTTCTCGACGGGATACGTGATGTCGAGCGTGATTGCGCGGAACTGGTTGTCCTTCACCTGCCCGATCTGGCGGATGCGCTCCAGATCCTCGTTCGTCAGGATCGGCTCGTGCACCTCCAGCCGCTTGACCTTCGAGGTCCCCTCGAGGTCGAGCAGATTGGGCCTGGGGCCGATGAACGATACGAGGCTCATGACGATTTCCTCGCGGATCGGATCGATCGGCGGGTTCGTCACCTGTGCGAAGTTCTGCTTGAAGTAGGTGTGAAGCAGCTTGGGCTTGTTCGACAGCGCCGAAATCGGCGTGTCGGTTCCCATGGAGCCCACAGCCTCCTGTCCCGTCAGCACCATCGGCGACATGAGGAACTTCAGGCTCTCCTGCGTGTAACCGAACGCCTGCTGCAGATCGAGCAGCGCGACGTTCGACTGCGTACGGGACGGCTTCTTGGGCAGCGGCAGGTCGGACACCTGGATCTGCGTCTGCTTCAGCCACACCTCGTAAGGATTGCGCGAGGCAAGGTCGTTCTTCAACTCGTCGTCGGAAACGATGCGGCCCTGCTCGAGATCGATGAGCAGCATTTTGCCGGGCTGCAAGCGCCACTTCTTGGCGATCCGCTCTTCCTCGATCGGCAGAACGCCGGACTCCGAGGACATGATCACGAGATCGTCCTTCGTCACGAGGTACCGTGCGGGGCGCAATCCGTTACGGTCCAGTGTGGCACCGATCTGGCGGCCGTCCGTGAAGGCCATAGCGGCCGGGCCGTCCCAGGGCTCCATCAGGCAGGCGTGATACTCGTAGAACGCCTTGCGCTTGCTATCCATGCTCTCATGGCCGGCCCAGGCCTCGGGAATCAGCATCATCGCAGCGTGAGCGAGGCTGTAACCGCCCATCACCAGGAATTCGAGCGCGTTGTCGAAGCATGCCGTGTCCGACTGCCCCTCGTAGGAGATCGGCCACAACTTCGAGATGTCGTCGCCCCACTTCGGCGATGCGACGGATGCTTGCCGCGCCGCCATCCAGTTGACGTTGCCGCGCACCGTGTTGATTTCGCCGTTGTGCGCGACCATCCGATAGGGATGCGCGAGCTTCCACGACGGGAACGTGTTGGTCGAGAACCGCTGGTGCACCAGAGCCAGCGCCGAGGTCAGGCGCGGATCGGACAGATCCTTGTAGTAGCCCTTGACCTGGTTCGACAGGAACATGCCCTTGTAGACCAGCGTGCGGCTGGAAAGTGAAACGGTGTAATGGCCGATGTCACGGCCCTTGTAGGCGTTGTGGATCGCGTTCGAGACCACCTTGCGGATGAGATAGAGCTTGCGCTCGAACACGGCGGTGTCGTCCATGCCCTCGGGCCGGGCGATGAAGATCTGCCGATGCAAAGGCTCGGTTGCCCGAACGATGTCAGGGAGTGCGGAGTTGTCGACCGGCACCGTCCGGAAGCCGAGCAGCTCCAACCCTTCATCGCGCACGATGCGCGCCCACACCCGCTCGCAATGCGCCATCAACCGCTCGTCGTGCGGCATGAACAGATGGCCCACCGCATATTGCCCGGGCTCGGGCAGCTCGATCTTCAGGGCCGCGCACTCCGCCTTCAGGAAGTCGTGCGGGATCTGGATGAGGATGCCGGCGCCGTCGCCGGCCGTCGGCTCCGCACCCACGGCGCCGCGATGCTCGAGGTTCTCGAGAATCGCAATGGCGTCCTCGACGATCTGGTGCGACCTGCGGCCCTTAAGGTCCGCTATGAACCCCACGCCGCACGCATCGTGCTCACGCTTTCGATCATAGAGACCCGCTTTGACCGGAGGGACGAAAAGTCCGCCGGTGACTGCCTGAAGCGAATGCGGGCTGGGTCTCTTCTCGAGCATTTGCGGGTCCTTGCGGATCACGGATCCTGGCTGAAGCGTCGGCATACCCCGCCGTCCCGAGTTCGCGACAAAAGCCGCACGGGTCGCCGAGGCTCATGGTTTGGGTAGTTTCGGATTCCGCCTGCTTGCCTCGCCCGCTTGTTCTCGCACCGCCGTGGATGTCTGCCAGATCGGACATCCGGTAACGGTTGCGCGGGTCGCCCTCCGCAAGTGGTCTCGTCTCACCCTGTCGTCGGCGTGGGGTGCCGGCCGATGCCACCGCCTCGTCAAGAGCCCAGAAATTGCCCATGAAAGACGGGGCCGTGCCTCCAGTGGCAAGCCCACGTAAAGGACAGCATAGCTGTCCTATCACGCATCGCAAGCAAAAACTTCGCATGTCGATGGCATTAGCCGCTATTCTGCCTCAGTTATCAACCGCACCGGCCGCGCGCCGCAACAAAAAGAGTTCACCTGCTCCATGGCTCGATCCACTTCCTTTGTCCGCTCTCAATCCGCAACCTCCCCCTATGGCCTCTGGCCCTCTCCGATCGCGGCGGAGGCCGTTGCGCGGGCGGGCAGGCGCTTCGGGCTGGCCCAGGGGGAGGGAGAGTGGGTCTACTGGACGGAAGGACGTCCGGAGGAGAAGGGCCGCCAAGTGCTCATGCGCCGCCCCTCGGACGGCGGCCCGCTCGAGGAATTGTTGCCCGCCCCCTGGTCGGTCCGTTCCCGCGTCCACGAGTACGGCGGCGGTGAGTTCCTCGTGGCCGACGGCACGGTCTACTTCGTCAACGACGCCGACCAGGACGTCTACGCCCTCGTACCCGGTCAGTCGCCGGAAAGGCTCACCGAGCATCCCTCGATGCGGTTCGCGGATTTCGCGCTGGATGCGCGCCGCAACCGTTTGATCGCCGTCGCCGAGCGCTGGCGCAAAGACGCAGATCAGCCGGAAAACCTCATCGTCGCTATCGGTTTGGGCGGCGCGCGCCGGGGTCGTGTCGGAAACCTGATCCGCGGGCGCGATTTCTATGCGTTCCCGCGCCTGTCCCCGGACGGTGCAAAGATCGCATACATGGCGTGGGACCTGCCCGGCATGCCCTGGGATCAGTCGGCCGTCTATCTGTCTGGGCTCGATCGCGCCGGCAAACCAGCCGCACCCAAACGCGTCGCC
>VFQT010003481.1_pt1 | contig 14302 bp, 16 predicted proteins | sample 3512381 | NCBI WGS metagenome assembly VFQT01 (sample SAMN10412376, study PRJNA504923) | tailings metagenome | isolation source: Relicate 2 Philex TSF3 active mining site | place: Philippines: Tuba, Benguet | collected 2017-08-29 | reverse complement strand
CGCCTTATTTTCGGGTCTTCAACCCCGAAAGCCAGGCGGAGAAATTCGACCCGCAAGGCGAGTACCAGCGGCGCTGGCTCGGTAGCGAACCGAGATCGGCACCCATCGTCGATTTGAAAGCGTCGCGGCTGGAGGCCCTCGCGGCCTTTCAAACGCTGCGCACCTCAGGCAAGTGAAGGAGCAAACATGGTCAAACACATCGTGATGTGGCGGCTCAAGAACGAATCGGCAAAGACCGCCGATGCGATGCGGATCAAATCATTGCTCGAGGGCCTCGCCGGCCAGATCCCGGGAATGACACACATCGAGGTGGGCAGCAACTTCCTCACTGACACCAACAGTTCCGACGTCGTGCTGTACAGCGAATTCGTCGATCGGGATGCGCTCGATGGCTATCAGCAGCATCCGCTGCACCTGTCTGTGGTGCTGCAGGTCAAGGAACTGGTCAGTGAGCGTCGCGTAGTCGACTACGAGTGCTGAGCGCGCCAATGAAACGGGCACCTACGTGCCCGATCGCTCATCCCGCCTGCTGTACCGTCGCAGCGATGGTGCGACGCAGCTCGGAATCGGGCAGCGGACCCCGCCCGGCCGCCAGATTGTCCTGAAGGTTCGTGACCTTCCCGGTAGCCGGGATGACGCAGGTCACCGCCGGGTGCGAGATCACGTATTTGAGCAGCACCTGAGCCCAGCTGCTGCAACCGATGTCCGCCGCCCAGGCGGGCAGTGCCTTACCGCGCAGTTGCGCGAAAATCTTGCCATCGTCAAAGGCGCGGTTGACGATGGTCGCCACGCCCCGATCCGCACACAGCGGTAACAGCGTGTTCTCCGCTGCCGTCGTCGTGGCTGAATAATTGAACTGCACGAAGTCGATGGGCTCGCGGCGGATGATTTCGGCGAGCGTCTCCTGCGAGGCCACGGTGTAGTGCGTAATGCCGATGTAGCGGATGCGGCCCTCGGCCTTCCAGCGACGCAGCGTGCGCAGATGTACGTCGAGGTCGAGCAAGTTGTGAACCTGCATCAGGTCGATCTTGCGACGGCGCAGCAATTCGCGCGAGCGAGTCATCTGGCGCACGCCATCCTGCTCGCCACGGGTCCACACCTTGGTGGCGATGAACGCACGCTCCTGCATGGCGGGCGTCAGCAAATCGCCGAGTACGGCCTCGGCCGTCGAGTACATGGGCGAGGTATCGATGAACGTCCCGCCACCTGCGAAGAACGCCTCGAGCACGGCACCGAGCGGGGCCCGCTGCTCGGCAGCGAAGCCGACTTCGAAAGGACCCGACGTCCCGAGCCCGATCACGGGAATCTTCTCGCCGCTCGAGGGAATGCTGCGCTGCAACAGCGCGGTGGCCGTCGAGCCCGCGGCGCTCGCCGGTGCGGCACCCGCCTGTGACGCCAGCGATCCGGTCAACGCCCCAGCCACTGCGCCCGTCGTCACGCCGATGAACTCGCGACGCTGCATCAGAGTGCCGCGACTTCGGTCTCGAGCACGCTCGCCGCGCCATGGCGCACCGTGTGCAGCAATGCCGCGGCCTGCGGCAACACGTGGTGCACGTAGAAACGCGCCGAAGCGATCTTGCCCTGCAGAAAATCGCGATCCGCATCGCCACGGGCCAGACGCTGCGCAGCAATCGCCGCCGAACGCGTCAGCAACCAGGCGCCGAGCACGATGCCGGTCAGACGCAGCAGCGGCACCGAAATCGCGAGCGCGCGCTCGGGCCCCTGGGCAAAAGCCGGCGGAATCTGTCCGGCGGCATCACGCAGGCCATCGACCGCAGCCAAAGTCAGCTCGCAGGCCTCGCGCACCTCGGCATGATCGGTGCCGAGTTCGCTGAGTTCGCGGCGTACATCGGCGATGAGTGCGGTCACGGCAGCGCCCTGATCGCGGGCGATCTTGCGGCCGACGAAGTCGTTCGACTGGATCGCCGTAGTGCCCTCGTAAATCGTCGTGATGCGCACATCGCGATACGGCTGGGCAGCACCCGTCTCTTCGATAAAGCCCATGCCGCCGTGCACCTGGATACCGAGCGAGGTGAGCTCGATGCCAACCTCGGTGCTGCAGCCCTTGACCACCGGAATCAGCAAATCGCCGCGGGCCTGCGCGGCGCGTCGAACAGCCTCATCGCCGTGACGCGCGCCGAGATCGAGTTGATACGCCGCATAAAGCGCCAACGCACGCATCGCTTCGATCTGCGATTTCATGGTGAGCAACATGCGCTTGACGTCCGGGTGATGCGCAATCGGCGCGGGTCCGGCGAGCGCAGCGCCCGGCGGCTTGCCCTGCACGCGGGTGCGCGCCCATTCGGCGGCCTGCTGATAGGCGCGTTCGGCGACCGAGTAGCCCTCGAGACCGACCGACAAGCGCGCCGCATTCATCATCACGAACATGTATTCGAGGCCGCGATTGGCCTCGCCGACGAGGTAACCGACCGCACCGTCTTTCTGGCCATAGGCCATGACACAGGTGGGGCTGCCGTGGATGCCGAGCTTGTGCTCGATCGAGATGCACTGCAGATCGTTGCGAAGCCCGAGCGAACCGTCGGCATTGACGAGCACCTTCGGCACGATGAAGAGGGAAATGCCCTTCACGCCCGGCGGCGCGCCGTCGATACGCGCCAGCACCATGTGGATGGTGTTCGAGGTGAAATCGTGATCGCCGTAGGTGATGAAGATCTTCTGGCCGAACAGGCGGTAGTGATCGCCCGCCGGCTGCGCACGCGTGCGGATCGCCGCCAAATCCGAGCCCGCCTGCGGCTCGGTGAGATTCATGGTGCCGGTCCACTCACCGCTCACCATCTTCGGCAGAAACTGCGCCTTCTGCGCGGGCGTGCCGTAATGATCGAGCGCCTCGATGGCACCCTGCGTGAGCATGGGGCAGAGCTTGAAGGCGAGGTTCGAAGACGACCACAATTCCTCGACGGCCGTGCCGAGCACCGTGGGCACACCTTGCCCGCCGAATTCGGTGGGGGCGCGCAGACTCGACCAGCCGCCCGCGGCGTATTGCTGATAGGCCTCCTTGAAACCGGGCGCACCGATGACACCCTCCGGCGTCCAGCGCGCACCCTGCCGATCGCCCGATTTGTAGAGCGGATCGAGCACGTTCTCGGCGAACTTGCCCGCTTCCTCGAGCACCGCATCGGCGATGTCGAGCGAATAGTCGGCGTAGCTGGGGCAGGCCTGCAAACCGGCTTCACCGATCAGCTCGTGCAGGACAAAACGCAAATCCTTGAGGGGCGCGCGATACATGGGTGTCTTCCGAGGCGGGGAACGCCGAGATTTTACCCTGCCAGCGCCGGGACGATGTGTGCGGCGAGAAAATCCACCAACGATTTCACACGCGGATCCTCCGCAAGGCGGGCGGGGTAAACGGCGCAGAGCGGCGGCTGCGGCGGCAAGTCCCACTCGCCCAGGATGCGCTTGAGCTTCTGGGCGGCAAGACCCTGGCGACAGAGGAACTCGGGCAACAGCCCAACGCCGAGCCCCGCGGCCACAGCGGAATGCCGCAGCGCCGGGTCGTTCACGGCCAACTTCGGGCGTAGGGTCACCTCCTCGCGCCGCGACCCCTGCGACACTCGCAGCACGAAACTGGATCCCGCGGCCTCCGGCGTCAGCACGTCGAGCGCGGCCAGTTGCTGCGGGGTCTGCGGCAAGGTCACCTTGCCGAGATAGACCGGTGAGGCACACAGGATGGAGGGCGGCGCCCCCAGGACCCGCGTCACCCACGCCCCGATATCGGCGCTGCCCGATTGCCACTCGCCGGAGTGCAGGATGACGTCGTGTTCGATCGCGTCGGAGGCCCCGACGTCACCCAGATCCACCTCGAGGGGGATGTCCGGGAACCGCTCCATGAAGCGCGGCACGAGCGGGGCCAGCAGCACCCGGCCATAGGTGCTGTCGGCGAGCACGCGCAGGGGACCGGCGCGTGATTCGGCGAGCTCCGCCGCCCGCTCGCGGACGGTGTCGGCGGCGGCGAGGATGGCTCGGCAATGGGGCAGCAACTGCTCGCCCGCAGGGGTCAGGGAGAGGCGCCGGGTCGTCCGCCGCATCAACTGCAGGCCGAGTTCCGTCTCGAGTTCGGCGATCGCCCGACTGACCGCGGCCTTGGGCACTCCGAGCGCCCGGGCGGCGGCCGAAAAGCCATTGAGATCGATGACCTTGGCGAACACCGCCATGTGCGAGGGCGACCAGATTAGCGACATGGGCGAGACTCTGCGGCTCTAAAGGAGCCTCAGTGTCTCACAGGTGAGTCAAAAACGGGAGGCGCTGCTCGACCCTAGACCCTAGGTGAACTTGAGCACCGCAAGCAAAAATGAGGTCGCTGTGACGTACAAGAGGCCCATTCGAGTCGTGATGTCGACCGTCAAGGCCTTCATCTCGCTGCGTACGGTGGCGAGATCGGCCTTCATCTCGCTGCGTAAGGTAGCGAACTCGGCTTTGGTCTCCCGCCGCAAGGCGGCAAACTCGGCCTCGGTAGCCACCTCATGCCGCTCGAGCCGCCCAAGAACCAAGGCGATCTCAGTACGCACCGTAGCGATATCGGCCCGGATGGTGGCGACGTCGGCCTTGCTAGCGAAGTCGGCTGTCATTTTTTGTTCCAGGGACTCGACGACCTCGCGGGCTTGGTCGTTGGGGATATTGATTCGGGTAAGCGCATCATAGAGCGATGTGGCAAGTGACATGGGGCCTCCGGGGGAATCCCGGCCACGCTAGCCGCAGACTTACAACAAGCCACCTCGCAAATCTCGCGGGTTTAGAGAATTACCCAAACCCTACCGACGGCGACATCACGATGCATCATGCATATCCGGTCGTTTCGTAACGATTTGCCGCCTTGGCCAAGGTGTCGCCCACCGACTGCCGCAGCGAAGCCGGCCCCAAGACCTCGACGTTGGGTCCGTGCCGGAGGATGTCCATCACAAGCTCGGTGTCGTGCTTGTAGGGGATGCGCAGGATGACGCCGCCGTCCGGCTGCGGCTCGCTGCGAATGCCCGGGTGCCATTCCTCCTCCGCCACCCAGCGGGCCGCGAGGTCGTTGAATCGAAGCACCGCGACCTTGTCGGCCTTGCCGGTGAAGATGCCGTAGCTGGAATCGAGCTCGGCGGACACGTGCTCGGCCGGCGGGTCGTACACGAGCTCGGCGAGGCAGCGGGGTCTCGAGATCCGATCGACCGAGAACACCCGCAACTCCTCGCGCTCGTGGCACCAGGCGGCGAGATACCAGTTGCTGCGATAGAAGGTGAGCCGCAGCGGTGAGGCGCTACGGGTTTTCTCCTCGTCCCGGCTGCGGCTGCGATAGACGAACTCCAGCCGACGACGCGAGCGCAGTGCGGCGAGTACCGTCGCAAAGGAATCGGCGCTGGTGATGCGCAACTGCGGCATCTTGAGCCGCACCCGCTCTTTGACGTCGCCTTTGCCGAGCGCCTGACGGCGCACTTTGCCCAAGCGCTCGCGGGCGGCAGCGGTCTCATCGCGCATGAACCCCGGCGGAATCTGCTCAAGTAGGGCCTCCGCTTCGAGCAACGCCGAGATTTCCCGACCCGAGAGGCCGAGCAACATGGCGGTGTTGGGGTCGTCGGGGCTGCGCTCGAGGCGATAGCCGTTGTGCTCGCGGTCGTAGCGGATGTCGAGCCCTCGCTGGTCGCGCAGAAACCCGATGAGTCGCTTGATGGTGGCTTGCGAAGCGCCCATCTCGTCGCACAGCGAAGACAGCGAGCGCGCCTCACGCGTACGGCAGAGGATCGCGATCAGTTCCTGCAGTCTCTCGAACCGCGCCATCAGACCCCCATCAACCGCCGTCGACGATACTCCAAGTACATGTAGCCACAGAGCAGCACACCGAGGCTACCCTGAGCCAGACCGATCTCGTAGTGCAGCGGATCACCCCAATCGGCGATCTGCACGAGGTAGCCGAGGGCCAGCAGGAAGATCAGCAGATGCCCCGACCATCGGGCGAAGGTACCTCGACGAACCAGCGCCATACCCACAGGCAGCAGCACCAGCGAGAACACGCAGTAGAACGCCATACCCATGAGCGGAATACCGATGGAGTCGCCCTCCGGCGGGTACACCTCGTTAGTTTGGTTCCGCACGAGGATTGACTCGGAATAAAGCAGGGCGACGACCGTCGCGATGATGTTGAGCGGAAAGTGCAGCCACCGACTCGGTGCGAGGAACTTGTCGAGGATTTTGCGCAGTACCGCCACGACCCAGAGCATAGTCGACGCCTGGCTCAAAAAATGAGCCGAGGCGGGTCAGGCCACTTCGAACAAGAGCGCCCACGCGGCATCGGTAGCTCGCACTCAGGCGGTATGAATTTGTGATTCGGGCCGCACATAGGGAACACTACGGACCATGGCGTCACACAAAGATCTCAAGGCCCGGCAACGGCGTGAGCGGGGCGAGCATTCGCCCAGCGTGGCACTGCGGGTGCATCGGGCGCTCAGCTGGCTCGCCCGCGCGGAGAAAGAACGCACCGACGACGACGCACGGTTCGTGTTCCTGTGGATCGCGTTCAACGCAGCCTATGCCATAGACAGCCACGACCCGGACATGACGGAGAAGCGCAGTTTCAAGACGTTCCTGCGCACTTTGATGAAGCTCGACCAGTCGGGACGGCTCGGGCACCTCGTATGGCAAGAGTTCACAAGCAGTATCCGCCTGCTACTGAGAAACCAGTTCGTGTTCGCGGATTTTTGGCGCCATCACAACGGCTTGCTGACCGCGGCGGAATGGGAGCGTCGGTTCAAGAGTTCGCGACGGGCTGCCGAGCTCGCGCTCGCAGGTGGCGACACGCTGCAGGTACTGTCGATCGTGCTCGCACGGCTCTACGTGCTACGCAACCAGCTGCTGCACGGCGGCGCCACCTGGAACAGCGACGTCAACCGGGCGCAAGTGCGCGACTGCGCCAACCTGCTGAACAAACTCGTGCCGATCGTGATCGAGATCATGATGGATCACCCGAAGCACGACTGGGGCGCGGCGACGTATCCGGTCGTGAAAACAGGGGCCTAGCGCGCCCCGCTACGGAGTCGACTTCGCGGGCAGCGGGTTTAGCGTGACCCTCACCGGGTTCGGCACCAGTCGCTTGGTGGCGCCCGTCGCAGCGTCGACGCCTGCTCCAATGACCCCTCCCAGTAACACGTTGCCGGCCATTCCTGCGGCTCCGGCTCCGGCAACCTCGGAGAGCACGTTGACCCGCGACGGTTCATAGCCGGGTTTGGTGATATCGACCACCACGTTCATCTTTCGCTTGATCTCCAACGCGCAGGGCGTGGTGCACCGCAGCCCGTTGCTGAGACTCACGTCGGCGCCGCTGGGTGTGGTTTCGATGACGAGAACTTCGGTGGTGCCACGAGTGATGGTGGCGCAGCCCTGAATCAGCAACGTCGTCCCCAGCAGCATGGTCGAGAGGTATGTGGTTTTCATGACGGTTTCCCTTTTTGGATGGCGAAGGAAATGGAACCATGCCGGTCGGTCAAATATTGACGCCGCTGTTTCTGACACGGAGTCACTGCACACTGACGCACTTGCAGGCGAGCGCACGCCTTAGTCAGACTGAGACCATCCATGAAGACCGTTGCTCAAACTCACTGCGAGACGCGCATCCTGTTTGTCTGCATGGGGAACATCTGTCGCTCACCGTCGGCAGAAGCCGTGCTACGCGAACTGGCGCGGCGTGAGTTCCCGCAGTTGCGGCTTGCCATCGATTCGGCCGGCACCCACGGCTATCACATCGGTGCGCCGCCAGACCCGCGCTCGATCGAGGCCGGGCGGGCTCGCGGCTATGACCTGGCGCCACTACGGGCTCGGCAAGTCGCGCGAGAGGATTTCACGCGGTTCGATTGGTTGCTCGCCATGGACGAGACCAACCTCTCGCGATTGCATCACCTGGCACCGCGCGACTCGGTCAATCGGGCCAGACTTTTTCTCGAGTTTGCCGGCGAGAGCGTACGCGCCGATGTGCCGGACCCGTACTACGGAGGGCCCGAAGATTTCGAGCTCGTGCTCGATCTACTGGAGAGTGCGTCGCGGCGTCTGCTGCTGCGGCTCGCGGCGAGCATGAAATCGGATGACGACATACGCCTTCGTTTTTCGAACTAACAATCCACTAATCCGCCGTATTTCTGGCTTTTCGCATAGTGGTCGGTGTAACCTTTGGGGTTACGCTAATTCGATGATCCGAAATTTCCGCCATCGAGGTCTGGAGCAGTTTTACTTAACTGGGTCGAAAGCAGGCATTCGGCCTGATCACGCGGGCAGACTCAGACTAGTCCTTGGTTGGCTATCAGGCGCCTGCGGACCGAACGACATGAATCTCCCAGGATTGAGACTGCATCAGTTAAGGGGGCACCTTAGGGGTCGATGGTCGGCGTCGATCAGTGGCAATTGGCGTGTCACTTTCGCTTTTGTAGACAAGGATGTTGTTGACGTCGATTACGAGGACTATCACTGACATGAAGATGCGAATGCATAATCCTCCTCACCCCGGGGAGACGCTACGACAGTTGTGTCTCGATCCGCTGCATTTGTCTGTGACGACCGCGGCGGAAGCTTTGGGAGTGAGTCGGAAGACTCTCTCAACCATCTTGAACGGGAGAGCCGGAATTAGCCCGGAGATGGCGATCCGGTTGTCTATCGCGTTCGGTACGTCAGCCGAGAGTTGGCTCAATCAGCAATTGCGGTACGATCTCTGGATGGCCGAAAAGAGGCGGAAGTCCCTAACGGTCACGCGGCTCACCCAATTTTCTCGAGCCGCTCAGCCAACCAAACTTTGATGATCGATTGACGCGTGACGCCCAACCGACTCGCCTCACGATCAAGCGACTCGATCATCCAGACGGGAAAGTCGACGTTGACGCGCCTCTGTTCCTGATTCGGCCGTCGCGCCTTGGAGAGGTCGAGTGCGCTTATCGGCGTTTTTCCGTTATCGAAATCCGCATCAAATTTCTTCGCTCGCATACAACTTGACCTCCTCAGGGCGCGATCGACGGACGGAAATCAGGCGAATCCTGTCGCCTCTATGAGTGACGACAGCCGACCAATGTCGACCATCGATTAGACCGATCACTAGGAAACGCGCTTCATCTACGGTTCTTGCGGGTATTTCAAGGACGTTGGGGTCGTTCCACAGCTGCTGCGCCGTGACGAAATCAACGCCGTGCTTCATGTCGTTGAGTCGGCTTTTGGCTTCATCAAACTCGAAAATAGAGTAATTTAAATACCTTTTCTATACAATTACGCCGCTGCGCGTCCCCCGCCCCTCAATTCCGCCGCGGCAGCAATTGCAGTTCGCGACGTCGGTAGTCGAGGATGAAGGTGTCGAGCACGCCGATCACGTCCATGCCGATCAGGATCGCGGGCTCATCGAGCATGCGCCAGTGCTCGAAGATATGTAGGTCGACGAAGTTGACCCGCGCATTGCTCACCTGCACGTTGCCGAGCCGAATGGTGGGCACACCAGCGCTCTGACCTTCCTGCACATCGCCGGTCACACCGATCACCCCCTCTTTGCGCAGCTCCATGGCCCGCCGCCGCGCCGCCGCCAGCGCTGCACGCAGCGCGAGATTGCCGAGGGTCTGCTGCGCTCCGGTGTCGATGACCGCCTTGACCTTCACCGGGCCGATCCACGCATCGACCCAGGGGACCTGACGACTCGCGAACTTCACGGGGATCGTGGTGAAACCCAAGGGCGCAGGCTGGCCCCGTGAGCGGGTGATTTCGATGCGATCCTTGCGGAACTCGACGAAGATCCGTCGATCGCTCAGCAGCCGCGTGGCCAACACGCCATCAGCGCCACCGAACGCATCGTCCACCAGAATGACGCGTTGGTTCTCGACCAGAAAATCACCGATCTCGATTCGGTCCACCGTGATCTGCGGCACGAGCGAGGAGCCTGTGGTACCGCGCAACCGCACTTGTCGTGCGCGATCAAGGCGCAGACCGAGCAGCGTTGCTGCATCACGCGACAACGCCACCGTTGTCGCACCGGTGTCCAACACGAACCGAAACGGACCTTGCCCGTCGATGAACACGGGTGCCCAGATACGACCGATCCGATCGCGCAGCGTCGGCGCGACATACCGGGGCTCGGGCGCCGTCACGACGACTTCGGCCACGGGCGGCGCAGCAGTCTGCGCCGAAGCAACAGCCGAGGCTAATGGCAGCAGAGCTGCAGCGAGCAGTGCAGCTCGCAGCGTCGATCTCACGCCAGCGCGACGATCTGGATCTCCACCTTGTAATCAGGGGTGGCGAGTCGTGCTTCGACGGTAGCGCGGGCGGGCTTCGCCTCGGGGTGGACCCACTCATCCCACACACTGTTCATCGCGGCGAAGTCCGCCATGTCGGCGAGATACACGTTGGCACTCAAAATATTCGCCTTGCTGCTGCCGGCGAGCCCGAGCAGTCGATCGATCTCGCCGAGCACCTGACGAGTCTGCTCCTGCACACTGCGCGAGGGGTCGGTCGCGACCTGGCCCGCGAGGAACACAAAGCCATTGGCCACCACGGCCTGTGACATGCGTTTGCCGGGTTCGATGCGGGTGATCATGCGGGTCTCCTGAATGGGCGGTGAGGTTTGGCCGGCAAGGTTACCAGCAAAACCCGGCTTATCACCCAGCTCGCTGATACCCGCGATGGGAGGGCGGCTCAATCAGCTGACGGTAACGCCAGCCTAGAAAAGCCGGAAGCTTCGGCCCACTCAGCGGGTTGCGCAGCCCGTTGGTCGGTGCGATTAAAAACCCGCTGCACCAACTTGCGAGCCGCCTGCGTATTTTCCAGTGCGATGTAGTCAGCGATGGCGTCGAGATCAGAGAGCGCAGGCTCAGTGCAGATCGCTTGTGCCATCTAGACATCCGTTTCTTCGCGTCAGCTTGCGAGACGGTCCTACCTTCCTCGATCGCCTTCTCGCCACGAGCGATGCCCTCCAGCAGGGCCATCCGATGTTGTAAACGCTCGTAACTCTCAACGTCTACCAAGTAAGCGGTGGGGAGCCCGTGCTGCGTAATGAGGATGGGCTCGCGGCTACGCTCAAGCTCATCCAACAACTCGGTGGCCCGGCGCTTCAATGTCGTGACAAGCTCGGTACGCATGAAGTGATACGGTAGTGACAATCGTAAAGACGCAAGCCAGCGTGTCGGTAAAGCACAGCTTATGGCGGTCGGGGATTACCAACCCAGCCAAGAAGCTACTTGGGGGAAAACGCCAAACACGGTCACTATCAGCGCACCGAGCTTGATGACAATCCGATTCTCCAAGGCTTTCATTTCAGCGCGTACGGCAGCGAACTCCGCTGCGGTCGCCGTTTTGAATTCGTTCATCTCGGCGCGGATGGCAGCGAACTCCGCTACGGTCGCCGTTTTGAACTCGTTCATCTCGCCACGAAGTGAGCCAGTTTCGGCCGCCATCTCCGCGCGGACGGCTGCGAGCCCTACAGTCAGCTCGAGGCGTACCGCGGCAAACTCAGCTTTCGCTTCAGCGCGAGAGGTCGCATTCTCGGCCTTCAGCTCCGTATGGACTGAGGCGATGGCCGCCCCGATGAGGGCGATGTCGGATTTGGTGGCGAGCTCGGTGGTCATCTTCCGTTCGAGGGTCTCGACGACCTCCCGAGCCTGATCCTTGGGGACGTTGATATCGGTGAGCGCGGCATAGAGCGAAGTGGCGAACGACATGGGTCCTCCGGAGAAATCCGAGCGACGGTAGCGCTGGATCTGCCAGAGGGCAGTTCACGAAACTCGCGAGTTTTCATGGATATTGCCGAGACTAGGCGATGCGACCTCGCGATGCACCGGCCAAATCTGGATGTTTCGTATAGATTCGATGACAAAATGCGCGAGAGGATACGCCCATGAGGTAGGGTCGACGAAGCAAAGCGCCGGAGTCCCGCGTTGATGAGGCTTGGTGGGTCATCTTTCGTTTGAGCACCACGCCCATCAGCACCACCCAAGATGGCGACTTCCACTGCGTGGCGCTCATGGACATGGCGAGCGGCTTCCTGATCGGCATGCAGATGGTGCCGCTCGGGACGGCGGACGAACTCGGCGCGGCGGTGCCTGCCTTGCTGAGTGATGCGCGCCACCGCGGTCTCGCCGCGACCACCCTCGTCATGCCGGAAAGCGCGCTCTCCGTGACGGTCGCCGAGCACGCCGCAGCGATGGGAATGATGGTGGGTAAGGCCACGGACGAGGAGCTAGACCGTGTCCTCACCGAGCCGCGAGAGGCTTTCGCCGAGCGCTTCGGGGGTCAGTGGCAGTGAGGCGGAAATACGCGAGAGGCCCTATCCCTCCCACACCGGCGCCTGCTGGTCGTGGCGCAAGCGCATCTGCTGCAGAAGCAGTCCTGAGAACACCTCGTCCGGGGTGACGGGCGCAGCATCGATCGAAGGCAGCGTGGCGCGAGCCTCGATCGCAAAACGCTCGCGCAGCGCGGGCGTCTCAAGTGCGCAGTAGCCCTGCTGCCACCATTCAAGAATCGCACTCTGTCGGCCGCGCAGCATGCGGGCCGACGGCAGCCGATCGCTCTTGCGATTGTTGACGCCCTTATGCGCCGGCAACAGATTCCAAAGATCATCGCAGGCCCACACCGCAAACGGCAGGCAGTGATCCATCTCGAGAGTGGCAGACGAGAGCCGTCTGCCCGACCACACGCAGTGCAAATTATTGACCTCGAGCAACGCGAGTGCTCGCTCGCGCGCCGCGCGTACGTCGCGGTCCGGGTCGGGCCACGCCATCGCCTGCGCGAGGGCGAGCGGATCGAGCACACGACCTTGTCCTTCGGCAAAGCGCTTCATGAGTCGCGCCCACTCAGCCTCGATCGCCGGTTCGATCCATACGGTGTACCGCTGCAACGCCACCCACAGAGCGCGTGGCACGAGACATTCGCCGAACGAGGCGAGATACGGTTCATCAAGGCGCAGCGCTGCGGGCAGTGCACCTCTCCGCTGCAGCTCAGCCTTGAACACGGGCGTGCCGTCGGCGTGGGTGGTGTAACGCATCGGCATCGAAGTGATCGTGCGGATTGCATCGCCGAGCGCGGCATGCAGCGCGCTCGCTGCGCTGAACGCCGTCACACCCATGCGCAGATCGAGGTGCGACGTCGATTCGAGTGCGCGATACCCCTCTTTGACGAAGCCGAGCTTCGAGAGCCCGACGTTGTCGGCGCTCTGCGGGAAGCTTTCCTTGAGCAAGGGTTTGAAGAGCCGCAGCCAGTAGAGCCCAATGAGTCCGAGCGGTACGGCGACATGGTCGTCGCCGTGGGCACGCGCGACCCCCGCGGCGCCGTCCGCGATCCGGCACAGCGCTCGCAGCAGCGCGAGCTTGTAAGTCGTCTCCTTGCTGTCGTTGAGGATGATCTGTCGTAAGAGCGGCAGCGCCCCCGTCCCGTCATCGGGCAGACGCACGATGAGTTGCGTCCAGCTCACCTCGCTGCGCCCGCCGACATCGGGTACGGCCTCGTGCCGATGTTCGACGTACGCGCCGTGATCGCGGCAGAGTGCTTCGATCTCAGAGGCACTGACCTCGTACACCCCCTGCCCCGGCGCGCCCGGTCCATGGCGCAGCGTGATCGCCATGCGCGCGCCCGGCTTCATCAACGACACAAGCTTGCGAAAGGCGCGCGGCCGATCAGGTCGCGGCAGATGCATCCAGACCGCACTCAGCAGGATGAAGTCGAAGGCCTGCCCGCGACGCAGCGTGCGTTCGAGTCCGGGCAGCGAATCGCCCTCGACCCAATGAATGGGGGAGTCGGGATGAAAATGCCGGGCTTCCTTGACCATTGCTGCAGAGGGTTCGACCGCGACCACATCGAACCCCAGCGAGGCGAGCCAGGCGGCGTCGCGCCCGGACCCCGCGCCGATGTCGAGCACACAGGCGGGTACAGCCGGCAGGGAATCGCGCAGCCACGCGTTGAGCCGCTCCGCCTCGAGGGACTCGTACGTGGCGGCGAGCTGCGAGGCGTGGGTGTTGTAGTAGTCGGTGGTCAAGGAATCAGCGCTCATTCTCGAGGCGACCTACCCTGTCGTGCGCGGGACGGCGGAGTCGAAACGTAGCGTGTAACGCGTTCGCTGCGAACTGGCGCCAGTGTGCGGGACGCTGCAATCCGGCTCTCCGAGTACGCATCATACGGATCGAGCTTGGTGCCCCGCGGTAATTGCGGTCCGTACCGCCGAAGCCGCGCATCACGCAAGTGCTCGAGCACCGTATTGCGCAATACACCAAGCTCCTTGGCAATACCCCTAGTTCTCTTCCCCTGCCAAGACAACACCCGAATCTCCACGCACTGCTCCTGGGTCAACATAGGCGGTCCCAAA
>VFQT010003479.1_pt1 | contig 14306 bp, 9 predicted proteins | sample 3512381 | NCBI WGS metagenome assembly VFQT01 (sample SAMN10412376, study PRJNA504923) | tailings metagenome | isolation source: Relicate 2 Philex TSF3 active mining site | place: Philippines: Tuba, Benguet | collected 2017-08-29 | reverse complement strand
TTTTTAAGGTTTGCTGATGCCCAAAAGTTACTGCCATGCATTGCTCCATATGAAAATAAAACCCAACAAAAACATCTGATCATGAAATCGCTCGAATGGAATGGTATTTACTCCGCCATGCTGACTCCCTTGACAAATTCAGATACCATCGATTATAATATGCTGAAGCATAATATAAATGTTCAGATCGATGCCGGTGTTCATGGACTTATTTTTGGTGGATCTTTGGGAGAAGCAAGCACGCTCGCTTTTGATGAAAGAAACGATTTACTTATTCATGCCAAAAGTTATGCAGGAGGGAGGGTGCCCGTTCTGATCAATATAGCCGAGCAAACCATCCGTGATGCGATCAGGGTAGCCAATTATGCAGAAATGAATGGAGCAGAAGGTCTGATGTTATTGCCACCCATGCGCTATAAGTCTGACGAAGCAGAGACCATGCATTACTTCCAGACGGTTGCTGCAAATACTTCGCTGCCGATCATGATCTATAACAATCCTTATGACTATAAGATCGAAGTAACCCTCAAGATGTTTGATGTCCTGGCCAAAAATCCGCAGATCCAGGCCATCAAAGAGTCAACCCGGGATACGTCAAATGTCACCCGCATCCGGAATCACTTTAAGCAGCGATTCAAGATACTATGCGGTGTAGATACGCTTGCCATTGAAGAGCTGGCACTGGGTGCAGATGGTTGGGTGGGCGGTCTCGTAGATGCCTTCCCGCACGAAACGGTAGCCATCTACCATCTGATGAAACGTGGTCAATATGAGGCGGCACTTAAAATATTTCAGTGGTTCTTCCCACTGCTGGAGCTGGACATACACCCAAAATTTGTTCAGTACATCAAACTGGCGGCTTCCATCAATGGCATGTGCAACGAAGAAGTGCGCGCACCGCGCATGAAATTGACAGGCAATGAGCGGGAAGAAATTCTCGCCGTCATTAATAAGGCACTGGATGCGAGACATGAGATCGAGCCATACATGAAATATGAAATGGCACCTGTTTCCATGGGAAGCTGATGAAATCCATTGCGTCCACATATAATCGTGTGCAAATGTGTCATCAATCAAATTTGCCATGCCGCCTGTTATTTTCAACCTGCTAAAATTCAAAAAGATAAAACTTTGATCACATGATCAGATCAATAAGGCTCTTATATTTATGTTGTTTCATATTGTCTTTCAGATCAATTGCTGTTTTCGCCCAGCACAGGCCCAATGTGATCTTTATTTTGACCGATCAATGGCGATCTACCGCGCTGGGTTATGCGGGCAACAAGCAGGTCAAAACTCCGAACCTGGACAAGTTTTCGAGGGAGTCTGTCAATTTCAGGAACTGTGTTTCCGTGCTGCCCATCTGCACCCCCTACCGGGCGGCGCTGATGACCGGCAGATATCCCACCACAACAGGCATGATCACCAATGATATCTATCTGCCGGATCGGGAATTATGTATGGCAGAGATCTTCAAAAGTGCCGGATATTCCACCGCTTTTTATGGTAAATGGCATTTGGATGGACATGGGCGCCTGAATAATGTAGCACCCGAGCGCCGACAGGGTTTTGACTATTGGAAGGGGTCAGAATGCTCGCATGATTTCAATCAAATGCCATATTACGAAAATGACGATCCTGCCCTGAAATATTGGGAAGGATATTCTCCCTTTTCCATGGAGACCGATATTGAAAAGTATCTCAAGGAAAGATCAAAGGAAGTTGATCCTTTCTTGCTGTTCATTTCGCTGGAAACACCCCATTTCTCCAGGCACATTGCCCCGAAGAAATATATGGACATGTACCCACCTGCTTCGCTGGAGTTGCCTGCCAATGTGGATGTTGAAAAATTTCCAAAACTGCGTGACGAGTTGCAGGAGTACTATGCGCATTGTACTGCTACAGATGAAGCCATCGGAAAACTGCTGGAGAAACTGAAGTCACTGGGCATGTATGATCGATCGATCATTATATTTAGTGCTGACCATGGCGAGATGATGGGATCACACAGTGTGCGTCCCAGAGAAAAGCAGGTGGCCTGGGATGAATCCGTGAAGACACCATTCCTGATCCGCTACCCGGGTATTGGCAAACAAGCCGGTAAATCTACCCTGACACCGATCAGCACACCGGATGTACTGCCTACGATGCTGTCCTTGGCAGGCGTTTCCATTCCCGGTACGATAGAAGGTGAAGATCTGTCAAGGGTAGTGAGACATCCGGATAAAAAAGTGGATCGGGCAGCCTTGTTCATGAATGTATATTACAATGCGCCCTCTCCGTTTTTCGATTACAGAGCTGTCAAGACGAATAAGTACACCTATATAAAGTCCACTGAGAAGACGGCATTTCTTTTTGATAACCTGTCCGATCCCCTTCAAATGAAAAATCTGATCGAGGATCCCGGTAGTTCCCGATTGGTCAGCCAGATGGAAAAGACATTACGAAAAGAACTGGCGAAGATCGGAGATGAGGATTTCAGATCTTTTGAATATTATTTCAAAAAATTCGGTTTCCATATCAATGGTGCGAAAAAAGCCCAGGTCCCATATACAACCGTACCCAATCAACAATTACCTGTCATCAGCCCCAGATCGAACTGATCCCCAAGCCAACTCATCCACATGCATCTACTGTCCAGGAAACTCGTTGTCATTCTGACCATCACGTCCTATGCCCTCTTGCATTGCAATATGACTCCCGCTGTAGCATTCGCAGGAAGGGGGAAACGCGTACCGCTCAATATCCTGATCATCACGGTGGATGATATGACCTATAATTCCATCGGAGCATTTGGATGTAAAATTCCGGGCATCACCCCTAACATTGACCAATTATCTTCAGAGGGTTTACGGTTCTCGCACGCGTTTACAAATACTGCTGTATGTCAGCCCAGCAGACAAACATTGCAGACCGGTAGATTTCCACATAATCACGGTGGGGAAGGGCTTGAACCGATACATGCTGACGTACCCACCCTCCCGGAGCAGTTACATAAGGCAGGATATATCAATGGGATCCTTGGAAAGGAAATCCATCATCAGCCTACAGAGAAATTTTTCTGGGATTATATTCCCTTCACATCAACAACAGACTCTGCCTGGCGCAAGAGTGATTCAAGGAATCATCAATTATTTTATGCGTATACCGGTAAATTCCTGGAGATGGCGAGAAGTACCGGTCGTCCCTTTTTCTTTGTGGCCAATTCGCATGATCCCCACAGGCCTTTTGTAGGTACCATACAAGACTCTGTGCTTGTTGAGAAAAAGCGGCATTCCATTGGAAAACAATATGATCCTGTGGATATCGAAGTACCGGCCTTCCTTCCGGACCTTCCTGATATCCGGAAGGAAGTGGCCCAATATTACGGGTCGGTCCACCGGGCAGATAAACACATCGGTGCCGTCCTCCAGGCCCTGAAAGAAAGCGGATTGGCTGACAATACGCTGATCATATTCTTGAGTGACCATGGTGCATCCCTTCCCTTCGGGAAGTCGCAATGTTATCTGAACAGCAATAAATCACCTTTTATCATTAAATGGCCCAACCAGATCAGGGGCGGCTCCATCGATTCTACGCACTTTATTTCTGCCATTGATGTGATGCCCACCATCCTTGATATTCTTGGATTGCCAGGTGTTGACGGCATGGATGGAAAAAGCTTTTTACCCATTCTACATGGAAAAAAGCAAAGGGGAAGGACATCTGTTTTCACCACTTATTATCAAACCTTCGCCAAAACACGGTATCCCATGCGTTGTATCCAAAACGAACGATTTGGATACATATACAATTTCTGGTCCGATGGGAAACTGAAAATGACAGGAGATGCCACCGGTGGACTTACATGGAATGCCATGGTCAAGGCCGAAAAAAAGGACCCTGCGATCGCCGGGCGGGTAGAACTATACCGACACAGGGTGCGGGAAGAATTCTATGATTTCAGTAATGATCCGGATGGACTTCACAACCTGATCGATGACCCTGCCTATGCAGCAGAGATCGATCGGTTGCGTGAAGAAATGCTGAAGATGATGAAGCAATACCGCGATCCTGCATTTGCGGCCTACAGAGATCGGCATATCCCGGGCGTTGTTGAGCAATTTATGGACGATCAGCGGAAAAAGGCATTGAAGACCGTTCCCAACAAGGCATTATAGTCAATGAACTACTTGATCATGCGCGCCCCAGCTTATATTTATTTCCGGTACCGATCAATATTGATGCTGCTCCCGTGGCTATTCCTGTCACCGGGAAAAGTCATCGCGCAACTACGCGCCAGTCAACTGTTCTCAGATAATATGATATTGCAGCGGGCAAAGCCGCTGAAGATCTGGGGTTGGTCGCAGCCCGGGGATCAAATCTCCGTTCGTTTTGAAAACCAGGTCAAGAAAGTGAGTGCGGATACCAGCGGATCCTGGCATGTCTATCTCGATCCCCTCCGTGAAAACAGTAAGCCACAGGAACTGACCATCAACGGACGAAAAGACAAGCTGATCATCCGGAATGTGTTGATCGGAGATGTCTGGTTGCTGGGTGGACAGAGCAATATGGAAATGGATCTGGATCGGATCTACAATGGTGACCTGGAAGTGGCTTCTGCAAATTTCACGGCCATTCGGTTAATGACCATTCCGAAACAGACGAGCATTCGTCCCACTAAAAACTTCCAGCCGATCAACGAGTATGATGATTGGCTGGGACGATATGATCAGAAAGGTGAATGGTTCATCTGCAACAGTCAAACCGTCAAGACTTTTTCGGGTATCGGATACATATTCGGCCGGCGCCTGCACATGGCTTCACAGGTGCCCATTGGACTTATTGATGCCTCAGTGGGCGGAACGACTTTGGAGGCCTGGTTGCCTCCCTCGGCATGGACTGCATCTGAAGAAAATAAGCAGATCCTGGCCGAATGGGACCGGAAAGCGGCTGCATACGATCCCACGACCAATCTCGCCAGAAAGGTCGAGCAATGGGAGGTACGAACGAAGGAACGCAAGGTACAGGGACTGGAGCCCCTGCCCAAACCACTCAAAGCTGATGAGCCTCCACATGCCAACCGGAATTTCCCTGCTGCCTCTTTCAATGGTATGATCCACCCGGTCGTAGGCTTGTCACTCAAGGGCATCATATTTCATCAGGGCTACAACAATGCGCTGAGTAATGATGCCCGGCCTGTACTCTACGCAAAAAATTTGTGCCTGCTGATCACATCCTGGAGGCAGTTATTTAGGGACAATGACCTGCCATTTGGCATCATCGAACTCAGCGCCGGAGGCACACCACAGACAATGGATAACCTAGAGATGCAGATGACAGATGCAGCACCTTATATCCGTGAAGCGCAATTTGTGGCGCATCGGCAACTGAAACACGTAGGCATAGCCGGGGCTTATGATCAGCAGGAAAGCTGGTTCCATCCCAGAAAAAAGATCGAACCGGCCGAACGCATGGCCCGCTGGGCGCTTGACCAATACTACAACATCCCCCTTGGGTGGATGCCGGCCAGTCTGGTTCGTATGGAGGTTAGGTCAGATTCCCTGCTCCTTCATTTTGACCGGGAGATCAAAACGCACGACGACAGAGACTTCGAAGGCTTTACCATCTCCGGAGGGGATCGTCATTTTTTTCCGGCTGTAGCTGATCATTTCAAGTACAAGCGGGGAACGGCCGCACAAGATTCGGTAGATAAAAAGATACTTGTGCTGCGCTCTGCCTTCGTGTCTCAACCCCTGCATGCACGGTATGCCTGGGCCAGAAATCCGCTGGGCAATGCCGTCAGTGCATCCATCAGAGAGCGGGTGATCCCTGTCCCTTCGTTCCGGACGGATCCGTGGAACTATCCGGAAGCACCGGTGCTGGAAACGGAATTCGCCGCATACAGAAAAAAATTCTCAGCGTACAAGCAGGCCGCGGCGGATCAGGTGTTGGCCCGAAAAAAACTCGAGCAGTCCCGGTCAGTGCCACAACAAAACAGCAACCCATCAAATTGATCAATATGAATAAAAGAACATTCCTCAAACATTCCGCGCTGGCTGGAATGGGATCGATACTCAGCATGGATTCATTTGCAGCGGCTTTTCAGCGCGTGACGAATATCGGGGCGGACCTGTTGGCCAGGGATGACAAATTCTGGCAGGATATACGCAATCAGTATCTCCTGAAACCGGATTATATCAACCTGGAAAATGGCTATTATAATTTCATCCCTCAGCCATTGCTGGAAAAGTACATTGAACACATCCGGCATATCAATTTCCATGGCTCCTGGTACATGCGGAATTATTCAGTGTCTGATAAGGCATCCGTGGTGGAAAAACTAGCACCGGTGGTTGGATGCACCCCTTCAGAACTTGCCATCACCCGGAATACCACAGAATCCCTGGATATCGTCATCGCCGGAAAGCACTGGGAGACCGGTGATGAGATCATCATGGCAGAACAGGAATATGGGACGATCATCGCTGCCATCCGTCATGTGGCTGACCGATATGGCGTGCAACACAAGATGATCTCGGTGCCCAACCTGCCCGCATCGGACGAGGAGATCGTTGACCTTTATCGTAAGGCCATCACCCCAAAGACCAAACTCATCCTCATTTCCCATATCATCAACATCACGGGACAAATTCTGCCCATCCGAAAGGTATGTGATATGGCACATCAACTTGGCGTCGAAGTGCTGGTCGATGGTGCCCATGCCGTAGGACATTTCCGATTCAAACTGACCGATCTTAATTGTGATTATTATGGGAGTTCACTTCATAAATGGCTCAGTGCACCTTTGGGTTCCGGTATGCTCTATGTGAGAAAGGAAAAGATGCCCGGTATCTGGCCGCTCATCATTGGCGGGGAAAAAGATCCGTTCAAGATGCAACGGATCACCCACATGGGTACACATCCCGCATATACCACGCTGACGATCGCAGATGCCATTGATTATTACCAGTTGATCGGTCCGGAGCGAAAGGAAGCACGGCTCCGTTACCTGCAACAATACTGGACCAGTCAGTTGCGGAAACTTCCCAACATACTGCTCAATACACCCGAGGATCCCGCACGTTCCTGCGGCATCGCCAACGTTGGCATCAAAGGGATCCCGCCCAGGGATCTGGCCAAACGACTGATGGATGAATATAAAATATTCACTGTCGGCATTGATGGGGCCAATGTATTTGGCTGTAGGATAGCCCCCAATATTTATACCACCACGGCTGAACTGGATGTCCTGATCGGAGCCTTGAAAAAGATGTCTGCCTGATCCATATTTATTGTCGATCCAACAGCTTTGTATATATAGATATCAGCCACCAGTCATTCAGTCGATCCGAACCCAACCGGAAATGATCCATCATCATTTCCGGTATCACCATCTTACAGACGAAATATATGTATCATAAAAGGTCTAAGATCATTTGGATATGCCTGATCATCCTGGTCTCAGGAGCCATCAACAGTTTTATGATTTCTGATCCCAGTGCAGAAAAAAAGGCGCCGAATATCATATTTATTTTGACCGATGATCAGCGTTGGGACGCATTGGGCTATGCCGGTAACATGATCATACATACGCCTCATATCGATCGACTGGCAAAGGATGGTCTATACTTCAAGAATGCGTTCGTGACGACACCGATATGTGCCGCAAGCCGGGCAACCTTATTCACGGGACTCTATGAACGGACACACGACTTCACCTTCGGAAAGCTTCCTATAGCGAATGCCTACATGCTGGAAAGTTATCCTTACTTACTGAAGCGGGCGGGTTATCAGACCGGATTTGTAGGAAAATTTGGGGTAAAAGTGAATCCGGGAATCGAAGATTCGATGTTTCATTTCATGAAAAAGACTGCATGGCCTTATATCAAAAAGATCAATGGTCAGACCATCCATCTTGCAGACATCAATGGTAATCATGCCATCGATTTCATCAAGGCAAACAGCAGTAAGCCTTTCTGTCTGTCTCTTTCTTTCTGGTCGCCTCATGCCGATGACGGTGCTAAAGAACAGTATTTCTGGCCTTCCTATTGTGACCGTTTATATAACAATGTAAGGATCCCGTTGCCTGGCACCGCCAAGCCGGAATTCTTTGATGCCTTGCCCGATTTTCTGAAAAAGACGATGAACAGGGAGCGATGGTACTGGCGTTTCGATTCCACGGAAAAGTATCAGCAAATGGTCAAAGGATACTACCGGATGATCAGCGGAGTGGATAGTGTCATTGGAAGGATCCGGTCTGCATTGACGGCAGAGGGCATTGCTGACAACACCATCATCGTTTTCATGGGGGATAATGGTTATTTTCTGGGAGACAGGGGATATGCGGGTAAATGGCTGATGTATGAGCAATCCATCCGGGTGCCCATGATCATCTATGACCCCAGGCAGCCGGCATCCAGACGAAGCAAAACGTTGGAAGATTATGTGTTGAACGTTGACATCTCGCCTACCATCCTGCAACTGGCCAATGTACCCGTGCCCGCTCGTTATCAGGGGTCTCCTTTGACCGGATTCATCAACGGAAATCCCGAGCCTTGGCGCAATTCGATCTTTTGTGAGCACCGGTTGGAGGGCAATCCCGGACTGATAAAGACAGAATGTTACAGGGACACGCAATGGAAATTCATTCGCTATGAAGATCATCCTGATTTTGTTGAATTGTACGATCTCAAAGATGACCCGGATGAAACGAAGAATCTCGCCCTGGATAAAAAGTATGCTGGTATGTTGACCCATTATCGCGCAAAGTGTGATTCCTTCACACGGGATCTTCTATCAGCAAGGGTGAGTCCCTTACATTGACATCATTCCATCGCTGCGTTGAATTGATATTTCCCGGACTTCAATTCGAATACGGAGTGACCTTCTTCCATTCCGAGATGTTTGATCTCCGGAAGTTTTTCTATCGCAATTCCATTTTCCCTGATCTTATCTGATGGTGCGGGGATATGGATGCGTGCTGTCATATTCACGGGGATCTCCACGTTCATGGTCAGTAACTTACCATTCAACGTCCATTTGCAATCGACATTCCCCAGCACAGATCGGTAAGATGTATTTGCCCATTGCATTTGTTTTACATAGGGCTTCATGATAATGGTATTAAAACCTACGGCATCCTCAGCGGGTCTGATCCCTCCGACGTATTTATAGAACCATTCACTGATGGATCCAAACATCGGATGGTTGTGTGAATACACATTGTCACTGAAGGCCCAGACCTCCCAGAGAGTGGTTGCGCCATTGTCGATCATGTATCCCCAGCCGGGATACGTCTTATGCGAGGCCATACGCCAGGCTATATCCATGTTGCCCGTTTCGCCCAATACATTCAGCAGCAGTTTGGTGCCGAAGATGCCCGCGGTGATGTGATCATCGTTTTTCCGGAGTTGTTGCAGCATAATGTCAAGTACCTGATCATTCATGCCTTCGGGTGCGAGTCCGAAATACAGGGCGTATGCCTGAGCGGCGGCAGTCCCGATCCCCATTTTTCCATCAGAGGATCTGGTGAAATGACGTACGAATGTAGCGGCAATGATATCCTTCAATCCATGATAGTACTTCATGTCTTGTGACTTACCCAATATGCCGGCGAATCCTGCGAGCAGTTTTGTGTTGTAGTAGTAATAGGCAGTGGCACTCAGGTCGACCAGTTTTTCGTCCAGACTTTCATGGTCTCCGATCGTAACAGGAATGATATTCCCTTTTGATCTCTTGTGCATGAAGTCCACCCATTTCTTAACGACGTCGTATTGATTTCTGATCAATTCAGTATTCCCATAGTACTGGTATAATTGATGCATTAGTACGGGCAAAGCTGATCCCCATTCTACAGGACCTGATTTGCCTCCCAGGCCACCGGCGGAGATCCCCACAAAGGGAGCCGTCTCTGTCAGCCCACCATCCGGCCGGGCATCATCCACAAAATCTATGGCAGTCTTTTCATAGAATCTGGACATGTCGTAGTTCAGGATGAATGCTTCCGAAGTAGCCACAATATCCCCGCCATATCCAAATCGTTCCCGCTGAGGGCAATCTGACTGCACGCTGAAAATGTTGCTTTTAAAGGTGTTCAGGCATATTTCCTGGATCTTATTGAACAGGGCATTTGACGAAGAGAACGTACCTGCCGGCTTCACATCAGCATACATGGCCAAACCCATGATATCACTTGGATCAAGGTTTCCGGAATACCCACTGATCTCTACATACCGGAATCCGTGAAATGTAAAATGCGGTTGAAATATATCTTCGCCATTCCCACTCAGGATAAATATATCCTTTGCATAAGCAGTATCCGGAGCACCTTCGCCCCCCACGCCTTTCTTCTTGATCTGTCCGGCTACACTGGTCATGACATTGATGCTGCCATCCGGATACAACAGCTCTCCATATTTCAAACTGATCTGCTGGCCTTTCATTCCCCTGGCCGACATCCTTACAATACCTGCAAAGTTTCTTCCAAAATCAACGATGTATCGGTCTGCCGCGATCTTTTTAATGGACACGGGAGACAGTGTGTCACCGGCTACAATGGGCGGGATGAAAGCCGCACGCAACGGACCTTTTGGCTCGTCCATAACGGAAGCATCTTCCCATGCACCAACGGTGGTACCGGGTTTATTCCAGCCGGATATTTCACGGGCAGCGTCATATTTCTCTCCCAGATAAATACTATTGTGGATGATCGGTCCGGCTGTGGTCTTCCAGTTTTTATCAGATACGATCCTGGCTTTGGAGCCGTCTGCATATTCAATATTCAACTGAACAATGAATCGGGGTTGACCAATGGCGAGGGCATCGCGGATATCCCTTCGTCCCCACATTTTTAAGGGCAGCGGATCGTACCATCCATTCCCGAGCATGACGCCGATGCAGTTCTTGCCTGCCATCAGATCATGCGTAACATCATAGGTACGATACATGACACGTTTGTCGTAATTTGTCCAGGCCGGATCGAGTAAACTCACGCCCACTTTGTTGCCATTGAGATAGGCTTCATAGTATCCCAGTCCGCTAACATACAACGTAGCCTTCCGGATCTGTTGATCTGCCTCGAATTCCCGTCTGAAGATAGGAGCGGGGTCATCCGCATAAAGATCTCTTTTTTGCGATGCGTCCCTTTTTCTTGCACCGATCCAGTGGCCTTCCCAGTCGGATCTATGTAAGAGTCCCATCTCCCAGATACCCGGCTCACTCCACGCGGATACTTTTCCATGGTTGTCCCAAACCCGCACACGCCAGTAGTATCTGGCCGATGATCTCAATGGTTTCCCCCTGTAGGATATGTTATTGGACTGGATGCTGTCGATCTTGCCGCTATCCCACATGTCAGCTTTGTTCTTCAGCAGATCCTGGCGACTGGCTGCCACTTGTATCTGGTACGCGGACTGAACCAGGCCTCTTTGTTTTCCTTTTGCGATCAATTCCCATCCCAGTCTTGGTGCTGTGGCATCGATGCCTATCGGATCATGCTGGTATTCGCAGGTGATGGCTGATACTTGTATCTGAGCGATGCGCCGGGAGTTTTCATTCAATGAAATGATATGGTCTTTCCCCGGACCAGCCATGTCGGGTTTCAGCATGCCTGCTCCCGGTAACAACAAGTTTACATGAAGTACAATGGTAGCGATCGTCATGATATTCATCAGGCGAAGTTTATAAGCTGAATGGATGCTACAAATCTTAAGGGCATCACAGGTTTACATTTATGCGTTCTCTAATGTAACCAATTCAGGGCATACATGAATATAATGCAGGAGTGATCCGTTACAAATCAGGCCCGTTCGAAGTTTTCATTCGAACGGGCAGAAAATTTCAGGTGTTTTGTGAGTCAGAACAACGGCTGTATCGTATTGATCCATAAAGATCTGAAGAGCTAAAAGACCTTCTTCATTCCTCAAGCTTGAGTTTGGACCCGGAATGTGATGGGGAGTGCATTACAAGACGATAAAAGTGCAGAAAAAGTTGCATCTGAAGACGTGTTCTCCATTCAATGACATTCAATCATATGTCCCTGTTCATTTTTATCTTGCATCCTGTATATTCGGTGTCCGTTTCCGTATTCATTTCAGATCAACACCTATGGCAAAACTTTTCTGCATCGGTGATGTGCACGGTTGTTCAAAGACCCTGGCCGATCTATTGACGCGCCTGCGTCCCGACCGGGATGATCAGATCGTATTCATCGGCGATTACATCGATCGCGGGCCTGATTCCAGGGGTGTTGTAGATCAGATCCTCGATCTGCGTGCACGCGGTTTTCAGGTGACCACCCTGCTGGGCAACCATGAATACATGTTCATTGAAACATTGGATCCCGAGGCAGATGTGGAATTCTGGGAAGAAAGATGCGGGGGGCTGCAGACGTTGATGAGTTTTGGGGTTGATGCATACCGGGACCTCGATCCGGTATATCGTGATTTCTTTAAGGGGCTGGAATTTCATGTAAAGATCGACAGTCACATTTTTGTACATGCCGGGCTGGATTTCTCAACACCGAATCTCTTCGAGAACCGCTATGCAATGCTGTGGGCGCGTCAAACGGATGTTGACACGAAAAAGCTGGGGCGTAAGCGCATCATCCACGGCCATACCCCGCAACCCCGCAATATCACAGAATTGCAGCGGCAACGCATCCGCACGAACCGGATCCTCAATATCGACAATGGTTGCGTGTATCCGCATGTAGAGGGCCTTGGTTATCTTACGGCCTATGAGGTGACGGAGAACATGTTGTACCATGTGCCTTGCCTGGACAAGGGGTGATCTTTCGAAAGCTTTCTTACTTGTCTGCTTGATCTACTGACCAATTTTCCAGTGTATATAGCCAAATACTTTCGAGGTCTGATGCTGCCTCTCGGCTGATCATGATCCGATTCACCTGGTGAGGTATTTGTCATGCATCGATCGTAGAAATTGCTCACTGTCAAAGTCTGTGACGAAGCCGGAGTTTTCCCCTTTTTCCAATGCCTTGATCAATGCTGCTTTTTTTGTCTCTTCCATTTCAAATAACCGTAAAGCAGCCCTGACTACTTCACTGGCTGAGTTATATCTCCCGGTCTTGACTTGATTGTCTATGAATACTTCGAAATGATCTCCGAGTAATATGGATGTATTTCTTGCCATGTTTTATCCTTTATCCAAAAATACCAATTATTGGTATATGCTTCTTTATCCTCTTTTGTTAAATTCAACCCGATACACTTATCAGAACGTCACCTGGCAAATAGATTGCTATTTGCCACGCTACTTTGCATGTCCTTTGAATGACTAAATAGTACTCTGATCCCTCCGACCCCACCAAAAAGTAGCAACATGAACGAACAAAGCATATTGCCCGGTAAGTTTCCCTTCTCGCACAGACATGGCCATGTCGATGGGTACCTGGATCTCGTAATGGACCTGGAGGCAGCGATAGAGTGGGAGTCACCGGTCCTGCGAAACTCAGACCTGACACTGGCGGTTCATACGCGGGAAGTCCTGCGTAGATTCGAATCTCATTTTCCGGACGAACTACCGATGGGGTATGATCGGGATGTATTCCGATTCTTCCTGGCTCTGCACGATGCCGGAAAGCCCGAGGCCGTTCGCGAAGGCAACAAGCGGTTGCAACACCGTTATACACTACCTATCATGGAAAGGGCCTTCCGTCGTCATGGTGTGGATGATCTGCATGCATCCGTGGGGTTGGCCATGGTATCCGGCGACCCGCTGGGCATGTTCTTGAAAGGGCATCTGCGCTCTTACGAAGCCTCCCGTGAGATCCGGGAGATGTCTGATGCAGCCGGCATCCGAGACCTGGAAGCCTTTTTCGGATTATTTTGTGTGTACTATGTCTGTGATGCGGGCAGTTATCCTGCCTTGCGATCGCTCTTTGCGGACCTTCCGGATGGCCGCGTGGGCTTTAGTCCGCAGGTGAGGGCACGCGTGGAATTATTGGGGTTCGGAACGGGGCCTTGTTGAACCGAAACTTAGGGTGTTTATCATCCCATTATAGCAAAATGATCTTTCTCTTCCGGATCCAAATCTGTCAATTCAATATTAAAATGAACATTCGCTTTTAATGCGGAAAACACTTTCAAGACCGTTTCAATGGTGACATTACCGGGATTGTTTTCCAACCTAGATATCTGAGCCTTCTGTACTCCGATCAATTTACCCAGCGCCTCCTGTGTGAGATCGCGTTCTTTTCTACTATTTCTGATGGCTTGACCTATCAATTCAACCTTCAGTTGATATTCATATTGATCCCGCTGTGGGGTGCCGATCTTACCGATCAGTTTGTCCTGGACTTCACCGAG
>VFQT010003478.1_pt1 | contig 14308 bp, 12 predicted proteins | sample 3512381 | NCBI WGS metagenome assembly VFQT01 (sample SAMN10412376, study PRJNA504923) | tailings metagenome | isolation source: Relicate 2 Philex TSF3 active mining site | place: Philippines: Tuba, Benguet | collected 2017-08-29 | reverse complement strand
AAAAATCTTGCGGTTTGCGCAGAAAAAAATACAGGGTTAATGCACCAAGAAAGCCCGATAAAAATCCCAACAACTGGGAAGCGATGAATAGTCCAAACACAACCAACAGCAATAAGAAGCTATTCTGTCGGATTTTTGATTGCTGCATACACAAAGTAACAAAAAAAACGGGGGCCGCGCTTCGCGCGGCCCCCGTTTACACTATAAAAAACAAACTTAGGCTTGCGCTGGCGCAAACTGCACGTTGAACAACAACTTCACGTCGCTGCCAACCACTACACCACCGGCCTCAGTCACAGCACTCCATGTCAAACCAAACTCCTCGCGCTTCACAACACCACTTACCTCAAAACCAATCTTGTGATTGCCCCAAGGATCTACCATCTCACCACCAAACTCAGCCTTCAATGCCACCGTGTTGGTGATACCCTTGATGGTCAACTCACCCACTACATTGTACTCATTGTCAGAAACCTTCTCAAATGAAGTGCTCTTGAAATCAATGCTAGGATACTGAGCCGCATCGAAAAATTCAGGAGATTTCAAATGACCATCGCGGTCCGCATTGTTGGTGTCGATCGAATCAACCGCCGCGCTAAACGAAACGGAAGCACCAGAAAAATCAGTGCTGCTCGCCGCATGCAACGATGCTGTAAACTGTTTGAAAGTACCTGTAACGGTTGAAATTACCAAGTGCTTAACCTTGAACTGTGCCTCGCTGTGCGTAGGATCCAAGTTCCATTGTGCCAAAGATTGTGTTGTCATATCGTTTTTTTATTTGTTACAACAAATGTCGTTGTAATAATTGATATAGACAACAACAAAACGATGAAAATTGTTTCTGTTCGACAAACGACCTACCGGATTTATGTAAATTGCCCGCATGATCCGCGCTCTAGCCCTCCTAACCACCGCCCTCTCCCTTTTCAGCCCCGCCATCGCCCAATATGGAGGCCTCGATACCGCGACAAAAGCAGTCGCCCCAAACCCAAACAATCAAACGAACGTCTATAATAATATCCCAACAAAAGTCCAAAACATCAGCCCCAAAAGGACCCTTCACCCCATCCAAAAGGAGGCCATGACGTTCATGCTTACCAACAACGCCAACCGCCTCGTCGACAGTATCGCTATCGGACTACAACGCTCGCTCGAGGCTAATTTCGGCAACGTAGGCCCAACCAAATTATCACGTAAACCCACCACCATCGGGTACCAATATCACTTTCGCGACCGTTGGACCATGGGCGTCGAATACACCTGGGCCGAAGTCACCTCGGATACCCTGGCCTACCCCGACTTCGACCGCATCAACCAATACGCCTACTTCCAGTACGTGGTTAAACTCAACTCCTTTCTGGCCAGCATCGACTACGCCTGGAAAATTAAAAACTCCGCCAAAAGCAGCTATGCCCTGTATTCAGGCATCGCCCTGGGCAACAGCAGAATCGACTACAACACCGTTCGGATGAACTACGATAAATCCTCCTCTTACATCCCTGCCTTCAATGGCGGCGTGGACATGAATGGATTTCAAGTCACAATCATTGGCATCAAGCAGCACTTCAAAGGCCTCAGAAATTTTGGTTACCACGCAGAGCTCGGCGCAGGCATCAACTCCATCGGCCTGGCCTATGGCTTAACCTACACCTTGTAGGAATCTGCAACCTCAAAACCCGCCAAACGCGCAATCCATTCTCGCGATGGCATTGGCTCCCTCCCGAGCAACCCCTGGCGCTCCCCTCTACTAACGCAACCACTTCCACAAGTCTTTCCATGTGGGCTTCTTGCCATAACTCAAGATACCGATGCGATAAATCCGGCTACTCAGCCACACCATCAGCACAAACATGAGCACCAACAAGCCAAAGCTCAAAGCCAATTCGCTCAATGGCACACCAAACGGCGCCCGCACAACCATCACAATGGGACTGGTCAGCGGAATCATCGAAAACAACTTGGCCATGGCCCCATGCGGCGCTTTTAACGCCACCGTCTGCGCGATCACAAACCCAAAAACCAAGGGCAACGTCACCGGCATCATAAACTGTTGCACGTCGGACTCCTGATTCACCGCCGACCCGATGGCCGCAAAAATGCTCGAATACAACAAATATCCCCCCACAAAAAAGAGTAAAAACACCCCGATAATTTCAAAATAAGGCAAATTGCTGAGCGGCTCCGTAAACTCCGCCGCCAAATCCCGTGCCCCTTCAGACCCCGACACGGCAACCTGAGCACCCTCACCACCCATCGCCCCCACAGTGGCCATCCCCGTGCGAGCCTCTATCCCCTTTTGTACTGCCTGCTGGGTGGTCATCCCGCCGCCCGAATTCAAGAACATCGCACTGATCCCCATCACCAATCCAACCGCCAATAGTATCCACGCCACAAACTGCGTAAGTCCCACCGCCGCAACACCCAAAATCTTGCCCATCATCAAGTGAAAAGGCTTCACCGAACTTACAATGACCTCCACTATCCGGTTGGTTTTCTCCTCCATCGCCGAACGCATCACCATAGAACCATAGACGAAAATGAAAATGTAAATCATGAACGCCAACGCAAACCCAATCCCGCTCTTCAACGTACTCGAACTCTCCTGGACATCACCGCTATTGCTCACCTCCTTCGTCAAAATATCACAACTCGCCTGTGCACTGTCGATCTGCGATTCCCGCAACCCCATCTTCGCAAATTGATGCTTGTTGGCCTTCCCCTTAATCCACTCTTTGAGTCCCTCCATTTCCACCAACGACGGGGTCTCCGAGGTATAATACGTAGCCGAATCAATGGCGCGGGTGTCGCGATCCTCCACCTTCAACCAGCCAAACACGGCCCCACTTTTCACATCGGCGATGGCCGAATCCTCGCTGCTGGGCGCTGGCAAAAACACATAATTCGCCGGCGGATTGTGACTCAACATCAACGATGGATTGTAATCGGTTAAATACACCGTTTTCGTGCGGTTGTCTTCCCCGGTTTCCGTGGCGATATAAATCGTAGCGGCATAAAATCCCACCATCAGCAACGGCGCCAAAAAGGTCATGATGATGAAGGTTTTGTTCTTCACCCGGGTGAGATATTCGCGTTTAAATACAACAAAAATGTTTTTCATGTTTCAGTAATTATACTCTGTTTTCGATCCGATGCTTACAAGGCGATGGGTGTGCCTCCCTTGGAAACCGTATTGACAAAAATCTCGTGAATGCTGGGAATATGCTCTGAATAATGCACCAAGCCCCCCTTGGCCATCGCCACAGAGAGTAGGTCGGTGGGACCAAAATCCTGGCCCGTTTGAAAGCGATACATCACCTTACCATCGCTGTGATGCTCAACCGACACAGGTTTAACCTTGGCATCCAACCAATCCACCTCGCCGTGGTAGCCCACATCAAACATACCGGTGAAATGATTCCGCCTGATTTCGCTCACGCTGCCGTCGAGCACCTTCTCCCCCTGGTGAATGATGGCCAAATGATCACACAAACTCTCTACATTGTCCATGCGATGCGTAGAAAAAATCACGCTGGTACCCCCATTCTTCAATTCCAAAATCAGGTCTTTGATGAGGTCGGCATTGACAGGATCAAACCCACTGAATGGTTCATCCAAAATCAACAGTTTGGGGTTGTGCAATACACAGGATACAAATTGTACTTTTTGCGCCATCCCCTTGCTGATTTCTTCCACCTTTTTGCGGGCCCAATCCATCATTTCCAGTCGCTTCAGCCAATGTTTCACGGCCGCCTGGGCGTCGCGGGTTGTTAAGCCACGGAGTTCAGCAAAAAACAGCAACTGCTCGGCCACCGTCATTTTTTTATACAGTCCGCGCTCCTCGGGCATATAGCCCATTTGGTGGGCATGGATTTCTTTCAACGCTTCACCACGGAACCGAATCTCGCCGGAATCGGGTTGTGTGATGGTCGACAGCATGCGGATGAGGGTGGTTTTACCAGCACCGTTGGGACCCAAGAGCCCATAAATACTGCCTTCAGCTACCTTCAGAGAAATGTTTTTGGATACGCGTTGTTCGCCAAAGGTCTTGCAGACATCGATGGCCTCAATTACCGAACTCATTAAAACAAAATTAGGGATAGTTGGGCGAGAATGCGGATTGGACCCAACGAATCGCTGAATGGGTGCAACAATTCGACAAGCAATCTGGGGGTAGTTGCAATTACAACCGGACGAAGGTACCCAAAGGCAGGGCATTGCCGCCTTGGTCTTGGAGATAGAGTTCGCCGCTGTTCATGTGGCCAACATTGTGGGTAGAGACGTGTTTTTTCACCAAATTCTCTGCCACCATGGCACTAAAACCCATGCTGTAGAGGTTCAAAAGCATAAACCCTTGGGGATCGAGCAATTGTCCGCACAGCTGCATCAATTCATTGAGTTGCTTTTCAAGCAACCATTTTTCCCCATCGGGGCCCCGGCCGTAGGCCGGGGGATCCAGCAGAATCCCGTGATACGTTCTCCCCCTGCGCACCTCGCGCTGCACAAATTTGAACGCGTCCTCCACAACCCACCGTATCCCGTTCAATCCACTCTCCTCCATGTTTTCCCGACTCCAAGAAACAACCTGCTTTACGCTATCTACATGCGTAACCTCGGCACCCGCAGCACATGCCGCCAATGAAGCACCTCCCGTATACGCAAACAAATTCAACACCCGGGGCTTCTCCCCCACATTCAATGCCTTCACCTTGTCGTAAATCCAATCCCAATTCGCCGCCTGCTCCGGGAACAATCCCACGTGCTTGAACGACGTTAATCCCAGACGGAATTTCAACATCAACCCACCCTGCTTGTATTGGATCCACCAGCGATCGGCCATTCCGGGCTTCAAATACCACTGACCCTTTTCCGCATCAGCCCCCGCGGCCTTCACAAAACTCGCATGCGCCAATTTTTGCCACTCCTTCTCCCCCAGTCGCTTATCCCAAATGGCCTGTGGCTCCGGCCTGCGCAAAATCCACTTCCCAAATCGCTCCAGTTTTTCAAAACCACCCACATCGATCAATTCGTAATCTTGCCAGGCGGTCGGACAAATGCGCTGCGTCATAGTAAATTCAATTGTGGAGAGCCATCTCCGCCCAAAATCACGGTGCCATCTCCACCGCCGTTCACCTCGCCGCCATCGTGACCGTCGTCCCCATCATTTCCACCCTCATCCTCGCGATCCTCATCGTCTAGCTCCTGGTATTCCGATGCGATGGTCTTGCGCTCCACCACAGGAGGTTCCCCCACTTTATCGCTCTTAAGTACCACCTTCTTCACTTTGTCCTGACTCAATCGATTGCCCAACACCTTCCAACCCTTCACGTCCATAAACTCATCCAAAACAATCATTTCCACCACTTTCTCCCCGCTCTTTTTCTCCGTGGTGATCTCTACCTGCGCCATCAAACTGGTCGAGGCTACCGTCAACTCAGACCCCTTCTCCTCCCCAATGAATGGGAACTTCTTGCCCATTGTAAGGGTTTCGATCAAGAAGCGCTTCACATAGTGCAACTTCGATTTGCCTTCCAAGTAAATCACCTGAATAACCTGCTCAGCAAAATACTTCTGGATGAAATAGACTGTATCGGGTTCAAAGCGATTGATCAATTCGTAGTTCGATAGCTCGTAGTGGCCATCCTTGTATATCACCAACACCTTGTCATCGCCCTCAAACTCGCCCAAGAATTGTCCTTTGGCGTCGCCATTGAGTCGGCCCGTCATATCATCCCACCAAATTTTCACGCCACCCAGGGTTGACCCGCCTTTTTCTTTCAAATCCACACGCTTGATCGGGTATTTGGTGATTTGATTTCCACGGGCGCTCTTTCCTTTGATTGCCAACTTGGAGAAATCGTATTCGATGCTCTTGATGCGGGCATTGGCCATGGCACTCAAATGCAAAGTCACCTTTTCCGCTTCACCATTGGGGTTGGCAGAGAAATATAGGATGTTCGACTTCGGATGATCGCTAGAGAACACGTATTCTTTTTCACGAATCAAGCCCGTAGCATTGAAACGCTTGGCCATGACTTTTTTGGCTTCACCATCCCAATACACCACGTTGTAGGTGGTTCGCTCATCGTTCTTGCGCCACACATCCACGTGAATCAAGTCTTTTCCGTAGAAATATTTATCAGTCACCTTGGCGATGCTATACTTCCCATCCTCCCTAAAGGCAATGATATCGTCGATGTCTGAGCAATCACAAATAAATTGCTCCTTCTTCAAACTGGTGCCCACAAAACCCTCTTTGAGGTTGGCATACAATTTCACGTTGGCCACCGCCACCACATTCGCCTCGATGGTATCAAACGCCCGAATCTCGGTTTTGCGTTCCTTGCCCGCTCCAAACTTCTTAATCAGGCGCTTGTAGTATTCTACAGCGTAATCCACCAGATTCTCCAAGTGATTCTTGACCTCAGCGATGTCGTCTTCCAGCCCCTTGATGTATTCATCAGCCTTGAAGCTATCAAACTTCGATATCCGCTTGATCTTAATTTCTGTCAACCGGATAATATCTTCTTGTGTAATTTCCCTGCGGAACAAGTTTTTATAGGGGTCCAATCCTTTGTCGATGGCCGTCAACACCGCATCCCACGTCTCACACTCTTCAATGTCGCGGTAAATTCTCTTTTCAATGAATATTTTCTCGAGCGATGAAAAATGCCACTTGTTTTCCAACTCACCCAACTCAATTTCCAACTCCTGGCGGAGCAAATCAAGGGTATTCTGGGTGCAAGCACGCAAAATATCATTCACGCCCATGAACTTGGGTCGGTCTTCGTGAATCACACAAGCCAAAGGCGAAATACTCACCTCACAATCGGTGAAGGCATACAAGGCATTGATGGCCAGATCCGGACTGATTCCCGGCGCCAATTGCACTTCAATTTCCACTTCTTTGGCGGTATTGTCGATGACCTTTTTTACTTTGATTTTGCCATTGTCGCTCGCTTTGATGATGCTCTCAATCAGCGATCCGGTGGTGGTTCCAAAGGGTATTTCTTTGATAAGCAGCGTAGATTTGTCTTTCTCCTCGATTTTTGAACGAACCCGTATCCGCGACCCCTTTCTACCCTCGTTGTACATCGAAAAATCAGCGTACCCACCGGTTGGAAAATCGGGCAGCAAATTGATTTTCCTACCACGCAACACATCGATACTCGCTTCACACAACTCCAAGAAATTGTGGGGCATGATCTTGGTGCTCAATCCCACAGCAATCCCCTCAACCCCTTGGGCCAAGAGCAGCGGAAACTTCATCGGCAAGGTCACGGGTTCGCGCTTTCTACCATCGTAGCTCAACTGCCAATTGGTGGTTTTCTCATTAAACGCCACTTCTTTGGCAAAGGCGCTCAGCCGCGCTTCAATGTATCGGGGTGCCGCCGCACTGTCTCCCGTTCTGATGTCGCCCCAGTTTCCTTGGGTGTCGATCAGTAATTCTTTCTGACCCAAATTCACCAGTGCATCACCGATCGCTGCATCCCCGTGGGGGTGATAGGCCATGGTTGACCCGATGATATTGGCCACCTTGTTGTAGCGACCGTCATCCATTTCGTACATGGCATGCAGAATGCGTCGCTGTACCGGCTTCAATCCGTCTTCCAGAGCCGGAATGGCCCGCTCCAAAATCACATAACTGGCGTACTCAACAAACCAGTCTTTGTACATCCCACCCACGGCGCGAACCTCACCGAGGTGAGCACCCGAGGGAGATTGTCCTGATTCTTCTTGAGTTGATTCCAGTTCTTCTTCGTGATCCATGTTGCAATTTCAAAACAAGCCATTTATTGGCAATAAAACCAAACAGGTTATTCACATTCAATGCGTTCGTTCACCTGGATCCTGACGCATCCTGAAATTAATCAATTTTAATCGATTAGTGCACAAATACGAGATTCCGCTTCATGGAAATTTACAGCTTTTAAGCGGCTAGAGAATCGCTTCCTTAATTATCAAACCATCATGGACAATCGTTTTTCAGAGATCATAGAATTGATTAAAAAATCGCAATATCATGCATTGAAAATGGTGAATACAGAACTCATCAATCTCTACTGGAATGTCGGAAAATGTGTGCATGAAAAAATTGAGCAATCCCAATGGGGCAAATCAATTGTGCAAGAATTGGCCAACCACATTCAACAATTCGAACCTCACATCAAAGGCTTTTCCGACAAGAACATTTGGAGGATGATGCAGTTTTACAACGCGTACAAAGCGCTCCCAAAACTCTCATCGCTGTTGAGAGAAATCAGTTGGTCACACAACTTGATAATCATCTCAAGATGCAAAGATCCGGGAGAAAAGGAGTTTTACATTAAGCTCACCAAACAAGAGAACTATAGTTGCAGAGAGCTTGAACGACAGATATCAGCCAGTCTTTTCGAAAGAACACTCATGAGCAAAAATAATCTCTCGACGGCATTGAGAGAAAATAGCTTTGACCTAAACCAAACACTGAAAGACAGTTATGTATTTGAGTTTTTGAACTTACATGAACCTTTCAGCGAAAACGAACTCAAGCGAGGACTTGTGGTACAAATGAAAAAATTCATTTTAGAACTTGGTAAGGATTTCTTGTTCATTGGTGAAGAATATCGACTACAAGTTGGCAACAGCGACTTCTTCCTCGACCTGCTTTTTTATCATCGAGGTCTCCAATGTTTGATCGCTTTTGAACTCAAGGCCGATACTTTCAAACCCGAACACTTAGGCCAACTCAACTTTTATCTGGAAGCACTAGATAGAGATGTAAAAAAGCATAATGAAAATCCAAGTATTGGCATCCTACTATGCAAAGGAAAAGACAGCGAAGTCGTAGAATACGCATTAAATAGAAGCCTATCCACAACTTTGGTTTCGGAATACAAAACACAATTACCAAACAAGAAATTACTACAAAAAAAACTTCATGAACTGTTTAAACTCCATAATCACATTGAACCAGAATCTAATAGAAAATGAAATTAATCGACAGTAATTAATGAGGCATCGAGAACCCCTGCCCAAACCCTCAGTAGCGCACCAATCGCTATGACAAACTGTCAGTTTTGTTGTATCTTTGTAAAAGTAGCGCAACCATGGATACACACCTCATCAAACAGCGGTTCGGCATCATCGGACATTCGCCCTTGTTGACCACGGCATTGGAAACAGCCGTAAAGGTGGCACCCACAGACATGAATGTATTGATCTTGGGAGAAAGCGGCGTAGGAAAAGAGAGCTTTAGCAAAATCATTCATCACATGAGCGCCCGCAAACACGCCCCTTTCATCGCAGTGAACTGCGGCGCCATACCCGAAGGCACCATCGATTCGGAATTGTTCGGACATGAAAAAGGAGCCTTTACCGGCGCCACCGACAAACGAAAAGGATATTTCGAAACGGTCATCGGTGGTACCATCTTCCTCGATGAAGTGGGTGAATTGCCATTGAGTACCCAGGCCCGACTGCTGCGCATTTTGGAAAACGGCGAATTCATCAAAGTAGGGAGCTCCGCTGTGCAAAAAACCGATGTCCGCGTAGTGGCCGCTACCAACCGCGACCTCCTAGAGCGCGCCCGGATGGGAAAATTCCGGGAAGACCTGTACTATCGATTGGCCACCGTACCCATCCGCGTGCCCAAACTCAGTGAGCGCCGAGAGGACATCTACCTGTTGTTCCGCAAATTTGCCTCAGACTTCGCCGAAACCCACCACAGCCAACTGCTAGAACTCTCAGAAGACGCCCAGCAGCTGCTAATCAATTATCCATGGCCGGGAAACGTGCGACAGCTGAAGAACGTCACCGAACAAATCTGCGTTTTGGAAAACGGCCCCATCATCCACGCACAAACACTCTCGAAATACATCCCCCACGTAGAACCCCCACTGCCCATGCTCTTGGGAAAAATGGAGGGCACAGAAGGAATGAGCGAACGCGATATTTTTTACAAAGTGCTGATCGACATGAAACGCGACGTGAACGACCTGAAAAAAGTAGTTTTTGGACTGCTCGAAGGCAATCTCGATGCGCGCAATGCCGCAGCCAATATGCAATCTGCCGTGGTTCCGGTGCCTGCCAACAACACCCCCGTGCCCAGCAGCAACCTCTCCAGCTACAACGATTCAAACAACCTCAATACGCTCTCCAGCAACCCCATCGCCAATCAACCCATCATCCTGCAATCACACGACGATGATGAAGATGATTTCCAAGAAGCCATTTCTTACCCATCCGTGGGGGAAACGCTGAGTTTGGAAGCCCAAGAAATCGAAATGATCAAAAAAGCCTTGGCCAAGAATTTGGGGAAACGGAAGAAAGCCGCCGATGAATTGGGTATATCGGAACGAACTTTGTACCGCAAAATCAAACAATACGAACTTGAGTAAGTGGCAAGACACACCCCACAAATGAGACCTTGCACCAACCATAGCACAAAAAACACCCACACCCGGAAAGCAAAAACGCAGGGTGCGGGTGGGAGTCGCAAATTCCTGGGGACATGCCTGCTGTTACCCCTGCTTCTGCTGATCAGCGGATGTACGCCGTTTTGGAAATTTTACGATTTCAAAGGAGCCGCAATTCCTGCCGATATCCAGACTTTTTCAGTAGACTTTTTTAGCAATGAAGCGGCCATCGTCAACCCCCAATTGAGCATGAGTTTCACCGAAAAATTGAAAACCAAATTCCAAAGTGAAACCCGTTTGTCGCTCACCAATGCCAACGGCGACTACAAATTTGGAGGGTCTATTGTGGAGTATTCCGTGACGCCAGCGGCCTTGAATGCCAACGTTGGAACAGCCCAGAACCAATTCAATATCAAAGTACGGGTGGAGTTCGTGTGTGAAAAATACCCGGAAAAGAGCTTTGCCCGCGACTACGCCTTTTTCAAGATTTTCGATGCCAGCGCCACGTTTGAAAGCGTAGAGGAATCGCTTTCCACCGAAATACAAAATCAAATCGTTCAACAAATTTTTGCCGCAGTGGCCCTCGACTGGTGAATCCGGAAAAACTTCGACATATCGTAAACAACCCTTCTGATATCGACGCTACAACAGCGGTTGAATTGGAACAACTGTCGGAGAGATTCCCTTGGTTCAGCACCCCGTTTGTGTTGCTGGCGCTGTACAGAAAAGCGCAGAACGATTATCGCACCGATAGCAGCATCAAACATGCGGCGATGCGCAGCAGTCGCCGCGATTGGCTATATCACGCCTTGCATCCTCGCAAACCGGTGAATGTGCCGCAGCCCGCTGTAGAAACGCCATTGCCCACCACCATCCCCACTGTTCATACAGAGGCCGAACCAAGTCCCCTGTCGGAGCTCTTGACAGTATCTGCTGATACAGCGATTGAGTCCGCGACTGCGATAGTGGTGGAAGAATTGAAAGAAACAGCGGTTGAAACGAAGGACATGACGGCGACAGAAACTGTCGTTGAGGAAACAGCCTGGACACCGGAAATCACGGACATTTCCACCCACAAACCTTCGTTCGAACCCTACGTTGAACCAGCAAACGATACCCAGCCCGAGATCCTGTATGATTTGGCCTCCGCCATGGGAACCACATTGCAGTTTGAACCAGTGGTTGATGGTCCGTGGTTAACAGAAAAACCGCTGCCCAAAGTCTATGACTTGGAAGAGTTTTTGAAATCGGGCCTGATCAACACCAACGATAGTCCTGCGGTTGCATCAAACGATCACCGCACCCATCGCTCAGAGCCGAGGTTGGGTTCATCGGAGACCAACACGCGCTCCCCGGAGACGAGAACTTTCTCCCCCGAGACGGGCATTTCAACGACGGAATCCGACCCACGGACCAGGAACACATCCGCAACACCGGCAGAGCCCAAGAGCTTTTTCGATTGGTTATCGAGCGATGCAGACAGTCCGAAGAACCCCCATGAACAAAAAGTCAATACCGAGGCTTTGATCAACAAGTTCATCGAAGAACGTCCCCGAATCAGCCAGCCGAAGCGTGAATTTTACAGCCCGGAGCGGGCGATGAAGCGCAGTGAACAATTTTCTACCAGCATCGTGACAGAAACCTTGGCTAACATTTTTAGGCAACAAGGTCATTTTGAAAAAGCCATTCTTTCTTACGAAAAGCTGCAGTTGAAATTCCCGGAAAAAAGTAGTTACTTTGCAGACCTTATCGAACAAATTAAAAAAGAACAAAACCAATGAATTGGATATTAATCATCGGAATTATTGCAGCCACATTGTTGATGTTGGTTATTTTGGTACAAAACCCAAAAGGAGGCGGATTGGCTTCAAACTTTTCACAAGGTAACCAAATCTTTGGTGTTGAGAAGACCACCAACGTGGTTGAAAAAATCACTTGGGGCGGTGCATTGTTGTTGGTAGTCATTTCATTGATTGCCGCATCATACAACAGCGAAAAAACCAAAGCACCTTCGCGTGCTAAAGCAAATACTGAGCAAGGAGAGGCATTGCCAGACGTGAAAGCGGGCAAGTAATTGTTTGTTATTCCAATTTTGTGTTGATGATACGCCCCGGCTCCGCCGGGGCGTATTTTTTTTAATCCCGTTGGGGCAAAATCGAACTGGGCACTTTGTCGGGCTTGGCATAACTCAACCGATCCAACCACTGACTTGCCACATACCCGTCTAAGCCGATGCTTCCCACAGAACCGGCCGATACCAAATCCACCGATCCATCGTCAAACAGCAACTCATGCGGCAATTCTATATAATCTATGCTGCCTACCACCACCAAGGTATCATTGCATGATATCCGATGGTGCTCTTGCAACGTCAAGCCCATTTTGATGTCGCTTTCCCCCACAAACGGCGCAAACACACCTTCGCGGTAAACAGGCGTTAATCCAACAGCGTCAAACTCACTCTGATCCTTGCAATACCGGGCCGAAGTCTGATGGGCCTTGGGATAAAAATCCGTCCCCACCGCGTTGAGCGTGTAGCTCCCGGTGGCCAAAATATTCTGCCAAGTGTGACGGTCTACACTATCCGGACGCACAACCATGCCCAAATAAGGCGGATTGGCACCCACGTGAAAAATACTGTTAAAAATGGCCAAGTTCTCTTGTCCCTCCGCATCCCGCGTCCCCACCAACTGCAGGGCTTTGATGCCAGGAATGGAATTGATCAATTGCGTGCGAAATCGCTTGTCGAGTTGGGCAAAATCATCGCCCTGAAAAATTTCAATGGTATGGCTCATGGTAATTCAATGAAGCTCAGCAACCCGTCCGTCGGGCGATTATCCTCTCGAGGATACCCACTCAAACAGGCGCTGAATCGATGAATGTTTATCTCAGGCTACCCAATCCCCCATCGATGGCCAAAATCTGTCCGGTCATCCAGTCGCTGCTTTCACCCAGCAAAAACGCAACGGCCGATGCGATGTCTTGGGGTTCACCCACGCGCTGAAGGGGATGACGTTTGCCACTGGCTTCCATTTTCTCTGGGGTCGACAGCAAACGGGCCGCCAAATCGGTATTCACCAAACTGGGGGCGATGGCATTCACACGAATCTGCGGGGCCCACTCGGCAGCCAAACTGCGTGTAAGTCCTTCGATGGCGCCTTTGGCCATGGCGATGCTGGCATGAAAGCTCATTCCCGATTGGACAGCCACTGTACTAAAGAGCACCACCGATGCTTTACCGGCGGTTTTCATGGCTGGCAAGCAGGATTGCAGGGCTTTGACCGCACCCATCGCATTGATTTCAAAATCGGCGCGAAATTCATCGAGCTTCAATCCGCGAAAGGGCTTGAGGTTGATACTTCCCGGTGCGTATACCACACCATGGATGGTATCGGGCAAGCCCGCGATGGATTCGTCGGACAAAGCATCCCAACCGATGGATTGCGCACCCATGGGCGCTTCTCCACTGCGCGATACTACCCAGATAGCATGTCCTTCGTTCATCAAACGATCTACCACGGCGGCGCCAATGCCGCGACTCCCACCGAATACAACGTAATTCATACAGTGAGAAACAAAGGAAATCGGGATAGGTTTTGGGGATGGAACTTTGATCTTGACTTATTCCTATCTTCGTGATTATCAAGATAAAAAATGTGTCGTTACGTGAAATATACCAACACAACCAGCCAGCTTATGTATGTGGCCCAAGAGCATAGTATCTATGGATCTTCTCGTGTTGGTGTAGATAACCGTAAGGACACTTTGTATTTGGGTGCTGCATATACGCCCACTTGGGGCGGGGTAGGCACATCACGAAGAAACTTGGGTTCGAAATCTTTCGAACTCGCAAACCACCTCGGAAACGTCCTGGTTACCGTATCCGACAAACCCATTTATAAGGTCTCTAGTGG
>VFQT010003477.1_pt1 | contig 14309 bp, 16 predicted proteins | sample 3512381 | NCBI WGS metagenome assembly VFQT01 (sample SAMN10412376, study PRJNA504923) | tailings metagenome | isolation source: Relicate 2 Philex TSF3 active mining site | place: Philippines: Tuba, Benguet | collected 2017-08-29 | reverse complement strand
CGTGTACGTGCCCGCCGACGACTACACCGACCCGGCTCCGTTCACGACGTTCACATTCTTGGACGCCACCACGGAACTCTCGCGCCAGATCGCTTCGCTCGGCATCTACCCGGCGGTGGACCCGCTGGCGTCGACCTCGACGATCCTCACGCCCGAGGTCGTGGGCGACCGTCACTACGCGGTCGCACGTCGCGTGCAGGAGATCCTCCAGCGCTACAAGGAACTGCAGGACATCATCGCGATTCTCGGTCTCGACGAACTCTCCGAGGAGGACCGTCTCATCGTGGCCCGTGCCCGCAAGGTGCAGCGCTTCCTGTCGCAGCCGTTCTACGTCGCCGAGGTGTTCACCGGTGTCAAGGGCGAGTACGTGCCGGTCAACGAGACGGTCGAGTCGTTCGAGGCGCTGATCAACGGTGAGCTCGACGAAGTGCCGGAGCAGGCGTTCCTGAACGTGGGCTCGGTCGAGCAGGTGCTCGCCAAGGCGAAGTCGCTGCAGGAGGGCTGATGGCCGAGTCGAGCGGAACGATGCGCGTCGAGGTGGTCTCGCCGGAGAAGGTTCTCTTCTCGGGCGAGGCGACCCAGGTCATCACCCGCACGGCTGGCGGGGGAGAGATCGCGTTCCTGCCCGGACACGCGGCGTTCCTCGGTTCGCTCACCGAGAACCACACGCGCATTTATCTCGCCGATGGCAAGGTGCAAGACCTCGCGGTGCACCTCGGCTTCGTGGAAGTCGGAGCCGATCACGTGACGATTCTCTCCGACACTGCTGAGTTGGCCGAAGACATCGACGTTGCCCGCGCGAAGCTCGCCAAGGCCCGCGCCGAGGAGCAGATGCGCTCCGAGCACTCGGCCGAGGTCGAGGCCGACCTGCGCCGTGCTCATGCACGTCTCGCCGCCACCGGCGGCATCGACGCCGCGCACTAGGGGACACATTTCGGCCGTCCGGCCGGGTTCCCCTCGCGTCCAGCGCTTGACCTGGACAAGAATTCTCACTACACTTTCGTTTGATTGATCAATCAAACGAAAGGCCCGGGGAACGGATGACTGCCAAAACCGCTGAAGATGCCCGTCTGAGCACGAAGTACGAGCTGTGGAGCGACATGCCCGAGGGCTATCGAGAGGGCGCCGCACGAGTGGCGGCGTTCCAGTCGCTGGCCGAAGTGGTGGGGGTCCTGCCGTTCGCCGAGTGGATGGACCGGGTTCCTGACTACTCGCGCAAGCAGATGTTCATCGCGAAGATCCAGGACGAGGTCGGACATGGTCACATCATGGCCCGCGTCGCCGAAGACCTCGGGATCCCGCGCGAGAAGATCCTGAACGACTTCGTGGAGGGTCGTACCAAGCTGCTGAACATCTTCCACTACGGGTTCGACTCGTGGGAGGAGATCGGCATCGCCGCTCTGCTGATGAACTCGTCGGCGATCGTCCAGTTCCAGTCGCTCGACAAGGGAACGTACTTGCCGTACGTCAGGGCGCTGAAGAAGATCGAGAAGGAAGAGGGTTTCCACTATCACCACGCGCTCGATCTCTCGCACCAGGTCATGGTCGAGGGCACGAAGGAACAGCGCGATCGTGTCCAGCAGGGCTTCGAGACATGGTTCCCGAGACTCCTCGGGTACTTCGGACCCCCCGACTCCGGCGTGATCGAGGACAACCCGCTCTACAAGTGGGGGATCAAGGTGGACTCGAACGACGACATTCGTCAACGGTGGATCTCGAAGATCGTGCCGGTCGTCAAGTCTCTCGGCGTCCATGTCGACGTGTCGCTCGCCGAATACGACGAGTCAACCGGTCAGTGGAAATACGGTCATGTCGACTGGGCAGAGATCAAGGAAACCATCAACAACGGTGGGCCGAAGTACCAGGACTGGATCGACTCGATGAGAAACTCGCTGTCGTTGAACGACAAGTACCGACGGGCTGCGTTGACGGCTGGAAACGCCGATGCAGCCTGAGCTCGGCGCCGTCTACGAGGTCTTCGTGCAGATCGGAGGGGTCGGTCGTCCGATTCAACTCGTCGGCAGCGTCCGTGCCAGCGACAAGAATCTCGCGTGGCAGACCGCCAAGGAGATCTTCACCCGTCGTGAGAACTGCACGGCTCTGTGGGTGGTTCCGCGCGAGTCGATCTTCGTCGGCGAAGAGTTCGACCTCGCAGTTCTGAGAGAAGGAACTGGCCGCATGTTCCGTGTGCCGGGGTATCCCAGTGCTCACCGCCGTGAACGTGGTGGCGTGGGTCTCGTAGAGGAGTTGTGACCAGATGAACGAACGTGAAGTTTCCCTCGCTCTCGCCGACGATCTGTTCGTGCAGTGTCAGACACTGGCGCCGTGGACGGTGAACTACGTCGATCTCGAGGAGTCACTCGCGGTCGGGTCGATCGCCCAGGAGATACTCGCCCAGGGTGGGATTCTGTACAGATTCGCCGGCCTGAGCGACGCCGAGCGGGACGAGCGCATCTACCAGAGGGATTCCGCCGGGTGGAGCGTGTCGACGCTGAGCTTCCTCTCCGGCGATCACTGGCCCGATCTCGTGGCGGGGTCGTACCTGTGTGCGCAGGCGTCCCTCCAGACGGTCGAAGCACTTATGGAAACGGGTGAGTCTGCTCATGAACAACTCGGGATCGTTCACAGCGAGCAGGTACTCCACGTGGCCCACTGGAGACGGTGGATCGCGTTGCTTCTCGGAAACACGGAGACGGAAGGCGAGATGATGGCTTCTCTCGACGGCGGCCTGAAGCGGGGCAGCGACCTCATGCCGGTCGGAGCCGACCACGATCGCATCCACGACCGGTGGAAGTCGGCCGTGACCGCAGACCTCTCCGCATGGGGCGTCTCGATGACCGTCGGTGCGGAACGGACGAGCCGCTCCAGTGGCGGGGAAAAGGTCGTGCGACTGCTCGACGAGTTGAGAACCGCCCGTTCGGCGGCGGGACATTCGAACTACGCGATCTACTGACCACGATGTTGGGGAACGACGATTTCGCGCGGCTCGTCGAGGCCGTCTCCGAGGTGGAAGACCCGGAGGTTCCCGTCACGTTGAGTGATCTCGGGGTTCTGCGATCGGTCACCCGCACAGACAGTGGAGTTCGGGTTCTCCTGCGCGCGACCAAGATCGGTTGCCCGGGAAAGAACAAGATGACCGACGACGTCGTCGTCGCGTGCGGAAGTGTCTGGCCCGGTGCACAGGTGGACGTCGAGTGGGACCTGGCTCCGTGGACCCCCGACGAGGTCACGGAACGAGGTCGAGCGGTGCTCAAGGAGTTCGGCATCGTTCTCGAGAACCGCGAATCCGTCTCGTGCCCGTACTGCTCCTCTGCCGCAGTGGAGATGCTGTCCGAGTACGGCGGGTCGATCTGCAAGGTGCCACACAGGTGTGGGGCGTGCGGATCCATGTTCGAGCAGTTGCGCAGCGTCGAGGTGGCTCAGCCCGTCTCGATCGGCAAGAAGGGGAAATGACGCCATGACGTCCGGTGCAGACGAAGTCCTGTTCACGATCGAGGACGGGGTCGGAACCATCACTCTGAACCGTCCCGAGAAACTGAATGCCTTCACCATCGAGGGGGTGAACAGGATGGTCGAATGTCTGCGGACGTGCGCCGACGACGAGAGTGTCGGCGTGATCGTCCTCACCGGAGCCGGGGACAGGGCCTTCTGCACCGGGGGCGACGTGGGTGACTTCGAGGCCTTCACGATCGACGTCGACCGTGGGATGAACCGCGAGTTGATGCGCATGTCGCACGAGCTGCGAACCTGCGGAAAGCCGGTCATCGCACGGGTGAACGGGTACTGCATCGGTGCCGGCAACGAGATCAACATGCTCTGCGATCTCACCATTGCCGCGGACCATGCCCGGTTCGGACAGACCGGCCCGAAGATGGGCAGTGTTCCGAACTGGTGGGTGACGCAGCTTCTCCCGAGGTCGGTGGGTGACAAGCGTGCCCGAGAGATCGTGTATCTCTGTCTCCAGTACTCCGCCACGGAAGCCATGGAGATGGGCTGGGTCAACAAGGTGGTTCCCTATGCCGAACTCGACAATGCCGTCGACGAGTGGTGCAAACGGCTGTTGACGATGAGTCCGACCGCGTTGCGACTTGCGAAGATGGCCATCAACCAGGCGAGCGATCACTTGAGCGGTGCGGTCACCCAGGGTGTCGAATTGATCACCCTCTTTCATGCCCTCGAGGAATCGAAAGAGGGAATGAGGGCCTTCGTCGAGAAGCGTCCGGCCAAATTCCGACCCTGAACGGGCGTCGCAAGTCTGCCCGAGGTACTCAGAGGATTGCGTATCCGCCGTTCACGCTGAACGTCTGGCCGGTGATCCACGACGAATCGGGGCCGAGGAGAAACAGGATCATGCCGACCGCATCGGCTGGCGTGCCGAGCCGACGCATCGGATAGCGGGAGACCATCTTCTCGAGTTGGTCATCGGTGTACGTGTCACGGGCCGCTTCGGTGACGGTCGTCGACAGGGACACGCAATTCACGTTCACTCCGCGCTTGCCGACTTCCTTGGCGAGCGAGCGTGAGAAGCCGGCAAGCCCGGCTTTTGCCCCCGAATAGACAGCGACCAACGGTTCCCCGACACGTCCCGAATCGGACACCACGTTCACGATTCGTCCGCCACCGTGGGCGAACAGGATCGGCAGCACCATGTGGACGAGATGCATGGGACCGATCAGGTTGACGTCGATGTCACGGCGCCAACCGTCGGGTGACGACTGGTCGAAAGGACCGATCGTCCACACGCCTGCATTGTTGACGAGCGCATCCACGGAGCCGAATCGTTCCACCGCCACGTCGACTGCCTCTCGGAGCTGACTCTCCTCTCTCATGTCGGCCGTCATGGCCAGGAGACGAGCCTGCTCGCGCGCCACGAGATACCCGAGCCTGTCGAGGCTCAAGTCGAGAGCAACGACGTTCCAACCTTCACCGAGCAGGCGCTCCACGAGGTGCGTGCCGATGCCGCCGTTGGCGCCGGTGACGATGACGGTTCGGCTCATCGATCAGGGGAGTCCGACCAGGTCGCAGTACACGTCGGCGAGTCGGTGGGGATCAGGGTGGCGGTTCGGTCGGTACCACTGGTAACTCCATGCGGGCATGCCGATGATCGCTTGTGCGAGAACCTCGCTCGACTCGGACGAGTCGAGGTGGCCGCTCTTCTGGAGGTCGGCGACGAGGCCGGTGACCTCGCGCATGAACTCGCGCTCCTGGTCGGCGATCTTCTTCCGCAGGTCTTCGCTGAACGAGTGACGTTCACGCCAGAAGACCATGCACTCGAACTGGTTCCGCAGGAGCGCCTCGGTGAACCGCCTGACCACGTTGCGGAGACGCACGTCGGGAGAGTCTGATTCTGCGAGAGCGATCTCGAGTGAGTTGCGGAAATCGTTCGCCACCAACATCGCGATTTCGTCGAGGAGGAGAGCCTTGGAGCCGATGTAGTGGTAGACGGCGGGTTGGCTCATCTGCAGCTCGGCTGCAATTTCCTTGGTGGTGCCGGCCGTGTAGCCCCGCCGGCTGAACACCTTGGCCGCGCTCGCCACGATCATCCGCTTCGTCTCGTCGTGGCTCCGCGTCTGTTGCGACGAATCGCCGGAATCTGTGGTGTCGGACACTGTGCCCATTGCCTTCCCGTCCAGGTGCAGTGTCCGAAACATTACCCATCAGCCTGTGCACCCGGGGATGACACGTCGCGGAGCCATTGGGGCAGGGGGACCGACGACATCTTGCCGAGATCGGTCCAGACACGGGAAAGGTGCCCGGTCGCAGCCAGAGTGTCGCCGAGATAGAAGCGGTGAACCATCTTGAAACTCGTTCGGCCCGGGCTCTCGAGAGTGGTGACCTGCGTGAGTTCGTCGCCCGCCCTGACGGGATGCACGTAGTCGCATGCCGCATTGACGCAGGGACACGACACACCGTCCCGGATCGATTCGATGAGGGGCTGACCGATGGCACGGAAGAAGTCCTGGTCCGCGTCGGCCATGTACCTGAAATACGACGCGAAATAGATCAGGCCGGAAGCGTCGTCATCTCCGATGTAGACGAATCGCCGCGAGGTCAGGACGAACGGGCTGTCGACCATGTCGCTTCTCCACGAGCCACTTGTGTACCGCCCTGGTTGAGAGCGGTCAGCTTTCCCGTCGTCGTCCCGTCTTGTTCGTCCGTGCCGGTGAGGCTCACCGTGATCACGTCACCGGGAAACACCGGTGCCGTGAGTTCCACCTTGAGTCGTCTCACGTTCTCGACACCGACGGCCCTCGACACGGCGGCACCCACGTACGAGACGGCAAACGTTCCGTGTGCGATCACCGTCGGGAGCCCCGACAATCGTGCGTAATCGTCTTCCATGTGGACGAGGTTCGGGTCCTTCATCGCCACGGTCATGTACGCGATCTTCAGTCGCGTGATCTCCGGCGTCGTCAGGAGGATCTTCGGTTCGGTGGACATCGTCAGTTGCCCCTTTCGACGGTGTTCGATCGTTCACGAACCGCCACCCGACCGGCGCTGTTGACGTACTCGCACGTGATCTCGGCGAAGGTCAACGTGCCGCCCTTCGATTCCTTGACGACCAGAGACGAGATCACCGGACTCACCGTGAGAACGTCTCCCACTCTCACTGGTTCGAGGAATTCTGCATCAGTGCCGCCGTAGACGGTTCTCAAGAGGTCGAAATCGAGGTAGTCGTGGACTTCCTCGGCGCCGTACGTCGTGACGTACATGAAGAATCCGATCGGCACCGGCTGCCCGACCTCGGGCGACCAACCGTCCTCGGGGGAGACCCCCAGTGCCGTGACGTATTCGTCGACTCGGTGTGGTGCCACGACGAATGTCTTCGGCGCGAAGGTGTACCCCACTTCGATCCCCATGTGCCCCCCTGGGTTGATTGATCAATTGATCAATCAACCGTAGCATGTCGAGGGTGAGGGGTCCACCCCCGGGGAATTTCGTGCGGACTCCTTGCTGGGCTTGACACATGTCACATGTGGCAGTATGTTGCCGGTCTTGATTGATGTATCAATCAAGACCGGCAACACATTTGGGGGGAATGACGTGGGCGACGTTGCAGTGATCGGCAAGGGAATGACCCGGTTCGCCAAGTTCCTGGAACGCCCCCTTCGTGACCTGGCACACGAGGCAGTGAATGCCGCGCTCGGTGACGCCGGTCTGTCGGTCGCTGACGTGGAGGCCGCCTACTGCTCGAACGCCATTGCCGGGTTGATCACGAACCAGGAAATGGTGCGAGGACAGGTGGCCCTCAGGTCGATGGGGTTCGAAGGTCTGCCCATCATCAACACAGAGAACGCATGCGCCAGCGGGTCGACGGCGGTGCATCTGGCGTGGACGGCGATCAAGGCCGGGCTGTACGACGTCGTGTTGGTGCTCGGGGCGGAGAAGATGACGCATCCCGACAAGCGCAAGACGGCCCTCGCAGTTGCGACCGCCCTCGACGTCGAATTGCCCATCGATCCGGACGCGAAATCTCCGTTCATGGACGTCTATGCGGAGAAAGTCCGGAAGTACCTGGCCCACTCGGAGACGACCGTCGAAGATTTCGCGAGGGTCGTCGTCAAGGCGCAACACAACGGATCGTTGAACCCTGTCGCACAGTACGGAGGGAGCGTCACGGTCGAGCAGGTGCTCTCGTCGGCGATGATCGCCGATCCCTTGACGTTGATGATGTGCTCGCCCGTCGGTGACGGTGCAGCGGCACTGGTCCTGGCATCCGAGGACTTCGTCAAGGCGAAGGGAATCAAGAATTCGGTGACCATCAGATCGTCCGTCGTCCAGTCGGGGTCCAGCCCGGACAAGGGCCTCCAGGCAGGGGAGCGCGCAGCCGCTCTGGCCTACGAGCGCGCCGGGATCGGCCCCGACGATGTCGATGTGATTGAGTTGCACGATGCAACGGCATCGGCGGAGATCATGCGGTACGAATCTCTCGGACTGGTGCCCGAGGGCGAGGGGTATCGACTCGTTCGCGATGGATCGACCGAATTGGGTGGCCCGATTCCGGTCAATCCGAGTGGCGGACTTCTCGCCCGGGGACATCCCATCGGCGCGACGGGTGTCGGTCAGCTGGTCGAGCTCGTCGGTCAGTTGCGGGGCGAGTGTGGACCGCGGCAGGTGGAGGGCGCGCGCGTCGCGCTCGCCGAGAACGGTGGTGGATGGATCGGTGGCGACTCAGCCGTCGAGTGCATCCATGTCCTGGTGAGGTGACGGACGATGAGAGCACGAATGGTCATGCAGCCCTCGTACCGGGCGGAACTTGCGGAGCTGACGATTCCTCAGGCCATTGCCAGGCGTGCCGCGGACACACCTCGTGATGCGGTGATCAGGTACAAGCACCACGGGCTGTACCAGTCGGTCTCGTGGAGTCAGTACCACCGGGACATCGAGGTGTTTGCGGCCGGGCTGAAGGCACTGGGGATCGGTCGTGGCGACTCGGTGTCGATCATCGGCGATCCCGGATATTTCTGGATGGTCGCTGACGCGGCGGTCATGTCGTTGAGGGCGATCTCGTTCGGGATCTACACGACCTGTTCCCAAGAAGAGATCCAATACCAGCTCGACGTCGCTCAGGCGAAGGCCGTGGTTCTCGAGAACCAGGAGTACGTCGACAAGATCCTCCGGCTCGACGGCGCCTGCCCGAAGGTGAAGAACATCATCGTCGACGACATGGCCGCTCTCTTCACGTACACCGATCGACGGATCATGTCCGTCGAGGCCGTCAACGCGCTCGGACGCGAGAATTTCGAGCACCTGATCGAGGAGATCAGGATCGAGCGCTCGGCGGCCGATCCGGGTGAAACGGCGCTTCTCGTGTTCACCTCGGGAACGACCGGCATGTCGAAAGCGGCGCAGATCAGCCACCGGAACTTCCTCAAGGGAGGCGCGCTGAACTTCTGCGAGATGTTCCCCGACATGAACGGACCCGGGGAGAGACGAGTACTCGCGCACCTGTCCCTCGCGCATGCTTTCGAGCGGATCTTCGCGCTCTACACCCCGATCATCTCGGCTGAGGTGGTCCACTTGGGCGAGGACATCGAGTCACTCCAGGAAACCTTGTTCGAGGTGCAGCCGTACTACTTCCACGCTGTGCCGCGAATCTGGCAGAAGATGGCAGCCAAGGCGCTCACCGACATCGAGCGTTCCAGCCGTGTCAAGCGGTTGGTCTACGGCGCGAGCATGAAGATTGCCCGCGCCTACCGAGGGGCCAAGTGGGACGGGCGGACGGCGAAATCCGCGGCACTGGAAGTGCCGTACCGGGTGACCCGAGGCCTGGTGTTCAGGCCGATGCTGAGGAAGTTCGGGCTCGCGCAGGCTCGCTACGGGCTCACCGCCGGAACTCACATCCCGCCCGAGGTTCAGGCCATCTGGCAGTACTGGGGGCTCAACCTGGTGAACGGTCTCGGCATGACCGAAGTCGGATACGTGGCATTCCAGACCGATCCGTATCCCCGTCCGGGTGATGTCGGGTACCGGGTTCCGGGACTCGAGGTGAAGCTCGGCGTCGACGACGAACTGATGTACCGCGGCGACGGCGTCTTCACCGGATACCTGGGAGAGCCGGAGAAGACCGCGGAGGTCCTGACGTCGGATCGTTGGTTCATGAGCGGCGATGCCGGCGCAATCGACGACAAGGCTCGGATCACGCTCGTCGGACGCAAGAAAGACATCATGGTCACGGCGGGTGGCAAGAACATCACGCCTGCATTCATCGAGAACCTGATGAGGGCGAGCCCGTACATCAGCGAGTTCGTGGTGATCGCCGACAACCGGAAGTTCCCTTCCGCGCTCGTGGAGATCGATTCCTCGACGACATCGGAGTGGGCGAAGAACAAAGGCCTCGTGTTCACGAGTTTCACGACTCTCACGCAGTTGCCCGAAGTGCAGAGTCTCATCTCGGGTGAGATCGAGAAGCGAAACGAGCAGTTGGCCCAGGTCGAGAAGATCAAGAAATTCCGGATCATTCCGAGAGAGCTCGATCCGGAAGACGGTGACACGACACCCACCCGCAAGATTCGACGCCAGTACACGGAGAATCTCTTCAAGGATCTCATCGACGACATGTACGCCGACGAGATCGAGGAACTGAAGATGTTGTCGGGTCGTTGACGAGGGGTTTCACAGGTTTGAGGCAAGGGGGGAGAGCCACAGAGAGAGATATGAAACATCGTTAGTCAATTTTCAACAGATCCGTGTTCGCACGAAAAACCAGTAAGGAATCACATGAAGAATCGCAAACTGTCGAGCGGTTCGACGACGGTCTCGCGATCGGGAGCAGGGCGCAAGATTGCAGCCGCCGTGTTCGCGCTCGGGGCCCTCGTCGGAACCAGCGCGGTGCCCGTCAGCGGCGCCGCGACCGAGTCGGCGAAGGGTGCAACCGAGACCACCACTCGATACGAGATGGGACCTGAGAAGTTCTATTCCGTCAAGAGCAAGGCCAAGGTGAGGACCTCGACGAAGAAGGCAAAGAACCCGTTCGGTAACAACACCCGGACGACCAGGAAGGTGAAGTCGACGAAGACCGACCCGAAGACGAAGGTCATCACGAGTGTCATCACCGAGGTCGCCGTGACCAAGAAGGTCGACAAGACGATCACGGTCACCAAGGAGATCACCGAAGTCAAGACTCCGATGAAGAAGAAGAAGGCGACGGGAAAGCCGATCAAGATCGGTTGGATCACCGATGCGAGCTCCGTCACCAAGTCGACGTACTTCCCGGAGTACGAAGGCGGTCAGCTCTTCTTCAAGGCGTTGAACGACCACGGCGGCATCAACGGTCGACCGGTCGAGATCGTCATGCAGGACATGAAGATCGACCAGGCCACTGCCGTCGCCGCGGCGAACAAGTTGCTGAAGGAAGACAACGTTCTCATGCTCGCGGTGAGCACGCTCGAGGGTCGCCTCCCGGCACTCTTCGACATCACCCGTTCCGTCGGCGCGCCGATGCTGACCGGGCACAGTGCCCGTCCGGACATCTTCCCGCCGAAGGCCGATCCGTGGCTCTTCAGCGTGGGCAACGTGTTCGAGGCGATGTCCGACGCGCGCGTCCAGTTGTGGCCGCAGATGTTCGGCAAGGAGTTCCCGAACGGTGGGACGTCCGCCTGCTACATCCACGAGGCTCCGGCCGCAGTGGCAGTGTGCAACAGGTGGCTCGAGCAGCAGGCTAAGGCGACCCCGCAGTGGCAGCCCGGCACCATCGCGAAGGCTCCGCTGTCGGCGAGCGACTTCACCTCGTACGTGCGACCGGTTGTCGACTCGAAGCCGACGGTGTTCTTCGACATCTCGATCGCGTCTCACGCGGTCGGCGTGGCGGTGACGGCTCGAAACCTCGGCTACAAGGGTCCGATCGCCTTCTCGATGACGGCGACGCCGGAGACCGAGATCCGAACCGTCGCTGAGCGCGTGGGTGGCGAGAACCTCTACGCCGTCAGCAACGTGACCTCGATCGACGAGCGCTCGGTGCCCGAGGTGAGGCAGGTCGTTGCCGCAGCCAAGAAGTACGGCAAGGAACTGCCTGCGACATCGGCCACGATCAACGGCTGGATCATGGGTCAGGTCATCGCCGACTCTGCCGCTCGTTGCGGAAACGACTGCACCCGCCAGGGACTTCGTGACTCGATGGAGAAGCTCTCGCTCGACGTCTCGGGTCTCTTCGGAGGACTCCTGCAGTACAGCCCCGAAGACCACCTCGGCAAGAGGTACTGGACGGGCTACAAGTGGGACGTGAAGAAGCGGAAGCTGGTCCGGATGCTCCCGGGCTGGACGCCCTTCGCTTCCGAGGATCTCCTCGTCGCCATCAAGTAAACCCCAACTCGACTTGATGACTGGGGGTGGTCCGTGCGACCGCACGGGCCACCCCCGCCCCCTCGCTCATCATCGGCCATTCTCACGAAAGACACGTTTCCCATGGATCTCTCAATGATCTTCGACATCTTGAAACTCTCCGGCATGTACGTGCTGTTGAGCCTGGGTTTCGTGATCATCTACCGCGCCTCGCGCGTGCTCAATCTCGCGCAACCCGGGCTCATCATGCTCGCGGCATTTCTCGCCCTGAAGTACCTCCCGCAGAACTTCGATGCGCCGGTGACCGTGGGCAAACTGCTCACCGTCGGGGCGATCATCACTGCCGGAGGGATTCTCGTCGGGGTCTTCTCGTACCGCTTCCTCATCCAACCGTTGTCTGGTTCGTCGCGCATCTCGATCGTGCTGATGACACTTGCGGCTCTCTTTCTTCTCGAGTCGGTGGTCGATCTCGTGTGGCCGGGAGTGACCGGCTTCATGGGTGCCCCCGGATCCTCCGTGGGTTACCAGGTCACGGACTCCACCTACATCCGCCTCTACGACCTCATTCCCCCCGTTGTCGGTGCGCTGGTCTGGCTGTCCTTGATCGTCTTCTACCGCGCATCACGTGAGGGAAAGCGGGTCCGTGCAGTCGCCGAGAACTCCTCGTTGGCGGCTCGGCGCGGAATCAACATCAACCACATCGGTGCGCTCTCATGGGCGCTCGCCGTGGTGGTCGCGGTGATCGCGGGACTCACCATGGGGACCCAAGGCGTCGTCAGTTCGCTGATCGTGGCGACGTCACTGAAGGGATTCACCGTCGCACTGGTCGGAGGTCTCGACAGCATCGAAGGAGTCGTTCCTGCGGCCCTCCTCGTGGCCACCCTCGAAGTTGCGACCGTTCGCTGGATCGACCAGCAGTGGTCCGAGGCGGTTCCTTTCGTCGTACTGCTCGTTGTTCTCATGATCAGGCCGTGGGGCCTCTTCGGCCGGACGGAGGAACTCGAACGTGTCTGACAACCTGACTCTCGCGGCGCGCAAGGGATCGATTCTCGGATCGTCGCCGTATCTGAGCACCGAGTACGAGCAGGACATGGCGCTGTTCGCGCCGTCCGTCAAGCGGATCGTGTTCGTGGCGCTCACGGCAGCCATCGTGGTGGGTCTACCGTCGTTCGCCTCGCCGTCGATCCTCAACGTATCCAACTATGTGCTGCTTGCGATCGTGGGCGCAACCGGTCTGCAGATCGTCACCGGAATGGCCGCGCAGTTGTCGCTCGGCCATGCGGCTTTCATGGCTGTCGGCGGGTTCGTCTCGATGGGGCTCTATCTCCAGGCGGGGATGCCGTCCTGGCTCATCATCATCCTGTCAGCGCTCTCGGGCATGATCGTCGGCTTCCTCTCCGGGATACCGGCGCTCCGTCTCAGGGGTTTCTATCTCGGCATCACGACGCTGGCCGTTCAGGCGGTGGTCAGCGTCGCAGCGTTGAAGTTCCAGGTGTACCTGCAGAACACCTACGGCACGACGACCGACCTGACACTGCCGGTGCTCAGCATCGCCGGCGTCGACATGACGTCGAACGAACGCTGGTTCTATCTCCTGTTGATCTTCTCGTCGTTGTCGATCTTCTTCCTGAAGAACCTCAGCCGCTCCAGTTTCGGACGTGACACGGCGGCAATGCGACAGAAGGAAGTGGTCGCCGAGAGCCTCGGAATGAACGTCAAGCGGATCAAGTTGATGGCCTTCGCGCTGTCGGGACTTTTCGGAGGTCTCTGCGGAACCTTGCAGACCTTCTACTTCAGTCAGGCGAGCGTCGAGGATTTCAACTTGAACGTCAGCGTCGAGTTCCTCGCCATGATCATCGTCGGTGGTCTCGGCGTGACGGCGGGTGTCGTCTACGGGGCGATCTTCGTGACTGCCACCACCTACCTCGTCGGCGAGGTGATCGCTCGACTGGGGTTGGAGGAGTCGCTCGGACCGAAGCAGAGGGGAATCGAACTCGGCATCTTCGCGGTGACGATGATCGTGTTCCTCATAGTCGAGCCGGACGGCATCGCGGGAGTGTGGAACAGGGTCAAGGGCTACTTCCAGTTGTGGCCGTACAAGTACAAGAACACGGCGAGGGCGAAGCGATGAACCTGCTGGAATTGAGGCAGGTCGAGGTGGCCTACAACAAGGTCGCCACGGCCATCAGCGGTGTCTCCATCGAGGTGCCAGAGGGGGAGATCACGGCGCTTCTCGGCCCGAACGGGGCAGGGAAGTCGACCACCCTGAAGGCGATCTCGGGCTTCCTCCGCGGCGAAAATGCAGAAGTCGTCGAGGGAGAGATCATCTTCGACGGTCGCAACATCGTCGGGATGGCTCCCTACGAGGTGAGCAAGCTCGGAATCTCGATCGTTCCCGAGCGCGACAAGGTGTTCGAGTTGATGTCCGTCGAGGACAATCTGCGGGCCGTGTCGATCTCGTCATCGGACGTCGCAGATGCGTACGAACTCTTTCCACGGCTCAAGGAGTTGAAGTCAAGGACGGCGGG
>VFQT010003475.1_pt1 | contig 14325 bp, 17 predicted proteins | sample 3512381 | NCBI WGS metagenome assembly VFQT01 (sample SAMN10412376, study PRJNA504923) | tailings metagenome | isolation source: Relicate 2 Philex TSF3 active mining site | place: Philippines: Tuba, Benguet | collected 2017-08-29 | reverse complement strand
CGCTCGCCCTGCGCGTGGCGGAGTCCGTGCTGGACGAGATCCGCGCCGCGCGCCTGAACTAGCCCGGGAGGGCACCGGGCGGCCGGGATGGGCCCTCACGACGGAGGGCGCCTCTCGGCGCCCTCCGGGAACAGCTTCTGCCCACGATGGGTGCTAGCCGCGGGACTCCAGGTACTGCTTCACCATGCCCTCGCCGGCCTCGTGGCCCTGCTCGTAGTAGGCACGGTTGATCTCCTTGAAGACCTCCCACTGCGCGGGGACGTCGTCCTCGGCCATGGTGGCGTCCACCGGGCAGGCCTCCACGCAGGCGTCGCAGTCGATGCACTCCGACGGGTCGATGTACAGCATGGTCGCGGTGTCCGCGTTCTCCTCGCCGGGGGCGGGGTGGATGCAGTCGACCGGGCACACGTCCGCGCAGGAGGTGTCCTTGGTGCCGATGCAGGGCTCGGTGATGACGTAGGCCAACGGAGTCTCCTGGAGTGATCGCTTCGCGGGCGCCGGGGCGCTCGCCGAACGGCCGGAACTCTACCCGGTGGGAAGGGGGATATCCGCGCGCTTCGGCACCCCCACGGATTCACCCACCACGCGGGCGATTTCCGCCAGCGCAACAGCCGCGGGGCTGTCCGGCCGCGCGGCCACCACCGGCATGCCCTCGTCGCCCGCGCGGGCCACGTCGGACTCCAGCGGCACCTGCCCCAGCAGCGGCACGCCAAGGTCGGCCGCGAGCGCCGCGCCGCCCCCTCCCGAGAACACCTCGTACCGCTCTCCCGTATCGGGGGCCACGAACCACGACATGTTCTCCACCACGCCCACCACGGGCAGCTCCACGCGGTCGGCCATCGCCGCCGCGCGCCGCGCCACCCTCTGCGCGGTGAGCTGCGGCGTGGTGACCACCAGCACGTGCGCCCCCGGCAGCAACTGGGCCAGGGACAGCGACACGTCCCCGGTTCCGGGGGGGAGATCCACCAGCAGCACGTCGGGCTCGTCCCAGAACACCTCCGTCACGAACGACGTGAGCGCCTTGTGCAGCATGGGTCCGCGCCAGATCACGGGGTTGTCGTCGGCGGTCATGAAGCCGATGCTCATGAGCCGCACGCCGTGGTTCTCCACCGGGATGATGAGGTCGTCGAGCATCACGGGCTGCTGGGTGGCGCCCATCATGCGGGGGATGGAGTAGCCGTACACGTCAGCGTCCAGCAGGCCCACCGAGTGCCCGGCCTGCGCCATGGCCACCGCCAGGTTGCAGGTGATGCTGGACTTGCCCACCCCGCCCTTGCCCGATGCCACCAGGATCACCTTGGTGCGCGAATCGGCCGAGAAGGGGCTGTCCTTGCGGGGGCCGCCGATGATCGACTCGCGCACGCCGGCGCGCTCCTCGTCGGTCATGGTGTCCAGCCCCACCTGCACGGCGTCCACCCCCGGCAGCGCCGCCACGGCCTCGCTCACACGGCGCTGGATCTCGGCCTTGAGGGGGCAGCCCGCCACCGTGAGCTTGATGGTGATGGTGACCCGTGGGCCGTCCACCTCCACCGACCCCACCATGCCCAGCGCCACGATGCTGCGGTGGAGCTCTGGATCGAGCACCCGGTCGAGCGCGGCGATCACCTGGTCACGCGTCACCTGGCTCACATGAACATCCTCGCGTAGGGCTCGGCCTGGGCCAGGGTGACTCCCCAGCGGTCGTGCCCGGGGTAGATCACCGTGTCGCCGGGGAGCTCATCGAAGACGCGCGCCAGCGAGCGCACCATGTCGTCGTGGTTGCTGCCGGGGAAGTCCGTGCGCCCGATGCCCATGGCGAAGATGAGGTCGCCCACCAGCGCCTGGCCGCTGCGGGCGTCGTAGGCCACCTGGCACCCGGGCGAGTGCCCGGGCGTGGCCATGATCTGCAGCGTCAGGTCGCCGCACGTGATGGTGTCGCCGTCCTCGAGGATGGCCGCGGGGGTGACGCCCGGCGTGGGAGGCGGGTTGCCGAACAGCGCCGGGTTGAACGGCGCGGGCGCCTCGAGCCAGGCCTCGTCGCCCCGGCCCACCCACACGGGGATGCCCTGCCGGTCCCACACGTGGTTCTCCACCACGTGGTCCCAGTGGCCATGGGTGTCGAGCACCGCAACCGGCTCCACGGCCATGGCGGCCAGGGTCTCGGCCACCCACTGGCTGCTGCCCGCCGCCGGGTCGACGATGAGGGCGCTGCCGCCCTCCTTGTCGGCCACCACGTAGGTGTTGGTGGCCACGGGTCCGAAGGTGCCTCCACGAACGATCATGCGCGGCACGGTAGCGCCCCGGCGCGGGTACATTGGCGGCATGCGGATCGCCGTGGGATCGGACATGCGACAGCCCGTCACCGACGCCGTGGTGGCATGGCTCACGGAGCAGGGCCACGAGCTCGAGCTCATCGGCCCGTTGGTGGAGGGCGACGACACCGAGTGGGCCGAGGCCAGCGCGGCCACCGCCCGGGCGGTGACCCAGGGCGGTGCCGACGTGGCCGTGCTCTTCTGCTGGAGCGGCACCGGCGCGTGCATCGCGGCCAACAAGGTCGAGGGCGCGCGCGCGGCGCTGTGCGGCGACGCCGAGACGGCTCGCCTGGCGCGCAAGTACAACCACGCCAACGTGCTGGTGATGAGCATGCGGGCCACCTCGCCCGCCATCGCCGTGGAGACCACGGAGGCCTTCCTGGCGGCCCCGTGGGGCGAGGACGACTTCGACATCCGCAACGTGCGGGCGGTGGACGCGCTGCGCTAGGCGCCGCCGCGCCGGGTCAGTCGGAGGGCAGCATCACCCACAGCTCGGGGCGGCCCGCGTTGCAGTGCACCGCGCGCCCGAGCAGCCCCAGCATGCACCACGACATGGGCAGGGCCATGCGTGCCACGTGCCACGGCCGCAGGCCGGTGCGCCCGGACGACAGTGCCGCCGCCCGCCGACCCGCCGCCGGGATGGGGTGGAAGATGGCCTCCACCAGGTCGGGCCGCTCGGGCTCGTCGTCCTGCAGGCCGTCGAGCACGCCAATGGTGCGCGCCACCTGGTCGGCGGGGTACTCCCGGGCGGCCGCGGCATCCGCCGCCAGCACCGCCGGACGGCTGACCGACGGCAGCACCAGCAGGCCGATGAACGACCAGAGGGTGAACCAGGCCCCGGCCGCCACCACCTGGCCCACCGACTCCACGCCGCCGCCGGGCAGCGCGATGGCGATGGCCACGCCGCCCACGGTCCACGCCGCCGCCACCAGCAGGCCGAGCAGGTAGGGCCCCGCGGCCACGGCCCTGCGCCGGGCCACCTCCACCGGCAGGTCCCGGCCCAGGGCATCCCGCCACGCCGCGGGCATGACGATGCGCCGCCCGGCGTCGGCGATGCCGCCGGTGAATCCCGGGTCGGCGGCGTGCACGAAGGCCACGTCGGGAAGCTCCGCATCGGCGGGCGCGGGCGGCAGGTCGGCCACCATGCGGGCAAGGGGGAGCCGCGCGAACCCGATGGCCAGCGCGATGGCCGTCACCATCACCAGCGCTGAGCCCGCGCCGCCCTGGCGCCCCACCGCCACCACCACCAGCACGGCCAGCGCCATCACCACCGATTGCACCAGCACGCCCCGGGCCCAGCCGAGCACGTAGGAGTCGCGGTCCGGGCACGTCCGTCCGAAGCGCCGGGGCAGCACATAGCCCCCCAGCAGGTCGAAGGGAAGGCTCACCAGGGCGTAGACGCCGAGCACCGCGGCAAGCGCGGCGGCCTGGTCGCTGAAGGTGGCATCCGCGCCCGGAAGGGCATCCGCCCCGCCCGCGGCCAGGAATGCCACCGCGGCCACCACCCAGATACCGACTCCGGTGATTCCGACGAGCAGTCGCGCACGGGCGTAGGTCACGCCGCGGTTGTATCACCGGCCCCCGGCCCGTGCGGGGGGAACCGACGCTCAGCCCGCGGGCGTTCCGTCCTGGTGCCTGCGGCGTGCCGCCTCCACGCCGGCCACCCGCTGCTCGTGCAGGTCGGCGGCCTTGGCACGCGCGATGTCGCCGGACGCCCGCAGCCCGTCGAGCGACCCCTGCAGTTCGGGCATCACGAACCGCGCCAGGAGGTCGTATGAGCGCCGCGTGGCATCGGGCCCTGCCCACTCGTGCCCCCAGCACAGGAACGTGCCGAAGCCGCCGGTGCGCTCCTGCAGGCCCCGGATGAACTCCACCAGGTCGTCGGGCGTGCCGATCACCCATGACCCGGCCTCGATCATCTGGTCCACGGCCTGGCCCTTGGGGCCGGGCACCGGCGCGGGACGGCCGGTGAGCGCCTGCACGTACTCGAACATCCACTCGCCCCCGCCGGTGCGCACCTCCTCCACGGCCTGCGCCCGGGTCTCGGCCAGGTGCACCGGCACCACGATGCGCCAGTCATCGCGCGACGCCGTGCGCCCGGCGTCGTCGGCGGCCTGCTCGGTGATGGACCACTGCGCGGCGAGGTCGGCGGCGCCGAAGAACAACGACAGCGGCGCGGCGCCCACGCGGCCCGCCAGCGCCATGCCGAACGGCGACTCGAGGCTGGGGATGCCCAGCGGGGGGTGGGGTCGCTGGTAGGGGCGAAGCTGCAGCACGGCGTCGTGCAGTTCCCACCCCGGGCCGGATGCCGTGATGGGGTCGGTGCTGGTGAGCAGGTGCAGGATCACCTGGAGGTTGTGCTCCATGCGGTCGCGGATCTCCGCGGCCGGGATGCCCAGCATGGCGGCGTCGGACAGGTGACCGCCGGGTCCCACGCCCAGGTTCACGCGCCCCCGGGTGAGGTGATCCAGCAGCACGATGCGGTCGGCCACCATGAGCGGGTGGTGGTAGGTGAGGCTCACCGCGCCGGTGCCCAGGCGGATGTGGCGGGTGCGCTCGGCCGCCACCGCCAGGAAGATCTCAGGGGAGGCGATGTACTCCCAGCCGGTGGTGTGGTGCTCGCCCACCCAGGCCTCGTCGAAGCCCAGGCGGTCCATCAGCACGATCAGGTCGAGGTCGCGCTCCAGCGCCAGCGTGGGGTTCTCCCGCGGGTCGTGGAACGGCGCGAGGAAGGCCCCGAAGCGCATGGCATCAGCCGCCGAGGAGGCCCGTGATGGAGTCCAGCGACAGCGTGCGCGCGCCGGTGGGGGCCGTCACCTCCACGGGCGCGTCGAAGTCGGAGAGCGTGGCCGTGAGGTCCAGGTCGAGGGCCCTCACCTGCGGGGCGGCGGCCAGGGGGTCCTTCGACACCACCTCGGCCTCTGCCTTGTGGATGAGCATGTCCTCGGCGCCCACCCACACGTCCACCACGCCGGTCTCGAGATCGGATCCGGCACCGGCGGCGCCGGGGTCCACGGCGCCCTCCTGGCCCAGGCCACCCAGCAGGCCGCCCACGTCCTCGGCCAGCGCGGCCTCGTCCACCTTCCCGCGGATGTGCACCAGCTGGACGCCGTCCACCTCCTCGGTGCCCACGATCTCGGGCGCCTCGATCCACCCCGAGATGGCGGGGGCGAGACCGGTGACGTCCAGCGAGCGCACCGTCTGGGGCGAGGCGTCCAGCTTCACGTCCTGCCCCAGCACCGAGCCGTACAGGCTCCCGCCCACCTTGGTGACGTTGGCCTGGAACGCCCCGGGCCCGAGGTTGAGCGAGAGGTCCAGGGTGAAGTCGCCCGGGTCCTTGGCCGCGCCCTCGCCGCTGATCTCCACGGGATTGGCCAGGAAGCCCGCCAGGTCGCCTGCGCCGGTGACCTCGGCCGTGGCCTTGAGGTCCACGCCGAAGCGATACGAGGTGAGCGCCTCGGTCTTGGCCGAGCTCTCATCCAGGATCTGCTGGGCGGTCTTGCCCTGGGTGGCGTCGGTGCCGCCGCCGCCGCAGCCGGCCAGCAGCAGGGCTCCCGCCGCGACCGCAATGAGTGCCATCAGGGGACGTGCCATGAGGTCGGTATACCATGCGCCGCGTGTCCGCGACCCTCGAGTTCATCCCCCTCGGCGCCGGTGCGGGCTATGGGCACCCCGACCAGGCCCAGAGCGGCTACCTGGTGCGTGCCGGCGACACCGCCGTGGCGCTGGACATGGGGGCGGGCACGTTCAACCGCCTCATGGGGTTCGTCGACCCCCGTCAGCTGGACGCCGTGGTGATCAGCCACCTGCACCCCGATCACCTGGCCGACCTGCTCGCCGCGCGCATCTACATGGCGCACGGCCCGGGCCTGGGCCACCCCATGCACGTGCACGCGCCGCCGGGGCTGATGGGTCGCCTGGAGGGCATCGCGGCAGGTGAGCCGTGGGCGGGCATCACCGCGCACGACCTGCCGGGCGGCGGCGGCACGCTGGAGATCGGCGACGTGGTGGTCCGCCACGCCGAGGTGCCGCACCTGCCGCCCACGCACGCCCTCCGGGTGGAGGTGGGCGGGAAGTCGGTGACCTACGGCGCCGACTGCCGGCCCAACGACGCCCTGCCGGAGCTGGCCCAGGGCACGGACATCCTGGTGGTGGAGTGCACGTTCGGCGATGGCGACATCCCCGAGGGCGCCATGCACATGAACGCGCGCGCGGTGGGGGAGATGGCCGCCGCGGCGCGCCCCGGGCAGGTGCTGCTTGTGCACGGCGACCCCGCCGTGGACCGCGACGCCTCGGTGGACATCGTGCGCCAGGCCTACGACGGCCCGGTGGAGTGGGCGCGGGAGCGCCACATCTACACCGCGTGAGCCCCGAGCCCGACCGACGACCCACCCGGCGCTTCCAGGGCCGGTCGGTGGTCATCGCCATCATCCTCAGCCTCATCATCCCCGGCCTCGGCCACGTGTACATCGGGCGCCTGGGGCGGGCGCTCATCTGGTTCCTCGGCGGCCTGGCCATCGGCATCATCCTCGACCAGCAGGGCAGCCTCACCCCGGGGTCGCTCATCGTGCTCACGGTGCTGGGCGTGGCCGCCGCCATTGATGCCCTGGTCATGCTCAAGTTCTTCCAGCAGGACGGCCGGCGGTGAACCTGGGCGGGTTCCTGGCCGTGCTGGAGGCCCTGGCCCCGGCGCGGTTGGCGGAGCCCTGGGACAACGTCGGGGTGATGACCGGCCGCCGCGACATGCCGGTGACCCGCGTGCTGGTGGCGCTGGACCTGCGCGCGGGCGTGCTGGACGAGGCGGCAGCCACGGGCGCCGACCTGGTGCTGGTGCACCATCCGCCCATCTTCCCGGCGCTCTCGCCGGTGTCACCGCAGCGCACGCAGGGTGCGCTGGTGCTGCGCGCGGCGGCCGATGGCGTGGCCGTGGTGGCCGCCCATACCAACCTCGACTCCGCGGCCGGCGGCCTGAACGACCTGATGGCGCACGACCTGGGCATGCGCGACCTCACGCCGCTGGCGCCGTCGCCCGCCGATCCCGCGCGGGGCATCGGCCGCGTGGGCACCATCGAGCCGGTGCCCCTGGCGCAGCTGTCAGAGCGCGCGGTCACGGCCTTCTGCACCCGCCGGGCCAACGTGGGGATGACCGGCGACCCGGATGCCACCGTGAGCCGCGTGGCCATCTGCACCGGCTCCGGGGGGTCCCTGGTGGAGGCCGCACGACAGGCCGGCGCGGATGCCTACGTCACCGGCGACCTGAAGTACCACGACCACGACGCCGCCGAGGGGATGGGGCTGGTGAACGTGGCCCACGGCGCGGTGGAGCAGCACGTGATGCGGCAGTGGACCCCGGCCCTGGCAGGGGCCCTGGCGCCGTCATCGGTGCCCGTGGCGTTCACCTCGGTGGACACCGACCCGTGGCAGGAGGCCTGCTAGTCTCCCGCCCGCCTTGCGGATGTAGCTCAGTTGGCTAGAGCGTCTGCTTGCCATGCAGAAGGTCGAGGGTTCGAGTCCCTTCATCCGCTCCTCACCGGACGCCCCCCACGGGGCGTTCGTCGTTTAGCCTTCCAGTCCCACCCGGCGACCTGGCGAAGTGGGAACGCATCGGTCTGCAAAACCGACATGAACCGGTTCGATTCCGGTGGTCGCCTCTCGTTTCCCATCAGGACCGCTGGGCCAGCAGCCAGCATCCCACCGCCGCGGCCGCGGCCACGTTGAGCGAGTCCACGCCCGGGGCCATGGGGATGGTCACCCGATCGTCGGCTGCACCGAGCACCGTCTCGCTCAGGCCCTCGCCCTCCGACCCCAGCGCCAGCGCCACGCGGTCGCCCGCGCGTTCGGCGAGCGCCCCATCGAGCGGCGTGGCACCGGCGTCCGGCGTGAGGGCGAGCAGGGCGAACCCGTGGGCGCGCAGCTCGGCCACCGGGTCGGCGGTGATGGCCCAGGGGTGAACGAGCGCGGCGCCCATGGAGGTGCGAAGCGCCCGGCGCCCGAATGGATCGGCCGATCCGGGGCCGATGAGGGTGGCGTCCACGCCGAGGGCCGTGGCGCTCCGGATGATGGTGCCCACGTTGGAAGGGTTCATCACGCCCTCCAGCACCAGCACGCGCCGCGCGGCGGGCAGTACCTCGGCCGCCGCGGGGTCGGGGGGCCGGTCGAACGCCCCCAGCATCTCGCGCATGGCCCCGAACCCGGTGAGCCGCTGGATGTCGTCCGGCTCCAGGGTGAGGGTGGGCACGGCGGGGGAGGGAAGCCGGCCGCCGTAGGCGGTGCTCACCAGCAGCGCGCGAAGATGGTGGCCCGCGCCCAGGCACCGCTCCACCACGCGCGCGCCCTCGGCCAGCAGCAGCCCGCCGCGGCCATCGGGCGGTGGGCGGCGCACCCTGCGCTCCTCGCCCCGCAGGCCGGCGAACATCTCGCGCAGGGCGTCATCGTCCATGTCGGGGACGATAAGGTGACCGCATGACGGCGCACGCCCTCACGCCCGAGCAGGCAGCGCCGAACCTGCGCAAGTGGAACATCGCCCTCGCGATCCTGCACGCGGCGCAGGGCGTGGCCATCCTGCTGCTGTCCAACGGGTTCACCCTGGGCGTGACCATCCCGTACATGGTCGGGCCGCCGGGCAGTCCCATCCTGGGCACCGAGCCGGTGTGGCAGGTGCCGCTCGCCACGTTCATCGCCGTGTTCCTCTTCCTCGCGGCAGCCGATCACCTGCTGTGCGCGCTGCCCGGCATCGACCGCTGGTACATCGCCAACCTCGGCCGGGGCACCAATCCGCTGCGCTGGTGGGAATACTCGGTGAGCGCATCGCTGATGATCGTGCTCATCGGGTTGATCAGCAGCGTGGACCAGTTGACGGCGCTCATCGCGATCTTCGGCGCCAACGTGGGGATGATCCTCTTCGGGCTGGCCATGGAGCAGCGCAACCCGGCGGGTGCCGAGAAGGTGGATTGGCGGCCGTTCATCTATGGCTGCGTGGTGGGCGCGTTCCCCTGGGTGGCCATCGGGCTCGTGCTGGTGCGGGCGCAGCTCGACGCCGGCGTGCCCGTGGCCATCTGGGCCATCTACATCTCGCTGTTCGTCCTGTTCTTCACCTTCGCGCTGAACATGTGGCTGCACTACGCGCGCAAGGGCAGGTGGGCCAACATCGTGAGCTACGAGAAGACCTACCTCGTGCTGTCGCTGGTGGCCAAGTCGCTGCTGGCCTGGCAGATCTTCGCGGCGGCCTTGGCGGGATGATCCGCTGGCTGGTGCCCGGTGACGGCGACCCCGCCGACTACCGGGTGCCCGTCATCGTGGCCGCGGTCTTCGTGCTGGTGCCCGCCGCCATGGTTCCCGTGATGGGCTTCGGCGCCATCGCCACCAGCGCCAACGGCGGGGGATGGGTGGTGATGGCCGGCACCCTCGCGGGGCTGGGCGCCCTGGGCACCCTGCTCATCGTGGCGGGGGCCGCCACCGCCGCCACGCTGAGCACGCCGCCGATTCCCGCGATGCTGGTGGCGGCGGGGACCACGCTGGCCCTCATCGCCGGGATCCTGCTGGTGCCGGTGCTCATGGCCGGCCTTGCCGCCGCCTAGGCATCCCGGGGCGTTCGTCACCCGCGCATTCCGGCGCATTGCCCCGCCGCACGGGCGTGGCTAGCATCCGCGCGACCTTTTGCCGGTGTGCCCCGGGGTCCCGAATCCCCCGTGGCGCGGGCAGACCTTTCGCTTGGAGGCACGTTGTCAGCACGACACTCCGTCGTCGTACGCCTTGCCGGTGAGTCCGGCGAGGGCGTCATCTCTTGCGGGGACATCCTCACGCAGGCCGCCGCGCGCGGTGGGTACTACACCCAGACCTTCCGCACCTTCCCCGCCGAGATCAAGGGCGGGCCGTGCATGTACCAGTTCCGCCTGAGCGATGAGCCCATCTGGAGCCATGGCAAGGACGTGGACCTGCTGGTGTGCTTCAACCAGGAGGCCTGGGACCTGAACTGGGACTCCCTGGGCCCCGAGGGCGTGATCCTCTACGACTCGGTCGAGGTGACCCTGCCCGAGGAGTACCTGCCCCGGGCGCGCCCGGTGCGCATGGACGAGCTGGCCAAGGAGATCGGCGGATCCACCCGTGCCAAGAACATGGTGGCCGCCGGCGCCATCTCGGCGGTGATCGACTTCGACACCACCCCCATCGAGGAGCTGGTGCTGCGCCGCTACGCCCACAAGGAGGGCGTTGCCGACGCCAACATCGCCGCGCTGCACGCGGGCGCCGATGAGTCGGCCGACCTCAAGGGGCGGTACCCGCTGGTGCCGCCGGTGGAGGTCGAGGAAGACCGCATGCTCATCTCGGGCAACCAGGCCATCGCGGTGGGGGCCGTGGCCGCGGGGGTCAACTACTTCGCGGGCTACCCCATCACGCCGGCGTCGGACATCCTCGAGTGGCTGTCGGTGCGCCTGCCCCAGGTGGGCGGCCTCACCATCCAGTGCGAGGACGAGATCGCATCGCTGGCATCGGTGGTGGGCGCCTCCTACACCGGCGCCAAGGCCATGACGGCCACCTCCGGCCCGGGCATCTCGCTCATGAACGAGCTCATCGGCTACGCCGGCACGGCGGAGATCCCGGTGGTGATCGTGGACGCCCAGCGCGGCGGCCCGTCCACTGGCCTTCCCACCAAGACCGAGCAGAGCGACCTGAACCAGGCGCTGTACGGCAGCCACGGCGAGGCCCCGCGCGTGGTCATCGCGCCGGTGTCGGTGGAGGACTGCTTCTACTCCATCGTGGACGCCTTCAACTACGCCGAGGAGTTCCAGGTGCCGGTGCTGCTGCTCACCGACCAGGGCCTGGCCACCCGCCTCGAGGTGATCCACCGCCCCGACCCGGACAAGCTGGAGATCAAGACGCGCACCACCTCGGCCGGCATCGCCCGCGAGGACTACAAGCGCTACCAGTACACCGACAGCGGCGTGTCGCCCATGGGCATCCCCGGCGAGCCCGACGGCATGTACGTGGCCACCGGCATCGAGCACGACGAGTACGGCCACCCCGGCTACACGCCCGAGATCCACCTGGGCATGCAGACCAAGCGCCTGGGCAAGCTGGAGCCCATCCGCGAGACCTCGCGCGTGGCCACCCACGGCGAGGAGCAGCCGGAGGACATCGCGTTCATCGGCTTCGGCTCCACGTTCGGACCGGTGCGCGAGGCCGTGGACCGCCTTGCCGAGCAGGGCCTGTCGGTGGGCGCGTTCTACCCGCGCGTGCTGGGCCCGTTCCCGGCCAGCCGGGTGGAGGCCTTCGTGGCCAACGCCAAGCGCATCATCGTGCCCGAGGTCAACTACACCGGGCAGCTCGCCCGCCTGATCAAGGCCGAGACCACCATCAACGAACTGGAGAGCGTGGCCAAGTGCGACGGCCTCCCGTTCACCGCAGAGGCAATCGTCGACCTGGCCGCCCAGGAGGTAGCCGCATGAGCACCCGCAAGCCCAACGACTACAAGTCGGAGCTCAAGCCCATCTGGTGCCCCGGCTGCGGCGACTTCGGCGTGCTGGCGTCGCTGTACCGCTCCATGGCCGACATGGACCTGGATCCCAGCAAGACCGTGATCGTGTCGGGCATCGGCTGCTCCAGCCGCCTCCCGCACTTCGCCAGCACCTACGGCGTGCACACCCTGCACGGCCGTCCGCTGCCGGTGGCCATGGGCGTCAAGCTGGCCAACCCCGACCTCACGGTCATCGCCGTGGGTGGCGACGGCGACGGCTTCGCCATCGGCGCCGGGCACTTCCCGCACGCCGCGCGCCGCAACGTGGACATCACCTACCTGGTGATGGACAACGAGATCTACGGCCTCACCAAGGGCCAGGCGTCGCCCACCTCGCTGTTCGAGCAGAAGGCGCCGTCCACGCCGTTCGGCAACCCCGAGGACCCGCTCAACCCGCTGGCCTTGGCCATCGCGGCCGGTGCCTCGTTCGTGGCCCGCGGTGCGTCGTTCAACACCAAGGCGCTCACCGAGCTCATCACCCAGGCGGTGGAGCACAAGGGCTTCTCCTACATCGACGCCATGTCGCCCTGCACCACCTTCAACAACACGCAGGAGTCGTGGAAGGAACTGGTCACCGACGTGGCCCCCGAGCACGACCCCACCGACCGCGTGCAGGCGTTCGACCTGGCGCTGCGCGGCGGGTTCTCGCTGGGAATCCTGTACCGCCAGCAGCGCACCACGCAGACCGAGCGCTACAAGGCCATCCTCGAGAAGGCCAAGGCCAGCGACGTCAACGTGATGCTCGACGGCTTCAACGCCCGCAAGGGCGCGGCCATCGGCAAGCCGGCCTAGGCCGCAGCCGACATCACCTGATGTGCCCCTCGGGCCCGCTTCGGCGGGCCCGAGGCGTTCCGGGGCCTCAGGGCCTGAGCGAGAAGGGCGGGTAGCGGTCGGTGACCAGCAGGAACGCGTACCCGGTCACGCGCGATCCCCATCGCAGGAACCCCTCGACGAAGTCGAACAGGCCGCGGGGGTACCGGCCGGTGAAGAGGATCGCGAACCACGCGAAGATCACGGCGAACACCGCGGCGATCCCGACGAACACCAGCACGATGATGTGCGGGATCACCAGGATCCACTTGACCAGGGGCAGGAACCGGTTGAGGTCGCGCTGCACGTCGGGGTAGTCGATGTCGAGGCGCACGGACTGGTGCTCGTCGGTGGACGGGTAGCGGTCGTCCATCACGGCGAGGTAGGCCGCCACGCGGGTGCTGAAGCGATAGAGCTCCAGATTCCAGTCGAACCACCAGCGCGGGTACTTCTGGCGGAAGAGGATCATCAGCAGCGGCGCGGCGAACAGCAGGCCGCCGCCGGCCACGATCGCCGTGGTGCCGTTCACGGCAAGGGTGCTGCCTGACACCAGTGCGAGCACGATGCCGATGGGGATGATCCAGATGATGCGCAGCAGGGTGCTGAGGCGATCGAGCTTCCGGTCGGGATAGTCCACCGACAGGCGCACGGGGTACGGCGTGGATGCGTTGGTGCCCATGCGGGTATTCCTAGCCGCGGGCCCCGGCGCATGCCCGGAGCCCGATGGACGCCGCCCGGGCCCCTGCGAACCGGCCCGCCTCCTGGCTACGCGCGGAGGCGTCGGAGTTCACGATCTCCACGGCCTCGCGGTCGGTGTTCGCCAGCAGCACGTTCTCGTCGGCGTTCTGCGTGATGCCGCGGAAGGCCTCCACCACCTCATCCCAGGCGGGGGCCAGGTCGGCCGGCGGGCGAAGCGGCGCGGCCTCGCGCAGCAGGCGGTTCCACGCCGCCGCCACCTGCGGGTAGTACACGCGCGAGTCGGCGATGTCGGTGGTGGGCGGACGGCCCAGGCGGTCGAGCGTGGCGAACAGTCGCGCGCAGGCGGCGTCGGCCTTCTCCCGGAACTCCGCCGCGCCCAGCACGGGGCCGGTGGTGGCGGGTCGGGTGACGGTGGGCACCGTCACGGGCTCGCGCTCCAGCCCGCCGCATCCGGCCAGCACCAGCGCGGCCATCCCCGCAGCGGCCACGGCGGCCGCAGGGCGCCTCACGATCCCGCGGCCTCCCCGCGCACGCGGGCGTCGGCGTCCAGCGCCATCTGCTTCATCTCATCCGTGCGCTGCGCCACGCGCTCGGCCAGCGCGGCATCCCCCAGCGCCAGGATGCGGGCGGCGAGCAGGCCGGCATTGGTGGCGTTGTCCACGGCCACGGTGGCCACGGGCACGCCCCGGGGCATCTGCACGATGGACAGCAGGCTGTCCATTCCCGATAGCGCCGATGTGCGCACCGGTACGCCGATCACCGGCAGGATGGTGACCGACGCCAGCATGCCCGGCAGGTGCGCCGCGCCCCCGGCGCCGGCGATGATCACCTTGATGCCCCGGCCGGCGGCGTCCTTGCCGTACTGGATCATCTCCTCGGGCGTGCGGTGGGCGCTGGTCACGCGCACCTCATGCGGGATGCCCAGCTCACCCAGCACGTCCACCGCCGACTGCATCACCGGCAGGTCGCTGTCGCTGCCCATCACCACGCCCACCACGGGTGCGTCGCTCACAG
>VFQT010003474.1_pt1 | contig 14325 bp, 12 predicted proteins | sample 3512381 | NCBI WGS metagenome assembly VFQT01 (sample SAMN10412376, study PRJNA504923) | tailings metagenome | isolation source: Relicate 2 Philex TSF3 active mining site | place: Philippines: Tuba, Benguet | collected 2017-08-29 | reverse complement strand
GGGCTCTTTCGAATGCTTCGGGTGCGTACAGGGTTCTGTGGGGGAGTGCTAGGGCTCTTTCGAATGCTTCGGGTGCGTACAGGGTTCTGTGGGGGAGTGCTAGGGCTCTTTCGAATGCTTCGGGTGCGTACAGGGTTCTGTAGGGGAGTGCTGGGGCTCTTTCGAATGCTTCGAGAGCGTCGGATACTTCGGGCGCGTCGAATACTTTGGGGGGGTGGGGTGATGGTTGTTTTCGAAAGTGGGGGGGTTCTCATGGGGAGTGTTTTTTTTAAAGATTTTCTTTTTGTTACCTTTTTTTTAAGATCTTCTATACTGGGTGTCAATCTCTTAAAGGGTTTCAATTTTTTAGAAATCTTTTTTATCCTACAAACGGACTTTAGTTCTGGCAAAGGTTTGTAAATTGTTATTTTCTTCGTAACATTTACGCCTTTTTTGTCACAAGAATTAACAATATCAATAGGTGGTTTTTCCCCAATAATCATTTTTTCCAATGTCTACTATTTGTATATATTTTATTTTATTATTTAAATAGAAATTTAAAAAAAATATTTCAAACATTGTGAATATGCAACCATAGTAGGCAATCACAGTATTTGAAATACTTTTCTTGAACGTAAACGTTCCGCATAATACAATTTTAAAAATCATCCGAGGCGATAAAGGAGCGTTCAGATACATTACTCACAGAATAGGCACGTTGATATTCGGTAACTCGTGCTTCGAAAAAATTGGTCTTTCCCTGCATATTATTTAAATCCATAAACGGAAAGGGGTTTTCTACATTATATATTTTTTTATACCCTAGGCGCTGAATATGTACGTCTGCAACGAATTTGATATAGTCGTACATGAGATCGCTATTCATACCAATAAGTTTACACGGCAGAGATTCGCAAATAAACTCTTTTTCGATCTCAACGGCTTCGCTAAAAATATCGTGGACTGTTTTTTCATCGCATTTCGTAATTAATTCTTTATAAACCATGATACCAAATTGCGCATGCATACCCTCATCTCGAGCAATTAGTTCATTGCTTTTTCCTAACGCCTTTGTCATTTTTCCACGCGAAATCATCCAAAAAATGGCACAAAAGCTTCCACTGAAAAAAACACCCTCCACGACAATAAATCCCAACAATCTTTCGCGAAAAGGCTTAGACTTTGGATTCATCCATTTCAAGGCCCACGTAGCTTTTTTGGCAACACAGGGAATTTTTTCAATGGCATTAAAAAGGCAATGTTTGCGTTCCGAGTCCTTAATGAATGCATCGATGAGTTGTGAGTATACTTGCGAATGAACTACTTCTATATAATTTTGTACCGCATAGAATGCTCTTGCTTCCGGCCATTGTACTTCCTTTGAAAAGGTAGACATGAGATTTTCCAAAACGATTCCGTCGCTACCTGCAAAGAATGCGAGAATGTTTTCCAAAAAGAAGCGTTCATCGGTGGTGAGTGATTCCCAATCCTTTATATCGGCGGAGTAGTCAAGTTCTTCGGCTGTCCATAACGCGGCTTCTGCTTTTTTATAGAATTTCCATATTTCCGGGTGTTTGATGGGGAGGGTCGTAAACCTGGTGATATCGGGTGTAAGGATGGGTTCATTTTCGGAATCGATGTTTTCCAAAAAGTTTATATCGTAAAAAGTATTGCTATAATCTTTATCCATTTTAATCTTGGTCATCATTTTTTTTTACTTCTTTATGTAAGTTTTTTTTATAATCTAATTTTTTCTGACGAGACTGAAGTTTACGAATTTCAAAATCAATTGCTCTCTTAAATCCAGCACTTTCGACCAAACGTTCCGTATTAGGGACCTGCACCGAGTTCTTCTTAGGTGTATCATACACCAAAACCCTAAACTGTTTTTCCTCCCTGTAATTGTTTTTCTTTTTGAGTTCAAGTTTTTCGACAGCTTTCGTAAGTTCTTCCATTTTGAATGTTTTATGGGAAAATTCGGATAATTCTTCCAACGAAGGGGGGGTGGTTGATTTTTCCAAGCGATTGGAGATGAAATCTACATCCGACCTAAGAGAATTAATTTCTAGTTGGTGTTTGTCTATACAAATATCCACAGGCATTTTGAATACCTTTTTCGGAACCTTCATCTCCCCTTGTGAAAGTAAAAATTGTTGACAATGCTGCCAACAATAGTTATACTCCGGTTTGGTGCATTCGGACGAACCGTCGTTCAACGATCCCCCGGTGACCCGTGTTTTCCTATTGCACTTTGTGCCATCGCGATTGATTCCTTTGCACATTTCCATTTTTAGTTGTGGCATTTACACTTATTAAATAAATTAAATCTTTATATTAATTTTTGTTTGTGACCAATAAGACAACTATTTCAACAATCTTAATGATCCAAAAAATAGGTGTGACGAGTATAGCTAACAAGAGGCTAATAAGGATATTGTTGGCCACCGGAAATCGGACGGCTATGAAAATGGTGAATATGAAATAAACAAGAATGAGTAGCCCGAAGATTGTATATTTGGTTGCGGTGACTTCGGTGTTCGAATGGGGGGTCGCCATGATAGAAATGAATCGTTTATACACAATGGTTGGATTTTTTTTTTACGCGGCACAACTTTCACAAGTTGACTCCGTATCATCACCGATTTCAGCTTCCTTCGAAAGTTTTGATTCTTTGTAAACGTGTGTAATGTCGTCCGAATTGACGGCCGACTTACTGCGTATATAATAGGATCCAGTTTTTAACCCCATGTTCCAGCCGTAAAAATGAGCGCTATAAAGTACGTTAAAATTAGGGTCCTCGAAAAACAAATTTAAACTCTGACTTTGGTCGATATACAGACTTCTTTGGGCGGATAAATTAATAACGGCTTTTTGTTTGACTTCCCACATTGTTTTATATAGTTCCTTTATATTTTGCGGAATACACGAAATATTTTGTATCGACCCACCATCCTTTACAATCTGGTACTGAACATTGGCGTCCCAAAGATTAAGATTTATCAGGTCCTTTATAAGATGTTTATTCACAACAGGAAATTCCCCTGCAAGTGTTCTCCGTTTGTATATATTGCTCGTAGGCATTTCTACGCATTCATAATTACCGAGTATTTGAGAAGTAGACGCAGTAGGCATGACACTCGTCAGCAAACTGTTTCGGGTCCCATGTTTCATTACATTTTGTCGAAGGTTTTCCCAGTTCAAGTCTGTGTTGTTTTGTGTGGAATCGACGAATGATTTTTTATTGAATTCCTTGCACAAATCAAACTGAAACTTACCGTGTGAAAACGGACTTCCCTGAAACGTTGAATAAGGGCCATATTTTTTCGCAAGTTCTACGCTTTTTTCGATTGCACCGTAGTAAATAACTTCAAAAATACGACTATTTAATATTTCCGCTTCCTTTGATTCAAAGGGAATCTTTAGCATCATAAATGTATCCGCAAGTCCTTGTACCCCGATCCCAATCGGTCTGTGACGCATATTGCTATTTTTGGTTTCTATGGTTGGGTAAAAATTGATATCAATGATACGATTTAGATTTTCGGTAACGTGATGGGTAATTTCAAGTAATTTTTTAAAATCGAAATAAAAATCGTTATTTTCTCCTTTGCAAACAAACTTTGGTAATGAAATGGAGGCCAAATTGCATACACTATACTCCAAGTTATCGGAATATATATTAATCTCACAACACAAATTCGAACTTTTAATTGTACCTATGTTTTTTTGATTACTTTTAGTATTGACTGCGTCTTTATACGCCATATAAGGCCCCCCTGTCTCAATTTGTGAATTAATGATCTCGTTAAAGAGATCTCTCGCCGGAAGTTGTCTAATAAATTTACCTTCTTTTTCGTACTTTTCATAAAGGGTGCGAAACTCATCCGCATAAACATCCGGTAACCCAGGTGATTGGTTGGGACACATTAGTGTCCATATTTTATTATCGCGAACTCGTTCCATAAACAAATCAGGAATCCACAATCCATAGAACAAATCGCGAGCTCGTTGGGTCTCTATCCCGTGGTTTTTCTTGCAATCCAAAAATTCGAAAATATCAGCATGCCAAGGTTCTAGGTAGATGGCAAAGGATCCAAATCTCTTACCACCTTGGTTTATATACCTAGCGGTGTCGTTATAAACACGCAACATAGGCAAAATACCATCGGAACGACCACCCGTTCCCTTTATATAAGAATGATTTGCCCGAATGTTACTAACGTGTACACCGATTCCCCCGGACCACTTTGATATTCTCGCACAATCCGTAATGGTTTTATAAATACCCTCCACACTATCTTCTGTATACAAGACGAAACAAGATGATAGCTGAGGACGAATGTTACCAGAATTAAACAACGTAGGGGTGGCGTGGATGAAATATTTTTGTGACATATAGTTGTACGTTTTACATACATTATGGATATCCCCCATATGAATCCCAACTGCTACGCGCATAAACATATATTGCGTTGTTTCAAATATTTTTTTACCGTTCCGAAGAAAGTAGCTTTTCTGGAGGGTCTTAAATCCAAAATAGTCGATATCAAAATCGCGATCGTGACGAATCGCTTGGTTCAAATATTCGTGATTTCTGTCACAAATTTCATAAATCTCCCTCGACACGAGGGGTATGTGGTTTCCATCCTGATCGTAATTACCCCACAACCCGTTTACACAATCAATAAACGTGGGACAGTAATGCAATACGTTTTTCTGGTGATCATGAATCGCAATCCTAGCAGCCAAAACGCCATAATCGGGGTGTTTCATAGCCTTTACCGCACAAAATTCAGCAGTAAGCTGATCCAACTCACTAGTAGTAATTCCGTCGTGAATGCTACGAGAAATATCTTGTGTAATTGTGACAGGATCTATACAATTGTCCAACCCGATGCATAGCTTTGAAATCCGATCCGTGATTTCGTCAAAACGCACATCCGCGAGTTCGCCGTTTCTCTTTAGAACCTTCATCTTATTACGCTCTACGTTTTTCTTCAAACGTATCCTTAAGCTTCTTTAACGAAACGTCAAATTACTTTTTCATACATAAACAAATAGGAGGATGAACTTGTAAATAAGGTTTTTTTTTCGGCTATATATATAGAGCTGTCATCTATATTGACCCATTTATTATTTGACACCAACGTGCACGAATAATGACCACTATTTGGGGTTGAACCAAAATGGTTTACGATACATTTTAATTTATAGCGTACGTGTTTGTTTTCTTGATGGGAGGCACGGAATATCAGATTTTCCGAAAAATCTACGATTGCATTTGATTTTGTGGCCCTTGAACGTTTTAAATGCAAAATAAGTATTTCCGGAAATACCCACATTTTTATATATTTTAGCGTAGGTGTTTTTGTCTTACAATGGTCACAAGTTAGCAAATCATCAAGATGCTCCGATGCGAAAAAACTACGGAAACAATCCACTATATCGATTACATCGTTTTTTGATTCTTTTGGATCAACCATAGGTATACTCATATCATTCATGGCCTCAAAGGAATCCCTACCCTTTTTACAAACCTGGCATACGAGGGTTGATTTCAGCTGACCCCCAAAAAGATCCGTGATAAATGATCTACCAAACAATTTTATATAATTACCCCATGCTTTTGCGGAAACCGAATCGCCAACGGGGAAACCAATTTCATTACATTTGGTCTTTTCGTGGAGTATATCTATAACCCGTATGAGACATTCGTGGGAATCTTGTTGCATATGGTTCCGGAAAAAAGAATCATATCTCCCCAGTATTTGTTTTATCGTAATCGGGTTTGCCAAAAAAACATTAGGGTTGTCGTATTGCGTGCATAAATCGATAAATACCCTAATAAGTTCATCATTCACAAATTTGACACTTTTTTCCGGAATAATGTATTGCAAATAATAACGAAATTTTGGGATGCATAAAAGACACTGCAACGCGCTATTTAAATAACACATATTTCCAACATTTTGAAAGGCTAGTACATTTTTATACATTCTACTTTTTTTTTTCTGGTTGAAAACTCATAAAAAAAGAAATATATTTATACGACATTTTTTTATTTTGTATTTCATAAAAAACAAATGGATTCCATCGAAGACAGATACACCATCATGAAAACAATAACATGTGTTGCATTGGCAATCGCATTTATGTTTTCCTTTGGATCACTTATTATCAAGGAAAATGTAAAAATGCTGGCCTAAGCCAGATTTTTACTATTTTTTTTTAACATTAATTAATTAAAAGCATTTATGTCCAATCCATCCATTTGCCGCTCCAGTTTCAACAACTGACGCGAATATAACTTTAGCGTAGGGTACGTACGAACCTGTTCATTTTCCTTTTCAACAACCACATAATTTTCGTAAATACCGTCGGGCGGTACAAAAAAGGTGTATATTTTGTATTTTGTCGACTCTGCGCCCCGAAACAGGTCCATGGTGTCGCTCTTTTTCTTATACTCACGTATCAATTGCATATTGTACTGAACTTGCTTCGAAATGTAAATGTCGTATGTATCGGGGCCACTGTAAACGGGCTGGGGGACTTCGTCGTCGTAAAATGATTGGAAATACTGACACTGTTCGGGGAGAATAAACTTTAACCGTTCTTGGCAAGATTCCCACTTTTTGTAGTAATTCCACTTGTCCTTCCAGATTTGGACATTTTCGCTCAGAACCATCCTAGGAATCTCACCTATCGCATATAGATTTTTTTTGGAAATATATTTATCGTATATCGGGAACACAAAATGGCTATTCACTTGATACTTGACCGCGGTAAAATTCTCAACAATCATTACCTTTTTGTCCGGTAACTGACAAATGATAATCCCCTTCCTGATTTTATTGGAACCATCTTCGGAAAAACTGTAAAAATCGCAACACACATTCTCCAAAATCAAATCCTCGGTAACGGGGTCCGAGGGGTACCGGACACCCCACACCTTTCGGTGCAAAACCTTACCAAGCACTAGTTTCCAACGTTTGTAAACCATCTTCTCCCTTTCATCTTTTTCGTCGAGAAAGTTCAATTCCGATTTGCAATCAAACAAATTGGTAGAATGTTCGGAATAACCAGCTTGGGTGTCAAACAAACTCTGATTAAACCTGTTGTTCGTTTCGTGACAAATTTTACAGTAATTTCCATGATACTCTTTGTTTTGAACAGCGTAGTAGGGATTCGTATGGTCTTCCAACGTAGTTTGGAGGATACCAAACTTCCATATATGTACGTGCAAATGGTGGGGATCGTAGTATGGCGCAGCTGAATTTTGTGTTCCATACAAGGGTTTTTTTTGGCGGGTACGTTTTTCGATGGGGTGGATTTTTTTTTTCTTATTGTTTTCGAGTAGGCGGGAAGGACTGGTGGAAACGACGCGTTTCATTTTTTTTTCGGGACACACTTTGGCACTTATTTTCAATTTTAGTTCCGGTAGTTTTTTTAGCGAACTTTTTTTTTTGATTTTTTTTTATTTTTATTATATTTATAATGATAAATATATGAATTCACTACATTTTAGTGTTTATCGATGCCTCGACCCCAAAAAAGTAAACACCGACCAACCTTGGTATCCGATATCAAACATATGCCCTTGCGACCCCAAGTTCAATGACATAACCGGTAGAGGATTATCTCGTTGCCCTTTTGGAATTACCACCAATCAATCAGAAATAAAATCAGCGATACAACCAGTTCGTCAAACACCTACGGGACTCACCGGGTCTCTGTTTCAAAATAATCAGTATTCACCCCCCCAACTTGACCCCCGACAGAATGTAAGGATCGAAAACCAATGGCGTAATGCATTCTAAGTACTCGCTTATGTACGTACCGCGCATACGGAAACTTCTTTGTTACACTCCCCTTTGTCGTTCACAAGCCAATCAATTCCGAAGGAAAATATACTACCTCCGTCTAGATTTCCCGGATTCTCCGGAACGTTTATCCCGTTACAAGTAGTTTGTTTTTGGTAATTAGCGCATACAACCGAGTTACTTCTCGGAACATTGCTTTTTGACGGGTTGTAATTCCCCAACTGGTTATACTGATCGTCTCCTACGGAATTCGTGTTATAAACAATGCACCCTTCGTCGGTCTCTGTGCAATATTCACAATATGCCCCGGCTTTTCCTCCTTGAAAATACAATGACGAATCGGTACATCCCTTGCATTTTTTCCCCCCACATTTCTTTTCCATAGAATTTACAACCCCCTGCCCGCAATTTTCACAGGTTTCACATATATATTGGTACCCATAAATCGTTGGGTTGTAAATCCAGTTGCAATCTCGACAATCTTGGCATTTGTTAAGAACAGAAAGATCCGGTGGATCTATCTTTTCTACACATTTACCTTCTGGACAACTTGTAAGCTGATAGGAGGGTACAAATGCTTGTATATTATAAATACCATCTCCTATATATAGTAAACGGAATACATCTACGGAATTCCCTAATCCAGGGTAATCCCTCCTTGAAGCAGAAATACCATTTTCATTCGCCCACAACTTAAACCCCGTCAGTTCACTAACGATGTTGTATAATGAATCCGGAGAACCAAGCAACGCATTTACGTTTTCCAATTTCACTAATTTCCAACGGTCCCCGTACGTAGTACTACCAGTAGGACAGTTTACTACACCTTTGCAAAGTTCCGATGAGTCAGATCCGTCACAACATACATATGCCTTACCTTTGTCTTCCATACCTTTGTCTTCATCGTCTAATAGGTCATCTGTTCTACATTTTAGTGTAGTTCCGTACGCCACATTTCTGATACTCACCACACTATTTCCCAAACCTAAAATGACCCACGTTGAAAGATCATTTACTTGTCCCGTTAGAACAACTTTCGCATTTATAGATAATCCCGCTGATAAATACCTTGGGGTTGTTGCCGCTTTCTTGCAATATTCGGTCGTACATTCATTCCCATATTGCACGAGTTTAGGTAATTGGTAATACCCCTGTAATTCACCATTCAAAACAACCTTTCCCCAAGTATACAACTTTGGAAGACACTTCTTCGAACAATCTTCCTGATTATTATACGTACGTATACATTCATACGCACATTCGTATTCGTTGACCCCCCTGTATTCATCGGACTCTGTGCAACTCGCATCCATTTCCTCCCGGCTAGTAAATGTCAACTCATTTTGAGCATAGAAATAATCCGTGTTTAACTGGCTCGTCTTGCATTCATACCGTTTACCCGGATATTCTACCAAATTTTCTATCAAAGGTTCGTTTGGGTCACAGACAATCATACCAGCGCAACCCCCTTGCGATTTTGGTTTCGTAATACACGATGGACACCCTATCGCGCCTCCTGGCACTCTGGGTTTAAATGGGTGAACACACAACCCTCCCATTGGGCAATACCCTTTTGCACACGCACATTGACTGTTGTTTTGTATCGAGAGACAATAAACTCGATGATCAAAATCAGCATCCTCAATAGACGAACCCGAACAATTGATAGCTGTACCCCCCCTCCACCCAGCACAATCACCACACGCACATCCCACACCAATTTCATTGTAGGAAATCATTTTGTTACATGTTTCCCCCCCAGACTCCAACCACTGTGAATACCATCGTTTTACAGGTTCTTTGGGCGTATTTGGTATAACTGACTGCATTTTTTCAATATAAACTGGTTTCACCTGAACATTTTCCGTACGAACGGGTAAAATTTTTTTATCACTTATGAGCTTCTCTATCGTAGGAGAAAACTCACTCAGGGGAATCGGGTTAATCACACACTCCGTAGCAATCCCCGTACTACCATTTTTCAAGGGTTTTGTACCAGGACCACAATATGGTGTAGCATCTACGATCGGAGTATTCGTAGGAGCGGTGGTAACCGGGGGAAGAGTTACGGGTGGACCGGTCGGTAACTTGGTGGGGCTTTGTGTCGTCACGGGTGGATTGGTTGGTAACGGAGAATCATTTTGTACTATGATGCGATAAATACCCCATGTAGTAACACCCAATACGGTGCAAATAATAATGGTCAAGCTTATATATATTGCGATTACTTTTACTGTCGCCATCTTCTAACGATTTGCAATATTTTATTTTTTTTGGATTCAACAGGATTACGTTATTGAAAGTGGTTGTGTACCGGCGCAATTATATACTTTAACCTCTGGGCGAAGACTGATTTTGTCACGTAATGTATCATTTACATACGGAATCCTTGTGTAAAATTTACAACTTTTGTTTATATTTTCCGTTGAACACTGGTTGCACGTATCCTCAAAAACATCGAAAAGGGGGTTTGAATTCGTCTTTTTACGCTCACAACTACTACATGAATTAAAGTACGAAGAACACACCAGTGTTTTTACTTGCTCACCACAGTCACCGCTATCTATATCTGGTATATCGAGTAAGCATTTTTCACAGTTTTTGCACGTATATATATTATCAACCAGGTTGTCCTCATTTCTTCTTACTACGCAGCCCGTACAATTTGTACAACGAGTTAATCTAGGGTCATCCCCGAAATCTCTTTCGTAAACACATGTATCGGGGGGGCAATACAAAAGGGGTGGTATGGGATCATTTATATCCCCCATAAGTTCATCACTTTGCATAAATCCCCTAAACGTTTTTTTCTGTCCCGCCACTTTTGCGAAAAACGGGTACCATCTCCAGAGTTTAGGTAAACAACGCTGACTACACTGTTTTTGTGTTAGTTTGTCTTCTAAACACCCAATCGCACACTCAAATTCATTTTTCCCATTGTTTGAATCACACAGACTAATCTCTTTGCACACACTTTCATACCCGGCCTCTATATATTTATAGGGCTGCCGCTTAGTGTCATCTTCGTGGTTCAGTGACCAACATTCGTCTGTGGGTTTTGATTCAGGAGTACATTCCGGACTTGTCGCAATGTTTTGCGAACATATAATCTGGGTACCCGGGTATTCAACCTTTCTTTCTGAAATACAGGGCTTCGAATCATCGCAAGCAAATTGACCCGCACACCCTCCTTCGCTAACCGGGGTATATATACAGGGAGGACAACATGCATTATCGATTGGTAAATTTACTTCATAGGGACTTACACATATACCATTTATATAGCAATACCCTTGTTTACATTGATCAATGTTGGGGGAAAAGATATACTCTATGTTTTCTAAATTGTATTGTTGTGTATTTCTTTCGCGGGCAGCTTGTTCCGAACTAGTAATGTTGTTGTTTACAAAGCAGGTATCCGTCGAATCGTACTTGGGATACTTGAAACAACACGTTTTACCTTCGAAAACACCTGCATATTTCATATTTAGATCAACGGAGCTTCCGGCAAATGGATCATCCTTGAAAAATCTTGTTTTGCAAACAAAGGGTCCTCCCGTGTCGACCCATTTCGCGTACCATTTTGGGGCAGGTTCGATTGTTGTAAATTGTAAGATGGGATCGTAGTAAATCGTTTCGTCATAGTTTATTCGAATGTTCTCAGAATCGATGAGCGAAGATATTAGTTGGTTTTCGTCGGGACGACACAGTCCGTCTTGAAAGGTTGTTCCTTTCCCGCAAAACGATGACGGATTGGATCGAAAAGTGAGCTTTGGGTTTTTTCCCGAGTTACGTTTTGCACTGGGAGTGTTTGTTTTGAATATGGTTACAATTAATATAATGAGTGCGACAACCAATAGACTACTCAATATATAAAATGAAATTTTTGCTGAATGGTTTGCCATATGGATTATCCAATTTCCTACTATTCATTTATATTTTATTATATTTATTTCCGGATTTTTTTGAAATATAAATATCAGTTAATACCGTTAATGCCCTCGGAACGTAACGTTTTCTTCAAAAAGTATATTGCCGCAAGAATGAACGCAATGTGCTCGCATTGGGAGGCAAATGAATCTCGAATACCCTTTCTTTCTTCTATCATTGCATCTATCCCTGAAAGAACCAAGAGGGTTACGATTACGACCGTTATATATATAAATATAACATCCACTGTGTCTCTCGCCGATAAAATAATAAGGTATGCGACTACGAACGCTACCCCAAATGCCGCCCAATAATGCATTATTTGGGAGTAGTCCCAAAGCGCTACTCCTAAGCATGAAAGGAGTAGTAAAGTTCCTGATTTTTTTGGTAAGTTTTTGTGTGAAAATATCGCACATACTAGGATAACTGTACCAAATAAAATTCTATCTGTTTTTCGTTTTAATCCTGAACTAATAAAACGATCCATTGAATGACCTTTGTTCCATTTGTTAAATGCTATATATAGGATTATTAAAAGAATACTTATAAGTAGCATTGGTTTTAGAACATAATAAATATAATTTATATCATTTTTTTCCCTCAATGATATTGTTATACTTTTGACGCCCGCTTCGACTTTCGCTTCGACTTTCGCTTCGACTTTCGCTTCGACGTCCGCTTCGACGCCCGCTTCGACGCCCGTGGTTTTGAGAATTTGAACGTTGAACTTCTTCCAAGACCACCGCTACTGTACGATGCAAGCAATTCAGAATATTTTTTCTTGTCTCGTATGATATTTTCTACGCTAACCATTTTAAGATTGTCCTGGATTCGCAATTTTCCACAAAATTGATCTGGGGTATTAACGTACCCTTTACCCCCGTATTTTTCCAAAACAAAAGCTGGTCTTATAAATTCTTTTATAATTCTGACCTGCTTTTTCGGGAATAGAAATGCAGCATTGATAGCGGTATCTAAGACACAAATGTCTCCAGCTAACCCAACGACATATATATTACCAATATTACCAATATTACCAATACGGTCTTTTAAAATAAGATCGAGCCCCTTTTTATTACCCGTATTTTCACCTAGATACCCCTCCATTTCAGCCGCGTTTGGATTTGAATCAATTGCAATTGGTGTCGCATCGGAGTTCTTGTAAAGTTCGTATGAACCGGTCATTGTTCCTAAACACCCCCCTCTACCATTTGGTTCACATCCACATATAGGACTAATTTGGTTTGTATAATTAAGGTACGGCAAAGAGCCATAGCTATCGTGTGCTTTATAAAATCCTTTATATACGATTTTAACATTATTTGGGTTGCATTTCTGAAGTGCTTTTAGTGTTTTTTCTTCTATTTTGGCACCATCCGTACCCCACACACAATGTTTTGGATACATTCCAAATGAACAGTGATCATCAGGATGGTAATCTTTTGTCGCTATAATAAGTGCACCAACTTTATCAAAATCTTCGATAAGATTCGAATATGATTCTGTTAAGATCTCTTCGGCATGTCTCACCGTAAAAGTTCCTGTTATAAAATCATTTTGCATATCGACAATGATAAGAACGTCATTTTTCGTAATCATCGTACTTTTATTATGAAAGGATGCAGGACAACTTTTGGCAAGTCTTTGCAAATAATCACCATACCCATAATCTTCAAACACGCGCTCCATTATTAATAAATAAAAAGAAAAAAAATCGATTTCAATACAAAAGCTTAGAAAATAATATAAGTGAGTTTTTTTTCGTACGAAAAAAATAAACCTGATAATAATAAATGGGTAATCTTGCTCCTCAGAGACAATTCGTTCAGAACCAACCAGTTGTTATTATCGGGTGCGAAATTTCAAAAGAACACGTCCCAGAGGAACTTAAAAAATTTGGACAAGGTGCGTACGTAATTCAATCCGGACTAATGTACAAGTCAAGACCAAACGCACCCGACATAGGCATTACTCGAGTTAAATTTCCGAATGGAAAGGATGAGCTTTTTCTCACAAATGACCTATACGTCCCCGGAAGCGTAACACCCGGGCACACAAAATCGCACACAACGAATACCCCGATGAATAACACAGGTAGTAGAATTGTGAATGCTAGAAGGTAAGGCGCAGTGGTTCAGATACGGATCTCCTTCTTTCGGACTCGGAATCAACAAAGTCTTCGACGTGGTCATCGATCTTGGAAATGGCTCGATGCGACGTAAATTCAAAACTATTTTTAATCTTGTCTGATTTTTTTACGGTCCACCCGTTTTCAACGGCCCGAAAAATAAAAAAGGCCTTTGCTATTTTCTTTAAATTCATGCGGTTTTTATTGATTTCAAAATCAAACGGAGTGCCATGTTGTCCTTTTTTTTGGTTCATTTTATTCTACCGAATTCCTAGAATTTAATTTTATTTTTTTGCGCGAGACTAAATGGTTACTAAATGGTTACTAAATGGTTACTAAATGGTTACTAAATGGTTACCAAATGGTTACCAAATGGTTACCAAATGGTTACTAAATGGTTACCAAATGGTTACCAAATGGTTACCAAATGGTTACTAAATGGTTACCAAATGGTTACTAAATGGTTAC
>VFQT010003473.1_pt1 | contig 14329 bp, 13 predicted proteins | sample 3512381 | NCBI WGS metagenome assembly VFQT01 (sample SAMN10412376, study PRJNA504923) | tailings metagenome | isolation source: Relicate 2 Philex TSF3 active mining site | place: Philippines: Tuba, Benguet | collected 2017-08-29 | reverse complement strand
CCACTAACATGGCTGCAGTGATGGCCATATCAGGAAAAAAGACATTGTTGGTAGAGTTTGATATTCGTAAACCCAAATTGATGAGTGGTTTGGGGTTGAGTAGTAAAGAAAAAAATGGACTTACCCATTATTTAATTGGGAAAGCTGACTTATCTGAAATAGTTTATCCTATTGAAGGAGTTGAAAACTTACATATCATTCCATGTGGTCCTGTGCCACCAAATCCAGCAGAATTAATTTTGACTGAAAGATTAAAAATGTTATTTGATCAGTTGGCACAAGAATTTGACATGATTATCGTTGATTCTCCGCCAGTCGGCATGGTTAGCGATGGTTATGTTTTGGGTAACTATGCTGATGCCACATTGTTTGTAGTTAGACATAATTACACTTTCAAAAAGCAGCTTGCTTTGGTTGATGCTATATATTCGGAGAAGAAGTTGCCCCACATGTCGTTGGTCATTAATGACGTTAAAGCACAGTTGGGTTATGGCAGTTACCAGGGTTATGTGAACTATGGGTATGGAGGCTATGGCTATGGGTACCGTAATGATCTTGAACAGTATTTTGAAACTGATAAGCCAAGAAGGTTGCGCTGGGTAAGTCGACTTTTTGGTAAATAATCCTATTTCCTGAAAACCGAAAATAAGCAACCTGAATTGCAGCAAGAAGACTGGGATTTAATTATTAGGCCTAAGTCGCACTTGCTTGACATCAACCTTAAAGAGGTTTGGCGATATCGCGATCTCTTGTGGATGTTTATCAAGCGTGATTTTGCTGCACAATATAAGCAAACGCTTCTCGGCCCATTGTGGCATTTTATACAGCCGCTTTTCACGACCTTGGTGTTTGTCGTGGTCTTCTCTAAAATCGCAGCTATTTCAACCGATGGTTTGCCGCCTTTACTTTTTTATTTGAGCGGCATCACTATTTGGAATTATTTTTCCGCTTGTTTGATAGCGACTTCCAACACATTTGTTGCCAATGCATACATTTTTGGTAAAGTCTATTTTCCAAGATTGGTCATGCCCATTTCGGTGGTATTGAGCAATATGGTAAAGTTTGGCATACAGCTATTGTTATTGATTTCAGTTATGATAGGGTATGCATTCAATGGGGTTGATATACAAGTTGGGATGCATTTACTGTATATACCCATCCTCTTGATGATGATGGCAGGTATGGGATTAGGATTGGGTATTATTATTTCTTCGCTTACAACCAAGTATAGAGATTTTACAGTGTTAGTGACTTTTGGAGTACAGTTATTGATGTATGCAACACCAGTAGTTTATCCAATCTCTGCAGTGCAACATCCTGATTTAAAATTCTGGTTATCTGTTAATCCATTAACACCATTGGTTGAAGCATTTAAGTATGCATTATTGGGTGTAGGAAGTTTTGAACTTATTCAGTTGCTTTATAGCGGATTATTTATTTTGGTTGTTGTGGTGATTGGCTTATTGTTGTTTGGTAAGGTGGAGAAGACGTTTATGGATACGGTATAAATTTTATTTAAGCAAGTGAAGGTTATACAAGTAGAAAATCTTTCAAAGTTATACCGACTAGGCCAGGTAGGTACTGGAAGTATTTTTCATGATGTGAATCGATGGTGGCATACTGTTCGTGGTAAGGAGGATCCATATATGCGTGTTGGTGAGGTGAATGATCGAACACAAAGGGGGAAGAGTGATTACGTATGGGCGTTGAAGGATATTAATTTTGAAGTTGAGCAAGGCGAGGTGTTGGGTATCATTGGTCGTAATGGTGCAGGAAAAAGCACATTGTTGAAAATATTGAGTCGTACTACTGCACCAACTACAGGTTCTATAAAGGTAAAGGGTCGCATTGCCAGTTTGTTGGAGGTTGGTACAGGTTTTCATCCTGAATTAAGCGGAAGAGACAACATCTTCATGAATGGCACTATACTCGGCATGACCCGTGCAGAGATCAAATCAAAGTTCGATGAGATTGTGGAGTTTGCTGGAGTAGAACGATACCTCGATACTCCGGTGAAGCGCTATTCATCTGGCATGTATGTGCGTTTAGCATTTGCTGTCGCCGCGCATTTAGAATCTGAGATTTTGATTGTAGATGAAGTGTTAGCGGTTGGTGATATGGAGTTCCAGAAAAAATGTCTGGGGAAAATGAAAGATGTGAGTGAAAAGCAGGGTAGGACAGTATTGTTTGTGAGTCACAATGTAGATTCTATTAAAGCGCTATCTAAACATATTCTCCTATTGGATAAAGGTTGTCTTATTATGGATGATACTGCTACAGCTGTACTTTCACATTATTTGTCGAATTCCAATAAGATCAATGCTTTTTATCAATGCCAGCCTGATAGTTCAAGTAATATTCAATTTGAGGCCATGTGGATTGAAAATGAGCGAGGAGAAGTGTCTGGCGATATTAATGTTGAAGAAGATTTTTTTATATGTATAAAATATGAGGTAAAATCTACTAATCTTAATTTTTACCATGGGATGAATGTTTTCACTGAAACAGGAATTCATGTCTTTTCTAATCATGACTTATGTCAGGAATTTAAGAATGAAAATAGATCTGCCAGAATATATTTTTCTAAATGTAGAATACCTAAAAATTATCTAAATGAAGGTGTATATAAAATTTCAATTGCATTGCTTGATGCAGTCACTAACAAACCACATATGTACATTGAAGAAAAATTAGTATTTAGGATATTTGATAATATGACTGGATCTTCTGCTAGAGGAAGTTTTAAAGGAATATTTCCAGGAATTGTAAGACCTATCTTAGAATGGCAAACCGTTTAAATCCTCAAATGCATAGCAATAATTTGGCCAATTTTAATCCAGAAGTAAAATTCAATGTTGCTTCAATAGATAAAGGACATCATAAAATGTTTTATCATGGAGTGCCCATGATAAAAAGTCCATTTGATTATACAATCTATCAAATGTTAATCTGGGAACTGAAGCCAGATTTAATCATAGAAATTGGAACTAATTTAGGAGGTTCAGCCTTATATTTTGCAAATATCTTAGATGCTTTATATAATGGCGTTGTCCATTCCATTGATATTATAGACTTAGTGGAAGATGAAAAAGTTAAAAACCACCCAAGAATAAAGAGATTCTTTGGTGGTTATCAGTCGTATGACCTTTCTAATGCATATCACTATAAAAATATTTTAATCATTGATGATGGTTCTCATATGTATCAAGATGTCAAAGATGCGCTTATTAAGTTTAATCATTTGGTATCCATGAACTCTTATTTCATTGTGGAGGACGGCATTATTGATGAATTAGGATTAGGAAAAGTATACGATGGAGGACCAAATAGAGCTATTAGAGATTTTTTAGCAGACAATCCATCCTTTGAGATAGACCTCAAATGGACTAATTTCTTTGGTGTAAATGCAACATTTAATACCAACGGGTTTCTTAAAAAAATCAATTGATAATATTTTTTTGAGATAACATATGTAAATCGATTAAATCAAGTAATTATCTATTTATTTTGGAACGTATCAATACCACTATTTTTAATGCAAATACTTTGGAGCATTTACATCGATATGCTTTAGTGAGAGATATCGTAAAGGAGAAAGTTGTTTTAGATATTGCAAGTGGCGAAGGTTATGGCTCAAACTTACTTGCTAAAACTGCAAGAGAAGTTTTTGGTGTCGATATCTGTGCGGAGACAATAAATAATGCAAAAAGTACGTATAGTGCGGATAATTTAAAATTTGTACAAGGAGATGCTGCTAATATACCTTTTCAACCAAATACTTTTGATGTCATAATTTGTTTTGAGACAATTGAGCATGTGATTAACCAAGATGCAGTAATGAGAGAATTGAAACGTGTGTTAAAAAATGATGGAGTTTTGGTTATTTCCACTCCTGAGAAAAAAAAGTATTCCGATGATAAAAATTTTAAAAATCCATTTCATACAAAGGAGTTTTATGAGCAGGAGTTTAAAGAATTTTTGAGCGGTCATTTTGTGAATATTCATTTTTTACATCAAAATATGATGTATGGCTCATGTATTAATTACGCAGATAAGTTAGAAATAGAAAATGTGCTATCAGGAAATTTTTCTTCTGTCCATGAGATTACTAATTCTGTTCCACTATACCTTCTATCAGTGTGTTCAGATGGTGATTGTCCTAGGCTAGAACCAAGTATATTTAATTACGAACAATTAAATTCTGATATTTTAATGAATTTAGTATTGAAAACTAAGGAGGAGGAATATGTCTTACTAAAAAAAAATACACCAACTTACAAAGTTATTAATCTTTTAAATTCTTTTAAAGCCTTTATTCGTGGTATCAATAATAGTACCAAATTATAATCATGCAAATTTTTTAAGAAAGCGATTAGAAAGTATAGCTAATCAAACTTACACTAATTTTGAGTGTATCTTACTAGATGATGCTTCTACTGATGATAGTGTAAGTATTTTGAGAGAATTCGTAAATCGGGATAACCGGTTTACACTATATATAAATGAAGTCAACTCTGGCTCTACTTTTGCACAGTGGAATTATGGTATTTCATTATCCAAAGGAAAATTCATTTGGATAGCTGAATCAGATGATCATGCTGAAACTGATTTTTTATATACATTAATTACCGAATTAGAAAAAGATACCAATTTAGTTCTTGCTTATTCACAAAGCACCCTAATTGACGCCAATGGTGAAGCTATTGGTAAATGGGAATACAACTCACCTGTTTTTAACTCACCTTTTACAGAAGTTGGTTTAACATTCATTGAAAATCATTTATTGATTAATAATGTAATTCCTAATGCAAGTGCTGTGCTTTTTCTGCGCGAATCTTATATTAATGTTGGTCAAGCCATTCCTGCTCTACGCACTAATGGAGATTGGCATTTATGGTTAAAACTATTGACGACTGGTAAAATTTATTTTACGCCGCAAAAATTAAATTATTTTAGGCAGCACAATAAAAGTGTTACGTATGTTGCAAGTGAAAATCAAAGACGTTGCCAGACTTTTGATAGTTGTATTAGTCAACTTCGAAGCCAGTACAATCTTTATTTACAAACTTTAAATAAAGCGGTTGTAACATCTTTGGTGAGACGAAATAATCTTTTATTGTCTTATGAATGGGGCACTTACGGACTTTATTTAAAAAAGAAAAACAAATTCCTAGCATCCATTAATTTTATCCTGAAGGCAACTTTTTTCCCTAAGTTTAAAAGCTATTTTTTAAAAAAATTCATATTTGGCCGTCACTATAATTATTTGTTCAAGGGATAGTGAGAATTTGAATAGGTCTACGAGCGTAATTCGTAAGACAATTGGGATAGATTTTGAAATTCTATCATCCATACACTCATCTAAATTAGGCTTATCCCAGACATATAATCAATTAGCAATTGAGGCAAAATACGATAATTTGATCTTCATGCACGATGACTTAGTCTTTCATACAATGAATTGGGGAGAACTAGTTTTAAAACTTTTAATGGATACAAATATCGGATTAGTAGGATTAATGGGCACATGCTATAAGTCATCTTATACATCAATCTGGACTGCATGTGATGCATCGCTATATAGAAATGCAAATGACACTGATACAAGTGATTACTCAGATGTAGTTGTTGTTGATGGGTGTTTTTTGGCAATGAGAAAAAATACTTTTTTTACACATCAATTTGATACAAAATTATCCGGATTTCATGGTTACGATATTGATCTTTCATTAAATATTCTAAAGAGCTTAAAGGTGGTAGTTGCTAATAAAATAAGCTTCGAACATATGTCTAATGGGGTGCGAAATTCAAAATGGTTCGAAGATATTTCTTACGTGCATGATAAATGGAAGTTAAAGCTACCGGCTACTGCAGGTATAATAACTGACTATTCAAGACAATTTAGTGATTACCTTTCTTTACAAGATAAATTTAACTCAATAAGATGTTTTCAGAAAAATAATTATCTGTTATTTGTCATTTATTTTAAGATGTTATTCAAGTATTTTAGATTTAACAAGTTTCGTCATTCAAGACTTTTGATAAAATCTTTTTTTAGTTAATTATCTTCTGTGTATAATATTGTTCACTTTTCAAACGGACGAGGAGGAGGTGTTCAGACCATTATCAATAATATAATACAGTTGAGTACTAATTTGGAGTTTTGTTATCGTATTATTTATACAATTAGAATTGAGGACAATAAATCTTCTTTAGTATTAAAGCAAAATCTAGGGCAACATGACCAAATATTTGAGTATTCAAAATTTGAAAATACCTATTTCGTATTCAAACGTTTATCTCAGCTTCTAAAAGATGAAAATGAAATAATAATTGCGCATGATTGGATTGAGCTAGGTATGGTAAATCGATTAGGCCTAAAAAATCCGCTTATTTTTTTCTTGCATGCTAATATTGACTATTATTATAACCTAGCTACACTTCATAAAAATGTAATAGATTATTTTATTTGTTACTCTAGGCAAATTGAAAAAAAATTAAGAGCGATTGCTGAAATACCAAATCAACAAATAAAATATGTATTATATCCTGTTAAGAATATCAGTTTACAAAAAATTATTACATTCCCTCTGAGAATTTTATATTGTGTTAATGACTTAGATGAGCCAAGAAAAAATTTTGGCTTGATTAAAGCATTGATAAAAAAATTCAATAATCAGAATATTCTTTGGACTATAATTGGAAAGACAAGTCAACAAACTGTTTTGTCTAATTATTTAAGTCTAGAAAACGTGAAACATTTTTCAAGTCTACCTAATGATCAGGTAATTGAAGTGATGAAAACGCAACATTTGTTTTTGCTCCCATCTTATGATGAGGGAATGCCAGTGACCCTTATTGAATCAATGAAGTGCGGAGTAATTCCGTTAGTTTCCTCTTGGGAGGGAGCAGCTTCAGAAATTATAAAACACGCTAGTAATGGCTATATTTTAAATGCATCTATTGAGGATTATGCATCGGTCATTAATACTTTGTATGATAGTATTGATGATTTGCCAAAACTATCTATCCTAGTGAAGCAGAGTGCGGATTTGTTTTGCAATCCCGATACTTCTATGTTTGAGCTTGAAGCTATTTTTTTACTTCCGAAAGAGAATAAAAAAGGCAGTTTAAACTTAGTATATGCTTCTAGGTTAGATAGAAAATACATACCTAATTTTTTAGTAAAATTTATCCGAAAAAGAATTTATTAAAATGAATAGGATTGTCAGAATTTGGTTTTGCGATTTTTGGCCCTATTTTAATCCCTATGATAATTACTTTACTAGAGTATTAAAAAATAATTACGATTTAATTTTGGATGAAAAAAATCCAGAGCTAATTATATTCAGTGTTTTTGGGTACAGTCATCTAAGGTATATTAATGCAATTCGGGTTCAATATATAGGGGAAAATGTTAGGCCAAACTATTGGGAATCTGATTTTTCATTAAGTTTTGATTATGAAAATTATCAACACAAAAATCTTCGTTTGCCTTTATATGTAATCTATGGTAGTATTAGCCAGTTATTGGACAAAGTAACTGATAAAAATTTAGTGGCTGTTCCACCAAGATTTTGTAACATGGTAGTATCTAATCCTAATGGTAATTTTCGAAATAATTTCTTTAAAAAACTCTCCCAAATAAAAACTATTGATTCTGGTGGTTCCTATTGTAATAATATTGGTGAAAAGGTCAAAGATAAAGTAGCATTTATGAGAAATTATCGTTTCTCTATTGCATTTGAAAATAGTAGCTATCCAGGTTACACAACAGAGAAAATATACGAATCGATGATAGCTGGCTCTATTCCGATTTATTGGGGCAACAGTTGGATTGCAAAAGAGTTTAACGAAAATAGTTTTGTTAATCTACATAAATTTTCAAATACAAATCAAGCGATTGACTATATCTTAAGAATTGATAATAATATCGATTTATATAAAGAAAAATATACACAACCTTGGTTATTGCCTATGCATATAGAAAACTATTTTAATGAAGAAAAATTATTGAATTTTTTCAGTACGTATGTATTTTCATCTAAGCCTTTTCCATCAAAAAAAATAAATCCCAAACGTAGGCTATCAGCTTTTCTCTCTGTTACACGGAAAAGAGTATACTCAAAATTATTTAACCGACATTATTCTTCTCTTCACTAATTTTCGTGGACAATCAATTTTTAATTTCTGTTTTAATGACTTCCTACAATCGTGAAAGATTTATTGAGGAAAGTATTCAAAGTATACTAGATTCCACCTTCAAAAAATATGAATTCATTATAGTTGATGATGCATCTACAGATAATACATGGAATTTAATCATGAAATATGCAAAATTAGATAATCGAATTAAGTCATTTCAAAATCCTCAAAATCTGGGTGATTATCTAAATAGAAACAAAGTGGCTTCTTATGCAAAAGGAAAATATATTAAATATGTTGATTCCGATGATTTAATTTCTAAAGATGCTTTAATGCTACTTGTAACGAAGATGGAAGAAAATCCTGATGCTGCATTTGGACTTTCGGCGGATGAAGGATGGATTGAAAAAAATAAGAATAAGTTATTCAGTCCAAGGGATTTATTTAACGTATTTATTTTTGAAGGTAAGCTCTTGGGTAGTTCCCCTACTGGTTCTATAATTCGTAGGGATATATTTGATTTTGTTGGAGGATTTAGTGGAAGGCAATTTATTGGGGACATGGAATTATGGTTAACATTAGCCTCACAATACAATGCTATTGCATTTGATAAATCTTTATATTATTGGCGAGAACACGAAGATCAACAAATGAATTTAGAAAAACGTAATCATTCAATAAGTTATCAGAGATTTAAGTTATTGCAATCATATATTAATAACTTTGAATTTTATGATAGTAGTGAACATAAAAAAATGGCTGCAAGAAATATTAAAAATATTATTTCAAGAAAAATTTTGTACGATTTGTGCTCATTTAAATTTAATAAAGCATTCAAGGACATGAGAGGTTATGGTTTAGTAACATCTGATTTATTATTCTCATTAAAACACAATCGATATCCCTCTTCCCTGTAGAACATTTCTTGCTTAAGATGCGTATTCTACTTTTAATGGATCCATTCATACCTGTTCCACCTAAATACTATGGTGGAATAGAAAGAGTAGTTTATGATATAGCCTGCCAATATAAAAAAATGGGTCATTCAGTAACAATTATTGCAGGTCCGGGAAGTTTAAGTCCAGATAGATTGATTATTTACGGAGAGAATGCTGGAAAGAGTTCTACAAGAATCAATTTTCGTTTAATCTTTTCATTAAGTATCATTTTATTAAAAGAGATTAAATCACATGATGTCATTCATAATTTTGGGAGACTAGTATGGTTGTTCCCAATTGCGTGGACAAAAATTAGAAAAGTACATACCTATATGAGGTATATAACTCCATCTAATGTTTCATTGTTAAATAAAATTGGAATTAAAAATATTGTCTATACCGGAGTGTCAGATGCTATTGTCGGAACTGGCGTTACTGGTGGAGGAAGCTGGAAGACAGTTTATAACTGTGCTCCTATTGAGAAATTTAAATTTCAGCCATTTGTTTTGCCAGATGCACCTTTGGTATTTCTAGGAAGACTGGAGAAATGTAAAGGGCTTCACACTGCAATTGCTGTTGCAATAGCTTCAAAGCATCAATTAATCATAGCGGGTAATATTTCTGACCTATATGATGAACAAGAATATTTCAAAAAAGAAATTCAGCCTAAAATAAATGGGACGTCTATTGTTTATATTGGACCTGTGGATAATAATCAAAAAAATAAATTACTAGGTAATGCTAAAGCTTTGTTGTTGCCTATTGAATGGTTTGAGCCATTTCCGGTAGTTCTTCCTGAGGCTTATGCCTGTGGTACGCCTATACTAGCATTTCCTGGTGGTGGCATGGAAGAGGGAGTTCTTCATGAAAAGACTGGATTTATATGCCATTCAATTGAGGAAATGGTTAAAAGAGTTGATTCAATAAGTAAGATTCAACGCCATATATGCAGGCAAATTGCGGAAGAAAAATATAGTGATAATAAAATAGCCAATGACTATCTTGAAATATACCAGGGTTAATTCATTTCAATGACAATAAAGCAGCGAATTGGTAAATACATATTCCAAAATATGCCAATATCAAAGCATGTTTTTGATCATTTCAGGTTAGAGTTGAATGCTGGGGTGGTAAGATTGATGCATAGGGTTCATCCATTTTATTTATTAAAAATAAAACGTTTAAAGAGTAAGAAAAATTTACTCGTCAATATTGGGTGTGGTCCATACGGGTTAGAGCAAGGTTGGATTAATCTTGATTTATATCCAATAAAAAATGTTTATTTAAGAACAGATTGCAGAAGAAGTCTTCCTTTTTCATCGGATTCGTGTTTAGGTATTCATGTTGAAATGTTTCTAGAACATCTTGATCCAGAAGATGAGCTTCCCTTTTTCCTCTCTTCATGTTATACTGTGTTGCAGCCAGAAGGAATTCTGAGGATAATAGTACCAGACGCACAAAAATTCATTAGTGCTTATATGGGTAGTGACTGGATCGAAATGAATAAAATAAGTTATGGTTTAGAGGATTGGGCTCAAAATTTTCCGACTAAAATGGATGCTTTAAATCATGTTTTTTTACAGGGATATGAGCATTATGGTGGTTGGGATAAAGAACGAATATCTCATGTTTTGAATAAAGCGGGGTTTTCAATAATTAAGTTTGTTGAGTTTGGTATTGGTGATTTTCCCAGTGGACCAATTGATAGAGAATACCATAGACAAAACGGGTTATACGTTGAAGCACAAAAGTAAGGTTGTATTAATGTCTCTTGGCCAGCCTTCGACAAACCCAAGGCTTTTGAAGGAAGCACTATGGTTCAGTGAGAAGGGCTACAAGGTTTATGTTTTGTATTGTTTTTGGTCTAATTGGGGTTATCATTCAGATAAAAAAATTATAGCAAATAATCCATCTATCAATTGGTCAGAAATAGGCGGTAATCCCTATACTAAAAAACTAGCTTATTTCTATACACGATTTCGCTTCAAAATTTTCCGACTTATTGCTTCTAAATTTCCTAGATCATTATATTGGGCCGAACACTCAATTTGTCGATGTTCTACTGAGTTATTGCAAACTGGTATTACAATCAATGCATCATTATATATTGCTCATAATTTAGGAACATTACCGGTTACGGGGAAAATAGCTTCTACTCTAAATATGCCCTTTGTTTTTGATGCAGAGGATTTTCATCGAGGTCAAAATGTTACTGGTTCTATTGAATTCAAACAGCATTCCCGTATTGAAAATTATTGGATGCCCAAAGCAAGACTGATTACTGTAGCCAGTCCCTTAATAGCTGATAAATACAAACAACTGCTTAGCCTTGAAAGTCTTCTTATAAATAATGTATTTAGTATAAAAAATGCTCCCCACTTAAATACTAAAACATGTTTACCTGTAAAACTATTTTGGTTTTCACAGACAATAGGAAAAGGGCGGGGGCTAGAAGAAATTTTGACTGCCCTGAGAAAATTTCCCATTCCCAAATTTTCAATAACAATTATGGGGGATTTAAATAGTGAAATGGAAAACTATTTAAGAAGTTTTGTTTTAGACGAAAAAAAGATGATAGTAGACTTAAAATTTTTAAGACCTGTTGAACCTAATAAAATATTTGAAATTGCAGCCAATCATGATATTGGTTTGGCTATTGAGCCTGGTAGTAATGAAAATAATGATTTGATCTACACGAACAAACTTTTTACTTATTTACTAGCAGGAAATGCTATATTATTTTCCTCAACACGTGCACAAAAATTATTTTATAATAGACATGACAATATTGGTTGGATTTATCCAACTGGCAATATTGATAAACTGGTTTTGATTTTAGAGCAAATTCTTATAAATCCCGATGTGATTCAATCGTTTAAAAAGAATGCTCGACAAATAGCTGAAGAATTTTATAATTGGGAAAAGGAACAAAATAAGTTAATTAATCATCTGAGATTAATGGAGGGGAATGCCTAAGATCTTACTTATTTCATCCCACTATCCGCCCTCAAATCTAACTGCTACACATCGTGTTCGATTATTAGTAAAATATTTGCCTTTGTTTGGTTGGGATCCTATTGTTTTGACAATTGACGAAAGCTATTATGAAGAAAAGTTGGATTTAAATTTAGCTGCAATTTTACCATCTTGTCAAAAGATTCATCGTGTAACTGCCTTTGCGGTTTCAAAACCAAGATTAATAGGAGACTTAGGATTAAGAGCTTTTTTTCAGTTGAGTAAAAGGGCCAGTGAGATTATCAGTAGCACCCAAATTGATTTTGTCTATATTATAATCCCATCATTTTATTTATCGTTATTGGGGCCAATACTTCATCGTAAACATGGTGTAAAATTTGGTATTGATTATATTGATCCGTGGGTGCATTTTTTTCCTGGCTCTGAAAAAGTATTTAGTAGACATTGGTTCAGTACTAAACTTTCTAAAATATTAGAGCCAATTGCAACCAAAAGAGCATCAATAATAACCAGTGTATCTGAAAGTTATATTCATCCAATATTTGAACGAAATCCAAGACTAAAAAAAACAACTCAATTGCTTGCTTTCCCCTATGGATGGGATCCTGGAGAAAAAGAGGCTATTGCAATATATAATTCAAATACACAGCTTTTCGTTAAGAATAAGAAATTAAAGCTTGTATATACAGGTGCGTTCATGCCCCGCTCAGTAAGTATTTTAAAAGAATGGTTGAAGTGCATAAATAATCATATTGAAGAATTTAATGATGTTGAAATACATTTCATAGGTACTGGAGTTCCCAAATCATCTGCCATTCGCACTTCTATAACAGATATCGCCAAGGAATATAATTTGTATGGAAAAGTAATTTTCGAACATCCCAATAGGATCTCTTATTTTGATGTACTTTATCATATCTCCATTGCAGATGGTTTGTTTATTCTAGGAAGCTCTGAAGCTCATTATACACCCAGTAAATTGTTCAATGCTTTTATAACAGAGAAGCCAATTTTTGCAATTCTTCATCCTAACAGTTCAGCGTCAAAGATTATCGAAGAAACAGAGTGGGGACTTACTTGTTTATATTCCGAAGAGAGAGAAAATGAATTTAATGTTGAGACGTTACAACAATTCAAATTGTGGAAGCACAAAACAATGACTAATTCATGGAGTTTTAATAAAGAAAAAGCCAGTTATTATTCTGCAAAACAATTAACTGAAAAATTAGCCACTGCTTTAAATGAGTTAGTTTAAAAAGTAATTCAACTTTTTCTTTTGAAAATCGCTATCATAACTACTCACCCCATTCAATACCATGCTCCACTATTTTCCTATTTATCTTACAATTCCAATTATTCAATAAAAGTATTCTATACACTCGGGAATCAGGGTCTTGATGCATACGATAAAGATTTTGGTATTAAAAGATCCTGGAATCTTGATCTTTTATCTGGCTACGAGTATGAATTTCTAGAAAATACTTCTAAGAGTCCATCCTCTGATTCCTTTTGGGGTGTAAATAATCCAAAAATTATCAAAAAGGTAAAGGAATACAAGCCCAATGCAATTTTAGTTTATGGGTGGAAGCACTATAGTCACTTTGTTATCTTAAATTATTTTAAGAGTAAAGTACCGATTTTATTTAGAGGTGATTCAACTACATTAGATGATCTAGCAAAAGGCACACTATTTAATACATTTAAATACACTATTCTGAAATCGATATATAGAAAAGTCGATTATGTTTTGAGTCCTGGTGAAGCTAGTGATCAATATTTCCAAAAAGCAGAAATTGCAAAATCAAAAATAATTAGGACACCTCATTCAGTAGATAATGAAAGATTTGGCTTATTGACCGAAGAGATATGTTTACAACTGGAGGGGCTTAAAAAAGAGCTCTTGATTTCAAGTAACGATTTTGTATTTCTGTTTGCTGGTAAATTTATAGAAAAGAAAAACACTCTTTTATTAATAAAGGCTTTTGAATTATTGGCCCAAAGTAATCATAGCGTAAAGTTATTGCTTGTGGGTAATGGTACTTTGGAGATGGAAATCAGGAGTAAGGTCGCTTCTTTGCCTGATTTTATTTCAAAAAGAATACTTTTCCTCCCTTTTCAGGATCAGCAGCTGATAAAATTATACTATAGACTTGCTGATGTTTTTGTTTTACCTAGTAAATCTGAAACTTGGGGTCTATCAGTGAACGAATCTTTAGCATCTGGTACGCCAGTTATTGTAAGTGATAGATGTGGATGTGCTCATGATTTAG
>VFQT010003472.1_pt1 | contig 14331 bp, 11 predicted proteins | sample 3512381 | NCBI WGS metagenome assembly VFQT01 (sample SAMN10412376, study PRJNA504923) | tailings metagenome | isolation source: Relicate 2 Philex TSF3 active mining site | place: Philippines: Tuba, Benguet | collected 2017-08-29 | reverse complement strand
TCATGATTGATGTTCGGTGAAAGCGATTGAGGACAATCGCTCTACACTCGAAGCGCCGTTGCTCCAGCGCACCTGCTATTGGCAATACCGCGTGCACTCAATGGCTTCCAGCGCCTGCGGCACACGCCCTTCAGGCGTGCTACCCGCTTCAAACACATAACTGAAAACTGAACACTGAAAACTGAACACTGAAAACCGAACACTGAAAACCGAAAACCCCACTACGGACTCGCGTTTTCCAGAGCTTCGACGCGACGAGCCAGAGCGGCGTTGGCGTCTTCGAGGTCTTCGGAGTCATTGTGAGCTTCGATGGCCACAATCAGTGCGGCAATCGAAACAGTCGCATACACAACCATTGGAAGATTGAACGCACCAAACTGTCCTCGAATCACTTCTGCATCGGACACTACAGCTGGAACATCAATCGCTGAAGGAGGAGCAGCGCCTTCCGTCCACAATCGGCAGGCGGTTGCACCCATCGGTGTCACGATGCTGTGCAGTCCTGGACGAAGTCCGGAGATGGCCACGAATCCATTTTCATCACTGACGGCTGATGCGATCTGCTTTCCCTTGAATTCAATGACGACCTGTTCGCCATGAACCGGGTTGCCCTGAAGATCTACAACTCGAGTCGTCAGAGTACCGCCGTCACGAAGCTGAACGTCCTGAACGGCAGAGGCTGACTGGTCAGCTGCGAGCGCCATGGATGAATTGAATGTCAGAGCTGCAGCGAGGGTCAGAGTGACGCAGGTACGGAAAATGTTTCGAGAGACTGACATGATTCTAGTCCTTTAGTACAGCAGACTGAGAGACAGGCATCGACACGTCCGGCTGTCGACATCGAGAGGGGAGTTTTTTTGAGGGGCTGTCGGAGGGACTCTTGGGCCGCTCCGGCAGAAGTCATTGACGACTTGAGTCGGAAATTATCCGAATCGTCATTTTTCTGAAATAGGAGTTTGCCCTCATCAGCAAACCGGGATTGTTCGCCTGTGCGTAGCGCCCAAATGCCCCCGGTGCCTCTCCTCGATGAATCTGTTCGAGGTAGTCTTTCAGCAATTTCTGCGACTCATCCGATTCGTTCAGCAGAAAACTGCACCATGCCCAGCTGTTTCGATATGCATCACCGTCCATTTCTTCAGCCGCTGGGAGGGATTCCAGATCTCCCAGGGACGGAGAGGATCCCATTCTAGCTTTCCACTTCACGGTAGAAATTCTCGCAGATGATGTTCGCTCTGCAGGGGTCTCTTCAAAAAATTCTGCCAGCCCTTCGTCAATCCAGAGCGGAAGGAAAGGCAGGTGCTGATGCAGAATCACATGTGTCATCTCATGGCGCAAATCGGTGATCAGCGAACGACTGTTCCAGACATACACCTGACTGACATCACCGTTGCGATAGTAGATCGCCTTTCGATTGCGGGCCTGCGGAATCTGAGTCGCCAGCTTTCTGAGATAGCTTTGCTGACTGGCGTAGATCACAATCTGAATGGGCTTTCCGTTCGGCTGAACACTGACTGTCTGATTCAGTTCCTCCGTGAGCTGGTCAATCTCGGCCCAGATTCGCCGAGTATCCACGGGGACTTCGGAATACAGCTCGATATTCCCATGCCGCTCCGCAACTTTCCACGGACCCTGCTGGGCCGCTAAATCAGGCGTCCGAACAACAAATACAAGCAGGACGAGGCCCAGGCGAAACGCAACCATGCCTGCGCGCAAAACCGAACCGAACCCACGACCGACGCTGCGCATGGAACGTGTCAATGCTTCAATCGTGGAAGTTCCTGATTCCAATCGTTCTCCTTACCGGAGGGCTCGCGCCCTGTCGCTGGCTACAACAATTCGGGGCGCGCGTTGACGCCGAGCAGGCCTGTAAGCCGCGGGAGAATGGTCCCTGAAGGGGTCGGAATGGGTCAACATCAACTTTATTGAGTGATTTCATTGAAATGCTGTGTCCCGGGACGGCGACACTTCTGCGGAGCCATGGTGCCGTATTCGATTCTGGACCATACGACTCGGCGGGAGCCGTAAGTCGGAACAAAGGCGTCTGGACGCCCCATTTGCTCTGCCGATACACTGCGAGGATGGAATCACGGCAGTCACATCTGCATTCAAATCACACTGCCACCGATGGCAACTACTTTGTTTGCCCTGGTCAGAATATGTCAGTGTCGCGATCCATCCACCTGGCGCGCCTGAATGCCGCGTGGCCGGTCTGTGACGGCTGCGAATGGCGGTTCCACACCGAGGGTCTGAATGAGAAAACGGTGGTCGAGACGACTCGCATTCGCGAACACCGCCGCCAGGGAATTCAGCGAACTGAGTTCGGAATTCGCGGTCCCTATCTGAATTCTCTCAATCGTCGCATGGCGGAGGAACTGGTCCGAATCTTCTGCCAGTGTCTTATTGATCGTTCCACTGTTCAGGGATCATTTCAGCGTCCTGAGTCAAAGGAGATTCAGGCCGAACGACTTTCTCTGGCGCCGGTCGTCATCGGATTTGATGGGCGTTCTTCATCGCCCGATATCTTCGTAGGCGTCAGTTCATCCATTCGTGAGTTTGGTCTGCCAGTCATTGACCTCGGCCGATCCACGGCCGCGTCACTGCAGGAAGCTCTCAGATGTCTTCCGGAATCCTGCGGAGGAATTCTGGTGACCGGAGCGGGTTGCCCGAATTCATGGACCGGTCTTGATGTATTCGATCGGTCCGGCGATTCGGTTCCAGTCGTCTGGAAGGACTTTGGCATCCGACTTCAGCACCCGGGGCTCGAATCTTCCGAAACGCCTTCGACGGCAAGCCTCGCAGGATACGACAGTGACGTCCCGGATGAAATGTCGCATCGCCTGCAACAAATTCGATTTGCAAAGATGCTGAGTGAAAATGAAGGCCGGGGAAATGAAGGCGGGGGAGTTGTTCGATCTGACGCAGGGCGAACATCCATAGCGCCTCGAACGGCTGGAATCCTGCAGCTTGTGTTGCCGGAGTCGGATCATCGGTCGTCATGGCCTCGCCGAATGACTCGCCATTCCGGAGCACTGACTCTGGTGGACTTTGAAGATCGTTATCGTGACTGGCTGAGTCGCTGGTATCCCCGAAGATTTGAGCAGCGTGTCATCGTGGAAACGAACGATCAGCTGATACGGCAGCGAGTGCTCTGGCTGGCTGAAAGTCAGGAACTGTGTTTGATTCCTCGCAGCACGCAGGAATCGCAGGCCGCCGATGATGCATTGACGATTCGCATTGACGAAGACGATCGCTTCTTTACCGTTCACAGAGCCGGTGGCCTGCAGATCAACGCAGGTCGGCTTGCTGATTCTTTGAATCGAGCCATCGCCAGCCATGCATCACACATTACCGTTCATGCCGATGACGTCAGCGGACGATTCTGGATGACCGACGCCGCCCGCCCGTCGCTCGGATTGTCCACCGAACAGATCCACGATGCGCTCGCGGTCGTCGGCCTTGTCTGTCGCCTCGCATCCGCCGGCCGCCTGCAGCTGCAGGAGTTGTGAGGGGGTTTCGGTTTTCGGTGTTCGGTTGCGTGGGAAAAGCGGGTAGCACGCCTGAAGGGCGTGTGCCGAAGGCGCCGGAAGCCATTGAGTGCACGCGGTATTGCCAAAGCCAGCTGCATTGCACAATGCGAGGCACTTGAGTCAAGAGAATGGGGGCAGAAGAATAAACGCAGAAGCACAGCACTCACCCCCTGCGACTATTCTTCTGCCTCCATACTTCTGCCATTCAACAACCATCGGCGAATCGCAGGGCGTCACTCAGAGAGTGACGGCTACTTTTGCGGGGAACGAGCTACTGGCGGGATTCGACGAGGCTCAGCAGTAAGTCTGGAGTGACGCTGGTCAGGTCGTCCATGACGCGATGGTGTGCTCGGTGAAGCTGGTGCCAGGTTCGTCCTTTTGAAACGACGCCGAGGCATCGTGCACCGGCTGACAGAGCCGCTTCGATTCCAACGGGTGCGTCTTCCAGCACAACGCAGCGTTCCGGAGTAAGGCCCATTCCTGCTGCGGCTTTGAGAAACACATCCGGATGTGGCTTGCCTTTGACAACATCAGCCCCCGTGATCACCGTCCGGATCTTGTCGCATGCCTTCAACTGTTCTACAGCAACCGCAACATTCTTGGGAGGGCCGCTGGACCCGATGGCCATCGGAACTCCAAGGGCGTGCAGTGCGTCAATCAGTTCCCTCGCGCCAGGCATATGCGGAAAATTCTCCGACACATACTGCCGGTAGAGCTCTTCCTTTTCCTCGTCGAACGCCGCAATCCCTGCATCATCCGGAGGATTGACCCAGGTCTGCCGGATAAACTCGCGACTTGTCCGCCCGAAACCGGCCAAAAATTCTTCTTCGGTACAGTCACGACCATGACGTCGGCAACAGACCTGCCAGGTGTGAAGATGAGCCGCGAAGGAATCGATCAGGACTCCGTCGACATCAAAGATCACGCCAAAAGCAGGTAACGACACGAGCAACTTCCCAGAGGAGCCGACCGGCTCGCTGAGCAAAACTCCGCGCGGCGCCATGATGTGCCTGATCACATGATTCAGTCGACAGCGCAGAAGGACGCTGCGTGAATGGTGGGCTCTGCGAAAAGGCAGTTTGGCGGGAACTCAAGCCAATCAGGCGAGTACCGGCTCTTCAACTTCAAGGTCAGAAAAGTCGACCGGGTCAGTCCATGAATTGTTGTTGTCCGGGTCTTCGACGTGCAGCTGTGCCGCGTTGCCTTCCACCGAAATCAGAGTCACGATCAGTCTGCCAACTCGAACCGACTCGCCTGGGACAAGTTCAATCTGGTGGAGCTGCATGGTGAAAATGCTACCTGTAAAAAGGACACCACTGGCCATCAACTTCTCGCAAGCGGAAGTGTGCAGGACAGGCAGTGAAATGAGTACCCTGGACGCTGCTGTGAGAGCATCGGCAGAACGCCGAATGAACCTCTCGAAACCAAAGACACTGCAGCGTCCTCAGAAAAGGACGGGCGGCGTTATACAGTCGCCGTTCGTTTGCATCAATCGCGATTCGCATCTCTCCTGAATGTTCGTGAGACCTTTTTTTGTCAACAGAATTTTCTACCTGAATTGACTTCACAAAATCGCAAAAGTCTTTCTCACTCAGCGACAAACGCGCGGTCCCTGTTTTGCCGCAAGGCGGCTCTGCGATACAACACAGAGGCCAGCGCTGATGATCAGCTTGCTGTTGACGCAGTGACCGTCACGATCGGAAAAGTCCGTTCTGTTTTGTTTGGAAGACGGAAAGAACGTCCCATGAGTTCGGATCAAAATCCTCTGCTTATCAGTTCCGGACTGCCAGCATACGATGCCATTCGGCCGGAACACATCGGTCCTGCTGTGGAACAGATGCTGTCGCGCTGCCGTGGAATTTTGAAGTCTCTGGAAGATTCGGCAGAGGCCACGTGGACAGGGCTGATGACTCCGATGGAACAGATCGATCTTCTGTTTGAATACGGATGGTCGCCCGTCAGTCATCTTCTGAGTGTTGCCAATTCCGACGCGCTGCGTGAAGCCCATGATGCGGCGATGCCGTCCGTCGTGGAGTTTGGACTGCAGCTTCGTCAGAGTGAGGCGGTGTACCGAAAGCTGTGCGCAATCCGTGATTCCGCCGACTGGCCTTCCTGCTCATCGTCGCGTCAGCGCATTATCACGCGGATGATCCAGAGCGCCGAACTGTCCGGCATCAGTCTGCAGGGAGCACAGCGGGAACGATTCAATGCGATTGAGCAGGATCTTTCTCAGCTGGCGACCGACTTTTCAAACAACGTGCTTGATGCCACAAAGGAATGGCACCTGGATCTGACGGATGCAAAGGAAGCAGATGGTTTCCCGGCAAGTCTGCGTCGCATCGCGGCGGCCTCCTGGAATCGCGCGGATGAGAACCAGGGGAAGACGCCGGCGACACCGGAAAATGGTCCCTGGAGAATTACTCTGGATCAGCCATGCTTTGGCCCGTTCATGGAACACTGCCGCAGCCGCGAACTCCGTGAAAAGGTGTATCGTGCGTATATCATGCGAGCGGGTTCCGGCGACAAGGACAATTCACCGCTCATCCGGCGCATCCTGAGTCTTCGGCGTGAACAGGCAAAGCTGCTTGGCTTCGATTGTTATGCGGAACTGAGCCTTTCGCGCAAGATGGCGGGAGATGTCGCGGCCGTTCAGCAGATGTTTGATCGACTGCTGGAATCATCCTACGAACCGGCGAAAAAAGAACTGGAAGAACTCACGGAGTTCGCCCAGCAGCGAGGACACGCCGGTCCGCTCAGTCACTGGGACGTCGCGTTCTGGGCGGAACGTCAGCGTGAAGAGAAATTCTCGTTCACCGACGAACAGCTTCGGCCTTACTTTTCACTCGATCGAGTGCTCGATGGACTGTTCGATCTCTGTCACACCCTGTTTGGCATCACCGTTCAGCGGGCGGACGGAAAGGCTCCGATCTGGAATCCCGATGTTCGGTACTATGAGATCTTCGATGAATCCAGCCGACAGATCGCCGGATTCTATCTCGATCCATGGTCACGCCCGAAAGACAAACGCGGTGGCGCGTGGATGAACGACTGCATCACTCGGTCAGTCGGCCCGTTCGGCATTCGACTTCCGGTGGCGCATCTGGTTTGTAACGGCACGCCGCCGGCAGGAGACGTTCCATCGCTGATGACGTTCCGGGAAGTCGAAACGCTTTTCCATGAATTTGGCCATGGGCTTCAGCACATGCTGACAACTGTGGACGAACGCGATGCCGCGGGCATCAACGGAGTGGAGTGGGATGCCGTCGAGCTGCCAAGTCAGTTCATGGAAAACTGGTGTCTGCACCGGCCCACTCTGATGCGACTGGCTCGCCATTATCAAACGGGTGAACCTCTTCCAGACGAGCTGTTCGAAAAGCTTCAGCAGGCAAAGACCTACCGCGCTGCGACTCAGATGCTGCGACAGCTGCAGCTGGGCATGACCGACATGTCGCTGCACTATGGTTACGACCCTGACGGCGATGAATCACCGTTCGATGCGGAAAAACGCATTCTGTCGATTACGAGCCTGCTGCCTCCGCTCCCGGAAAATCGATTCCTCTGTTCATTCCAGCACATTTTCGCCGGCGGGTATTCAGCCGGGTACTACAGTTACAAATGGGCAGAGGTTCTGAGCGCGGATGCGTTCGGTGCGTTTGAAGATGCGGGGCTTGACGATACTTCGGCGGTGGCGGCCACAGGACGAAAGTTTCGCGACACCGTGCTGGCTCAGGGAGGCAGTCGGCATCCGATGGATGTCTTCCGGGATTTCCGAGGACGCGACCCGGATCCTCAGGCACTTCTGCGTCATTGTGGATTGAAGCACTAGGTTCCGCTTATTCAAAGACCTTCGGCAGGACAGGCGAGTGTCCAAAACGAATGTTTGTCTCTGATTTACAGTGAGAAAGTCGTCTGTCATGCAGGCCCCTCCGGAAAAACACTTTGACGTGATCGTGATCGGCACCGGCCCAGGTGGTGAAGGTGCGGCAATGGAGGCGACGAAGCAGGGCAAGCGAGTCTGCTCGGTGGAACGCATGCAGCAGATCGGCGGCGCATGTACTCACCTGGGAACCATTCCCAGCAAGTCGCTTCGAGCTGCGATCTATCGTCTGATGGATGTGAACTCGGCCCCTGTGTTCAAGCAGCTGGGAATCAATCTGGAAGTCAGCTTCCGGGATCTGCGACGCAGCGCGCAGTCCGTGATCGATCAGCAAGTGGCCATGCGCCGCAGCTTCTATGACCGAAACGATGTCGAAGTGCTGCAGGGAACGGCTCGCTTCCTGGATCCTCATCGCATCATCGTGGAGCATCCGGATGGCAGCACTACGATTGCCCACGCGAAGAACTTCATCATCGCCACCGGATCACGTCCCTATCGTCCGCCGGAAGTGGACTTCAATCATCCGCGAGTCTTCGACAGCGATACAATCCTGAATCTGCCGGAAACTCCTCGCTCCATGACCATCTACGGAGCCGGAGTCATTGGCTGTGAGTATGCGTCGATGTTTCGAAACCTCCAGGTCAAACTGAACCTGGTGAACACCAGAGATCGCATGCTGGAATTCCTCGATGACGAAATCTGCGATGCTCTGGCCTATCACATGCGCGATACGGGCGTCCGAATCCGCAACAATGAGACCTTCGACCGCATTGAAGCGTTCGATGATCATGTTGTCCTGCACCTGAAATCGGGCAAGCAGCTGAAGAGCGATGTTCTGCTGTGGGCGAACGGACGAACGGGTAATACCGATGGCCTGGGACTCGAGAATGTCGGCATCAAGCCAAACCATCGGGGACAGCTGGATGTGAACGAAAATCTGCAGACCAGCCAGCCGCACATTTACGCTGTTGGCGACGTGATCGGACATCCCGCGCTTGCCAGTGCGGCTTACATTCAGGGTCGATTTGCCGCGCGGCATCTGGGCGAAGGCGGCTCAGAGAAATTTCGAATCTCTGACATACCTGCAGGCATCTATACCAGCCCCGAAATCAGCAGCGTGGGAAAGACGGAACGGGAACTGACCGAAGAATGTGTGCCCTATGAAGTGGGCCATTCGATGTTCAAGAACCTGGCTCGCGCACAGATCATGGGCCGCCCGGTCGGGATGCTGAAACTGCTGTTTCACCGCGAGACTCTGGAAATCCTGGGAGTCCATTGCTTCGGCGTGAATGCCAGCGAGATTATTCACATCGGCCAGGCCATCATGGCGCAGCCGTCGCCAAATAATTCACTGCTGTATTTCATCAACACGACGTTCAACTATCCGACGATGGCAGAAGCGTATCGTGTTGCCGCGCTGAACGGCTACAACCGCGTTCATTAGTACCGGCTCGGCACGAGCCTCGAACTCCCGTTTTCAACAGGCGTTACGCATTCACCGGACGGCTTGCGCCGTGCCGCTATTTTTTTGCGCTCTTCACCGGATGACTTGCGCCGTGCCGCTATTTTGGGTTGGAAGTACTATTTCGAGCTGGAAGTAGCGGAGAGGTCGAAGCAGATCAGCTCTTCGTCGTTCCTTGCAAACATGCAACGATTGGCGAAGGCGGGATGTGACCAGACCACATCGCGACCACGGGCGAAGCTGGTTGGCTTCAAGATGTTGGCGCTGCAGATTTCTTCAAACCCCTTCGGAGACAATTTGCAGATCTTCAGAAAGCCCTGATCGTTCAGCTGAAAGAACCTTTCTCCGTGCTGAGTGAAGAAGCTTGTTGCAAACAGAGCATCTCGTTTTGCGGATGACGGCGCCAGGTCTCGCCAGACAAGGCTCTGATCGAGCATCGAGACGCACCGCATTTCCCCTTCGCCTGCAATGCCATAAATGTGATCTTTGTAAATGACAGGCGTTCCCATCAGCACATTCAGGTCGTTCTTGTGTTCCTGATCACCTGGTGTTGAGCTCCAGATTTCGCGTACGCCCGGCTTCTTGAAATCCAGTTTCAGCAGCAATGAACCGTTATAAAAGTCACTGACCAGCAGCAGATCATCCTGAATTCGAGGTGTCACGATGCAGACCACCGGACGCTGAGGCGGAACCTTTGGAAACTCATGCGTCCACAGAGCTTCTCCGTTCTCAGGATTCAATCCAACAAGGCCTGTGTCGTACCAGTAAATCAGCTGACGCACTCCGTCCTTTTCGACAATCACCGGCGGAGCGTAACCAACCTCTTCGGCCGTCTGTGACTTCCAGATCTCCTCACCCGTCAGCTTGTTCAGGCAGACAATCGCGGAGTCCTTTCCTCCGACAACGCAGATCAGTCGATCACCGTCGACTCGAGGATGCACTGAGAATCCCCAGACCGGAGCCTTCGTCTGGTATTTCTCCATCAGCTGCATTTCCCAGATTGTTTCGCCAGTCTCTGTTTTCAGGCAGGCCAGATGCCCCATCGCACCCAGAAAGTACACTCGATCACCGTCGACCGTCGGAGTAGTTCTCGGTCCTTCCGGATAGCTGATGCGGTAGTCGACGTTGTATTCGCGCGACCAGAGTGGCTTGCCTGTCGTGGCGTCAAAGCACAGGTATCGTTCCACGCCGGGAAGACCCTGACCAGGCTTGCGGTTCTGCACATCGCCCGCGATCCGGTCCGACAGAAAGACCTTTCCTGCCGCCACAGAAGGTCCTGAATATCCTTTGTTCACCGGAGCTCGCCAGAGGACCTTTGGACCTTCGGGAGGAAACGATTCCAGAATCCCGTCTTCATGCCAGACAGCATCGTGAGTCGGGCCGAACCAGTGAGGCCAGTCTTCTGCCAGCACAACGTTCGACATGATTCCCGCAGTACACACGGCTGCCACTGAAGCGACAACGATCATTCGCAACACCTGGAAATCTGGCACGAATCTCTCCTGGGAAAGCACTGTCGGGTTTGCTGGAGCCGTAAGATCGTGAGGGCTCGCAGGTTGGATCGCGCGGCAGGCGACTGGAAACTGGTCTCCTGCCGGCTTCAGCGACGGGACTCGGTTGCCGCATCCCGCGGCATCCCGACAGGAAAGTCAGAATTTCATTTTGAACTGGTCAGATCATGATGTCCGATGTCTCCGCTTCGAACAGTGCCACATTTGACTTCCTTGTGGATTCCAGAAAGGCATGGATCCAGGCGGTCCTTCGCCCATGGTGTCAGACCGCCTCTCTGAAGGAACTTAAAAAAGCCGACGCGGAGTGGTTTGATATCGCAGGCAAGGCAGATCCCAAAGCAACACTCTGGACCTGGGTCTGGGAACGATTTCCCGCGATTGTGCATCCGGACCTTCCCGGAGTCCACGAGACTTATGAGGTCACTGTAACCCTCAACGACGGTCGCACGGTGACGGGATTTCCAGACAACCGAGCGACTCAGAAGGGAATGCTGGTTCTGGTGGGAACGGATGCCACCGGAAGCCTGACGTCCAGTGGTCCGTTTTCCGTGGATCACATCACGTCGATCATTCGTGCCTCAGAAGCATCCAAACACTGATCCCAGGGCGATCACAGTGATTGTGCCCAGCAGCGGGCCGACGACGGTGACCATTCCGATATCTGCGTAGCTCTTTCGATGAGTCGAGCCGCAGATCAGCAGCAGAGTAATCACGGCACCGTTATGCGGAAGACTGTCGAGACCGCCGCACGACATGGAGGCGACTCGATGCAGAAGTTCCGGATTGAGCCCGCGTGTCAGTGCCTGCTGGTAATAGTCTTCGCCAAGAGTCTTCATAGCGATGCTCAGTCCGCCGGATGCAGAACCTGTGACCGCAGCAAGAGTATTCACGGCGATGGCTTCGGAAACCAGCGGGTTTGAAGAAGCAACTCCGGTGACCATTTTTTGTACCATCGCGAATCCGGCCAGGACGCGAATCGTTCCACCGTAACCGACTTCAGACGCCGTATTGAACAACGGCATCAATGCGGCCTGAGCACCGGCGGACAGAGTTTTGCGGACTGACTTCAGTTCTTTGCGATGGAGGACGATCAGCACTCCGGATGCGAGACACAGCGACAGAATCGTGGACCAGGAACCAACGACTTTCGCCGCTTCCAGTTTTTCGAAGGGTGGCTTGCCTGCATAGTCTGTATTCCACTTTGGAATCCATCGTTGTGACAGTTCGAAGTTGGCTACAACGGCAATGATCAGTGGTGCAAGACTTTTCCAGAGCGACGAACTGTCGGGAAGCCCTGAGCCTGTGCTCAATGCAACTGTCGGTGTTTTCATATCAGGAGCCGGAGCGATGCCCGGTTCCCCCGCGTTTGGAAGTTCGAACCCTTCGCCGTTCTGTCTGGCACGACGGGCACGCCAGTGAAGCCACAGCATGCCGACGACGAACATCACAAGTCCACCAATGCAACCCAGCCCCGGCGCGGCAAAAGCGGTCGTTCCGAAATACTGCATCGGAATCTGATTCTGGATCTGAATTGTGCCAGGCAAGGCCGTCATCGTCAGGGTGAAGGAGCCCAGGGCAATGGTTCCGGGAATCAGTCGTCGCGGAAGATTGCCTGTCTCAAACAGAGATCGAGCCAGCGGAAAGACGGTGAAGACGACAACAAATAATGAGACGCCGCCATACGTCAGAATCATACAACTGAGAACCACGGCAAGAATCGTGTGGCGTGGCCCAAGAACCCGTGACAGTGTCGTTGCGATACACGCCGCGGCTCCACTGTCTTCCATCAACCGACCGAAGACAGCTCCCAGAACGAACAACGGAAAGTAATCGGTGATGAACTGACCAACAGCCGGCATAAACACATGCGTCAGTGCTGCCATCAGCGGCAGTTGACCATCGATCGCAACCGCCAGCAGCGCGCAGACAGGTGCGAGCAGCAGAACGCTGTGGTCTCGCCATGCCATCCAGATCAGTACCAGCAGGGAAAGAAAGATGCCGATCACCCCTGGAGTCAATTCCATGAGTTGCTCCCGTGCTGCGCTCTGAAAATCCCGGAAACTTACTCTGGCAATTCACGACCTTTGGTTTCCGGCCCCAGCCAGATCACGAAGACACCGGCAAGATAGATTGCGGCCAGGAGCGACCCGGCTTTCGGAAAACTCCCGCCGAACATCGCCATCAGAGTCGGTGTCTGCAATCCTCCAATCGCGGCAATGATGCGTCCGAAGTTAAACGAGAATCCCTGCCCGGTTGCTCGCACCGATGTCGGAAACAGCTCCGGAAAGTACAGCGGAAAGAACCCGTAGAACGAAGCGGTCACTCCGCCCGCGATGAAACCTGCAATCAGAAACTGCGTATTGAATTCGGTGTGGAACTGGTAGAAGTAAACGGCACTTGCGAACGCGCCCAGACACAACACCGCGTAGGTCGGACGTCGCCCAAACTTGCCGGCAGCCATCGCCGCAAGAATCGTTGCAACGATCGCGCCGAGTGCCGTGGCGATCTGAGTCTTCTGGGCTGCGAAGTGTTTCACGGTCTCCGTATCCGGCAGCAGTTCACTCGCCCAGCGCGGTGCCCATTGAATCGAGCCCCATGTTCCGAGAAGTGCGATGCCGGCAAGTCCGGCTCCCAGCAACATGCGTCCAAGAACAAACTTCGCGGAACCGGCCGGCAGTGCTCCGGACGAGACGGTTCGTTCAATGTACTTCCAGACAGGAAACAGGAAACCCGCCATCGCCACTATCAGTCCCATGACGGTGATACCAACGGCAACCGCCGGGTGAAGATTAGCGGCACTCGGTGACCAAGCCGCAATAATTCCGATCGCCGCGAGACAGCCCACAAGGACTCCTGCGAGGTCGGTATTGCTCCAGTTCGAAGTCTTCCCTGACGCATGTTCTTCTTCCCACTTCGATGATTCGGGAACAAACAGACGGATGAAGAAGATGAGCAATGCCGGGAAGGCACCGCTGATCATCAGGAACCGCCAGGCAGAATTCTGCAGCAGAGTGTCCGTCAGCTGCTGAGACAGCCCAACCGCTAGAAGAAGGCCTTCCACACGCTCAACAATATTGCTCAAGCCCATGCTGAGCAGTGCCACCAGGAGAAAACCCACGTTCGACGCCGCACCGATCAGACCGGCAATAAACGCGCGAGATTTTCCGGGCCAGATTTCATTCACCAGCGCGACGCCGAGCGACCATTCGCCGCCCATTCCCAGTGACGCAATAAATCGCAGCACGGCAATCTGCCACGCCTGAGTGGCGAAGCCACACAGGCCCGTCAGCAACGCATAGGTCAGGATACTGAGCGACATCGCGCGGACTCGGCCGATCTTGTCGCCCAGCCATCCAAACAGCACACCTCCGCTGGCAGCGCCAACAAGGAAGACGGCCATGATGACCGCGAACCAGCGGTCCAGCTGAGTTTGATCGGTCAGCAGATCCTTCAGGGCGGGTTTTCCGATCACCGGAAACAGTCCCATCTCAAACCCGTCAAACATCCAGCCAAGGAGAGCGGCCGTCAACGTTGCATACTGTGCCATCCGCGACGGAGCGGGAGACGTGGGTTGTCCCATGGGAAACAATCTCGATCAGGAAGGGCGAGGAGCAGGAACGTCCGGAAGGAATGCTGTACAGCCATTTCAAATGATACTGTGCTCCATTTGTCGGATGCCAGCAGCCAGAGTTCCTGCGTTGACAATCGGTGAGTGTTTTCCCTCATGAGCGGGAACCTCCACTCAGCCACAGGATTTCACCCTGATCGGCAGGGAGTCACCACTATAGGCAGCAACACCCAGTAGGCCGCAGAGTTTACCTGATCCGCAAATCCGTTGTTGGGCTCCGACGGACCGGTCGATTGATCAGATACGGGCAGATGCCAGCCGCCATGACGGCGCTGCGCTGCTTTGTTTGGTTTGAGGTTTGGTGTTCGCAGGGGGCGAACGGACCT
>VFQT010003470.1_pt1 | contig 14334 bp, 18 predicted proteins | sample 3512381 | NCBI WGS metagenome assembly VFQT01 (sample SAMN10412376, study PRJNA504923) | tailings metagenome | isolation source: Relicate 2 Philex TSF3 active mining site | place: Philippines: Tuba, Benguet | collected 2017-08-29 | reverse complement strand
TCCATATCTTGAATATCTACTTCAGAGATCATTCAAAGCCTCCAACGATTCTACTACACTAACCCTAACTTTGGATTTCTTTTTATCCGTTTTACCTTCAAGATAATTAGGTGTTGATTCTTTAATCCATTCCCGGAAATTAGATAATTCACTAATCAAAAGATCTAACTTATATAATTTTTCTTTAATAGACTTCTCATCCCACATGTACATGTCAAGATCAATCCGACGATTACAATCAGAAATAGCAATTGTACAATCAAAAGAGTAGTCTGAATAAGAACCATTAGCCTCAAATGCTGCCATACCAGCAGACTTATTTAAAAATTTTCTTGAGTGATATGTCTTTTTCATTATGCTAATTCCTGATAAGCTCGCTCAAATACATCTGCAGGTGACCATGAGACATAACCGTTATAGCCAAATACGTTTGATTTACCACCATCAATATATTCAACTAGATAACCTGCATCATTACCATCTTCATCACTAGGTACAACCCAGCCCCGAAGATCATTGTATTCTTTGCGAGTCATAGGTTCTGCATAAACATATTTAATACCAATATACTTTTTCATTTAATAATACCTTAGAGTTGGCGTCTCCTGAGCGATTCGAACGCCCGACCAACGGTGTAGAAGACCGATGCTCTATCCACTGAGCTAAGGAGACATATGGTGCGCCTAACTGGACTCGAACCAGTACGGATATACCGGGAGATTTTAAGTCTCCTGTGTCTACCAATTTCACCACAAGCGCATGTAAGTTGCACCCTTTATTTTACTATGCGGGTGCTACATAGGACGCCTTTACTGTAGCGACAACAGTCCTAAGGTATAGGATTTTAATATTTATATTTGAAGGTATGACCTTTATGTTTCGCTCGTTTACCTTGGCAAACATTATACACGCGGATACCATCAAAACCATAGCTTTCTATTTGAAGCTTACCTTGTAATTCAAATACAACACCTGTATCTAAATTAGTAGCTATAATTACCCTACCATTTTCTTTTGGTACACCTTTAGCTTTAATATTAGCTTTTCGAATAGCAGGAGTGTCCCTTCGAGCAGCACCACTATTACAAAGTATATGACTAAAAGCAATATTATTTAAATCAAAAAATAATTTAGATGGGTCTTCAGTATGTAACCACGGTGTTTTGTGTTCAATAGATAGGTCATCAATCTGCTCGATATGCTTACCACATTGGTGGCAAACTAGTAAGTCTAATTTTTCAGCCATATCAAACATAATTGATTTAATTAAACGATTTCTAGCAGTACCGTAAGGTATTCCTAATTGTTCATTTTTAATTTTATTACTCATATTTAACCTCCGTTGTAATGAATAAATATTTACTAATAGGAACCGACTACAGTTTTGTATTAATTAGTAATACTTTCCCAACCCCAATCACCTTCCATACCGTTAATACTGTATTCAGTAACTCGCTTCTCGAAGAAGTTATCGTGAGATACGCCATTAAGAATCCAGTCTAACCATGTTAGCGGGTTGTCTTTTACTTTGAAGTTAGGTTTAAGACCTAGTTGAAGTAGCCTACGATCGGTAATGTAACGGATATAAGTTTTAATTTCTTCTTTAGTGATACCTTCAATATCAAAAGACTTAAAGGCAAGATCAATGAAGTTATCCTCAAGCATTACAACATCTCTAGCCATCTGATAAATCTTAGCTTTAAATTCATCATTGACAATCTTGGGGTGCTCATTACAGAACTCTCGGAAGAGCCTTGAGTTACCCTCTACGTGTACAGTCTCATCTCGGATAGACCATTCAACTACAGTACCCATGCCTTTCATCTTACCAAACCGTTGAAAGTTTAATAGCATAACAAAAGAAGCAAACAAAGAAACACCTTCGTTAAGTACGGACTTAGCTAGTGCTAATGCCAGACCTGACTGAGTACTTGAGTCTGACTTAGCCATGAAATCAATCTTGTCAGACATTTCTTTATACTCAAGAAACTTATGATACTCTTCGTCAGGTAAACCTAACGTATCATTTAGTAATGCGTATGCTCGTTGATGGGTACCTTCACGGCTAGCAAACGAACCTAGCATTACTCGTACTTCGTTATTTTTAAACTTAGGAATTAAGAAGTCGTAGTAGTTTTGTCCGACTTGTACATCGCCTTGGGTGAATAGTCTAAGGATGTTTGTAATAAAGTCTTTCTCACCAGAGGTAAGTTTAAGCTTCCAATCGTTAACATCCTCAGAAAGATCTGCTTCATCTTCTGTCCAATGGATTTCTTCATGTTTCTTAGTTGTTTCAACAGCCCACTCATGGTTAAATGGTTTGTATGTTTTAGAAAAGTTTAATAAGGAAGACATAATTAACCTTCACAAGCCTTACATTCATTATCTTCTTCAGCTACTACAGTGTTTAGTTCTTTGTATAGCTCATTAAATCCACCTACGTATTTACCTTCAAGATATACTTGAGGCAATGAGCGTACATCAGGACGACCAGTTACTTCAGCAGCTGTTTTACCTGTAGTTGTAATATCAATATATTCGTAGGCAATACCTTTAGAGTCAAGTAGTGACTTAGCCATTTGGCATTGAGGGCAGTTAGGTTTACCATATACAATTGTTTCTTTTACTTCTGTCAATTTATTTTCCTCAACCTTTTCCGATACGTTTTCTGCTCGTTGTTTAGCTTCAGTACGTAAATAATATAAACCTTTTAATCCTAGTTTCCAAGCTTCAATGTGAACTTTATTTACATAAACCCGATCAGCACCAGCAGGGAAAAATAGGTTAACAGATTGACCTTGACAAATAAATGTTTGGCGATCAGCAGCATGTTTAACAACCCACATTTGGTCTAGCTCAAAAGAAGTTTTAAATACTGCTTTTGTTTCTTCAGATAACCATTTAAAGTGTTGTACACTACCTTTGTTTGTGATAATAGATTGCCAGACTTCATCTGTATTTTTGTTAAGTGCTTCTAGCATCTTCTCAAGATACTTATTCTTAACAAGAAAAGATCCGGCACGTGTTCTGTGAGTATAAGCATTAGCCTTACTTGGCTCGATACTAGGTGATGTGCTTAGAAGAATACCTGAAGAAGCATTAGGTGCGATAGCTAGTAGGTGTGAATGACGGGCACCGTTGTCTCCAAGGTCAGGAGCTGACCCGCGAGTCATACCTAATTCCATTGACATTGACTTAGCTTTAGACTTAATAGTCTGAAAGATATCTTTGTTTAAAAGTCCTGCTTTATCGGATTCAAATGCAATACCTTTATACTGTAGGTATTCATGAAAACCCATAGCACCAAGACCAATATCTCGACTACGCATAGCTGAATATTTAGCTCGGGCAAGTACATCAGGTGCGTTTTCAATAAAGTATTCTAAGACATTATCTAGCATTACCACTAGATCTTGAATCATAGAAGTGTTTTTCCATTCATCATAGAACTCCAGATTAACAGAAGATAAGCAACATACAGCTGTTCGCTCTTCATTCGTTGGTAGATGAATTTCATTACATAGATTGCTACCGTTAATCTTTAAACCAAGTTCTTTTAATGGCTCTGGTAAGTTAGCGTTTGCTGTGTCAATGAAGTTAAGATAAGGTTCACCTGTACGGAAGCGTGTTTCAAGAAGCTTAACCCATACGGTACGAGCATCCAAAAATTCACCAGTACCGCCACGCTTAGGGTCAACCAGTTCATACTTACTCCCATTAATTACTGCCTTCATAAAGTTATCTGTGATGTTAACAGCATTATGTAAGTTAAAACATTTACGATTAACGTCACCTGTTGGAATACGTAGTCCCATAAACTCCATAATATCAGGATGGTCTACAGATAAATAGGCTGCATAAGAACCTTTACGGGTTTTACCTTGCCGGTATGCAGTCATATCTGCGTCTACAGTATGTAGGAAAGGGATAGGACCGGGGGCCATATCAGACACTGAACGCACATCTGACCAATGACCACCAACACCACCACCCATTACAGATAACCAACGTAGCTCTGAAGAGTGATCAATTAAACCTTGAACAGTATCAGGTACATAAGTAAGGAAACAAGAGATAGGCATACCTTTACCAACACCATCTACTACTGGAGCGTTAGATAGTACTGGAGAGGCAAACATAAAGAATTTCTTAGACACATAATCGTACAAGCGTTGTGCCAAAGCATTATCACGTTTACCTTTGAATACACTCCAAGCACAAGCTGCTCGGGCATATACTTCTTGAGGAGAAGTTTCATTTTCAAGAGCATAAAAATCCATGATCATATCACGAGCATAGTCTGTAAGTAAACTATCTCGTGTTGTATCAATCTCAATAATATTTTTGTAATTTTGTTTCATAGTTTCCTGCAGTTAGTTGTTCAGTATTAGGTACCGTCTTAACAGAAAAAGTATTCTGAATTAGTTACTTCTGAAATATCTAGATCACCAAGCTCAGGTTGCTTGTAATCAAAAGTATCTTTATTTAGCATCAAAGTATCTTGTAGAATGTCAAAGAAATTATCTACATCATACTGAGCGATGAAGGTTTGTTTAGTTACTTCCTGTAGAAAATCCACTTCATCAGCATGGGTACTGAACGAGTCATGAACAGCACCGAATGAACCGTTGAAAGCAACAATAGTATTAGCCATATGAGCAGCATCATAGGAGTGAACAACGTTAGGGCTAACACCAGACGCAAAAGAACGGCGGCAGGGTACACGTTCTCCAGTTTCTTTGTTAAGTACGTCCACTTTGATAACGTGCATAACCCTACCGTCTTTATTACCCTGGATACCTTTGATTGTACCTCGTTGTTTCCGTTCATGTTGTAAATAAGCTTTATAAACAACAGGAAACCCGCTAGGAGTGTGCCAAGTAAGATGATTCCTTCCACTATTGAGTTCATGTTCTGCAATCTTCTGTAAGTATTTAGTTGTTTTAAGGGGACCAGCACATACAGTATTAATTGCTTGGATAAGGTTACCTGCCAGAACATTACAGTCATCTTCAACAATACTGTACTTAACAGTAAAGCCTTCTACGTGACAGTCATCGTACATGTTCTTAGCAATGCGTTGCTTACCGGCAGAGTATGCTCGGGTCATGGAGCCTCGTTTAGCAATACCTTTACGGATATGCTTCATAGGCATTTTCTTTTCTTCAAACCATTGAGGCATGATTTGAATTAGTTCTTTGGCTACAGCTACGTAGAAGTCTTTCTGGATAGGAGTAGGTACTAGAGATACTAGTGTACCTGCTTGTTTATCTTTAGACATTGCTGCTAGGTGTTGCCATCCATTGTTGCTACCATCAATAGGAATTGGTAATCCAGAGAAATATTCTTGGCGTAGGATCTTCGCTTTGTGGTATCCAGCAATCTCAATACATGCTGCAAGAAAACTATAAGGCTTTTCAGCATTCATGTCGATCGTTTTAGTTCTTGCTGTGTTAATAATGAACTCTAAATTCTTTCTAACCCATAGTACACGGTCATTAAGAGTCATTTTATCTACAGAGATGGTGTCTAAACCTTCTTCCTTGAGGTATGATACGTAATCAGTAGAGAATCCTTGTTCAGGTAGTTCTTCAATATTGAATGATTTATTGTAGCAGGAAGCAGCATGTACTGAAAGCCAGTAGTACCCTCTTTCCGATACCCGTTTCTTGTTAGCAAACAGAAACAAGGATCGAGCCAGATCCGAACCCTGGAATTCAAGAAAGGACTCGGCGTAGTATACTCGTCCACGGTAGTCACAGGAGACTTCTTGATAGAACGTTTTGTTACCAATTAATTCTGCTTTCTTAATAACTTGAGTGTACTCAAAGTATTTACTAAGCATACGTTGTAGTTTAGGGTCTTTCTTACCTAAGAACTTAGTACCATCTGTATGCCAAAGTTTCTTTGGTAGTTCTAGATTTTCATGGTGAATATTATAATGTCGGATAACACCATCTTCATCTACTAGCTCTAGTACTTCTGCTGGAGGTACATTCTTCATAGCAGATAACACAGGCTGATTAAGTACCCAAGGTTGTTGACGTAGACCCTCTAAACTTTTAATAAAAGGTTTATCAAGGTATTCATGGAACAGTTTACTGTTAGTCCATCCCTTAATAAAAGGTTCTTTAGTTAAGGGACTGTACAAACCAGCAATAGGTAATAGTGGTTCGAACGATGTACCAATAAGCGTTGGCTTGATCTCATCGTCCATGTTTACAATACGGACTAAGTATGGTGCTTTACGGCCCTCATACTCACGGAAGATATCAATCAGTCCGTCTTGGAGGAAGGTTTCGAGAAGCAAATCTCCAAGGCTAAGAGTTGTTTTAATGTCAGATTCATCTGCTCCGATGCTTCTTGCAATCCTTTTTCCGATGAGATCTGAAGCGAAGGTAAGTTTAACAGATGCTGAATGTGTTGCATTTTTATTTCGTATGCAGTACTTGAGGAGCGAGTCCCAAGCTTCGTTGATAAATCGTTCAAGGTCGTATTCCCATGTTGGATGATGTGCCAGAAGACGAGCACCTTCATTCTGAATCTTATCTGAGTTTAAGACAATCTTCGATACACGTTCAGTAAGATATTGTAGTGGATTCATTTGTTCACTGCTTGTTGTTAAGGCAATAATTATATGCTTGTTTTGGGGTCCACCCATCACCAATAAAAATAACCCCTGGTTTAGAGGAGTCTTGTCGTACGCACCTCCACCAAGGGTTGTGCCAGTAAATATGAGGTTTATATTTATTCAAAGTCAACAAACCCAACTGCTTCTAGGCGAGTTGTTTTAGTATTGTACCTAGTACTACCACAGTCACCGGTGCGACCAGTAAACCGTGACTTAAGTACACGAAGTTTAATAGTGTTACGTTCAATTTCAGTTTCCGCAATCATGTTACGAGCAAAGGCTACAATATCAAACGCAATTTGTTTAATAGAACCTGAACCTTTAATATCATCAATGGAAGGTAGATGACCCTCTTCGAAAGGCTTTTCGCCTTTACGTAGGTGAGAGATAACACCTAACCAGATGTTATGTTTCTTACACATCTTAAGTAGATCAGACATGAAAGCATCTACTGCTTCATTACCTGTTTTACCTTTAGCTCCTTCAGATACTGCAATAGTAATGTGGTCTAAGATAATGTACTTACAACCCATTAATGCTAGGTATTCCATCTTGTCAGTGAGTGACTCATCACTTACAGAACCTTGGTGATCAAGTAGGATAAGCCGTTCATCACCAAACACTTGTTTGAATGCTTCATATTTATCTTCATCAGAAATTTCTTCTTCATTAAGATTTTTACGAAGCTGCATACCGATAAACTTTTCTGCGGTATCACCAATAGATTCTTCTAGGGACACCATACCTACCATATCAGAAGTATTCTCTAAGATATCAAGAACAATCTCTTTAATAACAGTAGACTTACCGGAGCCAGTACCAGAAGTAAACAATACAATCTCACCTTGACGCATACCTTTTAGTTTATCATTAAGGCTATTCAAGCATGGTGGATATGGTACAGATACAATAGAATCTTTTACTTTGTATTGTTCCCAGATATCGTTACCTTTAACAATACCTGCTGGGTTAAAAGACTTAGCATCAAAGATACACTTCATTAGTGCGTCTGAACCATGCTTAATTAGCACTTCACATGGATCTTTTTCAGGTAAGGTACATACTTTTACTTTATCATAGCCAATAATCTTAGCAGCCTCTTGAGCAGCTTTCTGACCAGGCTCGTCCATATCAAAGGCTAAAACGACCTCATCGAAATTGCGTAGCCATTCCCGTTGTGAAAGGATGAGTGATTTAGAGCTAGCCGATGGGACCGCCACCGCTGGATAAAATCGTTGATACTTATCGTATTGTGCTTGAGCAACTGCAAGAGCATCAAGCTCACCCTCGGCGATAACGATTCGCTTACCACCAGCAACGGTGTTTTGTCCAAAGAACTGTACGTCTTTAAAGTCTCCGTGAATGATAAACTTCTTAGGTAGCTGTCGCTCTTTGTAAGCAACCACCATTCCATCTTTAGTGTACGGATAGAAATGGCTAGCGATAGTACCATCTTCAGCATAAGAAACTTTAACACCATAATGTGCTGCAACTACTTTCTTGATATCACGTTCTTGAAAACCACGGGTGTCGTACGTTTCGATTTCGGATAGGGTATGCACGGAATAATTCTCTTTGTAAGTAGAAGCTTTTACTTCAGGGTTGATTGGAGAGGATTTGTTACAACTAAAACAGAAGCCCCATTCATCATCATCTTTGTATGAGAATGCATCTGATGAATTGCACTTAGGGCATGGGGCATGATACCAACGGGACATTTTAATTCCAATACTCTTGATCTTCTTTCATTTCCCGAATCATTCTTCGGCGTTCTTTAGCTTGCTTTTGAGTTAGTTTCTTTTGTTTATATTGCTGTTCGAATTCTTGTTTGAAGTTAACGTATTCTTCTAGATCTTTTGGTTGATTACGTTTTTTATTCATATGATTTAGGTTTATTATTTTTGTTGCCTTTTAAAGCCTCTGCAATTTTTCTTTTATGTTCTTCAGATTTGGGTTTACCCTTTCTTGACGCAGACATTTTAGCTTTAGTTTCTTCGCTATGAGCTACACCAATATGCGGATTAGGTTTACCTTTTCTTGCAGCAGAAATTTTAGCTTTAGTTTCTTCTGAACGTTTAATACCTGTTAACGCTTTAGATACTGCATCTTTATGAGATTGATCTAATTGTTCTTTAGCAATGAATTTAATATTACCAATAGCTTGATTCCAATAAATACGCTCACCATTAGAATCAACTTCATGTAACACACGAGCAGCCCATTGTAATTCCACCTCAGCAGATACTACTCCGGCACGGGTATCAAACAATTGTACAATTTCAAATACAAAGTTTTCTAATCCGTATTGTTTAATAGCTTCTTGTACGTACTTAGAAGATGTTTTGTAGGTAGCCCAATCAGACTCTTTTTGTTTGGTTTTCTTACCAAAGTTAGTATAGAAAAATTTACGACCAATGTATTTTTTATTGCACTCAGGATGAATACAAGTAACTAAATAAACAAAACCAAACTTATTATCCGGGTTCTGAAATAGTTTCCCCTGATACATCCAAGGTGTTAATGTTTTCTTTGTTGCCATCATTCCTCCAAGCAAGTTTTTCTTTTAATTCTTCAAATGTAAATGGCCGTAGATCGTCAGATGTCATGCGAATATAGATTAGATTAGCTGACTTATGAAAGTCATGCTCCCATGTAGAGCCACATTTGAGCCTATAGGTATCAATTACCTTATCAAGCATGTACTCATAGGCTACATCTTTAAGAATCTTTTCAGCAGTCTTAGGCCCAAGACCTTTAATACCCTGAATATTATCTGTAGCATCTCCAGTAAGAATTTGTTTCATAAGATTGTAGTATCCTGTTGGTACATCAATCTCATAGAACTCTTTCTTTCTAAAGTTGTAATGCCAACCTGGAATCATATCAAGATCTTTATCAATATGACAAATGATATATGATTTACCCTCTTGCTGGGCTAATGTTACTGCAATACCACAATAGTCATCTGCTTCAGCATTGTCAGATTCAATACAAAAGTCTTTTGCATATTCATAAAGCATTTCAATACGGTCTTTTACTTCAGGTTCGATAGTATCTTTACGATTACCTTTGTAGTCTACTGCTACATGGTATCGAAAATTATCTTTACCTTTAATAAACACTGCACCATTAAGGGCTTCAACATCCGCCATAATTTCTTTTAGACGGTTATCAAAATCTTTTTTACACAACGCAGGTGATGGTTGGTAATGAGCAATCTGATACAGAATAGAGTCTGCATCAATGATTGCTACTTCAAATTGTTCTTCATTCATAGAATATTTTTTGCCTCATAACCCATCATATAAACTTCTTCAATGAATTTATCTAATTCGGTAGATGAGAAACCAAATACTTGGGCTTTATACACTGTACTATAGCTATCAGTATATGTTTCTACTTTTAGAGATGCTTTTTTGATCATTGCTTCTGCTAGATGATTAATCATTTGGCTTCTAATCATTTTATTTAAATCAACTTCAGGCTTAAGCGTAGCCATTAAAGTATCACTAACTCTTTGTTCTATAGTTAGTATACTACTTTTAGCTTTAGCCTTCAAAGCTTTAAGCAAATCAGATGATAACATTAGTGTACCTCAGCATAATTTTTACCAATATGGGCGCTGCCTCCCATACAGTATACACCAAATTCTTTTGGTGCTTCTGTGAAAGCTTCAACAGCTAGCTCAGCAACTTTTTCAGCATCCTCATCCTTACAAACACAAGCTAATTCATCATGATAGTGCAGAGTAAAGTAGTGTGGGATGTTTAATTCTTTTAACTTGTACTTAAGCCATACAATAGCTGCTTTACAAGTAATACCTTCAGCAGTTTGTAGTAAGTAATTTAGTACTTGATGCTTAGAGCTAACAAAGATTAATCGTCCGTCAAGACCTCGGATGAATGCTTTATCTGAGCCAAAGGTATTTGACGTAAGCTCAAATTGTTTTTCAAGTCTTTCTCGAAGCTCTTTAAGTCCTGGGATTGAATCTTGGAACTTATTAATAGCTTCTTGTCCAACCTTTGCATCACGTTTTCCGGTAAGGATAAGCCCCAATTTACCTGCACCTCCCCCGAAGAGGAAGGCATACAAGAATGGCTTAGCCAATTTCCGTGTTGTTCCAAGAGCATCTGCGTTTCGTTGATGAACGTCACCATTAATTACCTCATTTGTAAAGTCATCGTTGCCAATATAGTGACATAGACCACGCATCTGATTACCTGCTGAGTCAGCACCAACAATAGTAGTACCATTCTCACAGATAAGTAGTGACCTCATTTCTTTTCCATACACTGAATCCACAGAAGGTAGATTAGCCACAAGCTCATGGCGACACCTAAAGGTAGGAGTACCGATAGTCCACATACGACCATGAAGCCTATTGTCGGGAGAGTTTTTAACAGCATCAATCCAACCTTCTAAAATACCTTTACGACTACGAATAGTGTAGTATTCACTAACAAGCATAGCATCTGGACCTAGCTTTTCTAAGCTTGATTCAGTAATTTTAGGTGACTTGTTAATAAATTTACCATTAACTTTTTCTACGTTCCACTCATCAGGCACCCATCCAAGGGAGTACAACCATGTCTTTACGACTTCGATTGATCCGACTTTTCCTTGTTCAAAGGATACTCGGCAGTATGGCCCTTCAATAGGTCGAGTAGTTCGTCCCGACTCTTGTGGTAAATTAAAGTGTTTGACAGTGGCAACGGTGTAGCATCCGTCTTTTCTCCATGCTGGTTCTTTGTACTCATCTGCTTTGTCTACCTTTACACATTGCATACCAATGCGCGGTTCAAGAACAGCTTCAATGGCATCTAGCTTGTTATTAATTTCTGTAAGTAATGCTTGAGCGCCTGCCATATCAAACTTCCAACCTTTAACTCGGATGTCAGATTCGATCTTAGCAAACTCCATTTCAATCTCAATACCACGGCGATATAAAGGATTCTTACGGATAATTTTAACAGCTTCTTCTGCTAAGTGCTTGTATACTTTAACGTTAAGTTCAACGTCACGCACACAATAAGTAAGCATTTCATCAGAGTACTCGTCGAACTTATCGAATGAAAGTTTTGGGTATCCTAGTTTAGAACCCCATCCCTCCAGACCATGCTTATGATCACGTTTATATTGGTTAGTTTGAGATAGAATCCAGGTATCAATTACACGTTGATTTTCTTTTGGAACCCAACCTGTTAAGTACTTTAATACAGGGATATCATAACCAATAATATTATGACCAATAATTTCATCGGCTGAATGTAGCTCATTTAAACCGTCTTTAATGTCATCACTTACTGAACCATCTTTACTTACATATTTCAATACCTCATTTGTATCTGGATTTACAAGAACTAGCATCCAGATTTTATTTACTTCAGGATAAAATCCATTTGTTTCAATATCAAATACGTATCTTTTCTTAGTCATAATAGCGGACCACAGTACATACACATGTACGGTACTTCAAGCATACGTGCTTCTATTTCAGTTGGATCAAAGAAATAAGCTTCACGATCACTTGTTTTATCATGTTTAATTTTAGGTGATTTAATATTATCACGACCTGTTAAGTGTTGACATGCATGAACAAATTCATGGCACATGATGCATAAAAATTGTTGTAATACGTAATAGTTATTCTCCCAATCATTTAGAAAAGGATCACGAACTTGAATAAGCATTTTATTTTTATCGTTATCATGCCAAATAGTCATACCATGTGACGTACCTGCTTCCATATCGTATTCATACGGATCAGGGTATTCAATAAAACAAATTTGAACCGTTACTTTTTCTTTAGTAATAGGTGCATTAAATCTTTCACTGTAATCTTTAAGGCAGTCAAAGAAAACTTGTTTGATTTCTTTTTCTAGATTAGGAATACAGGATACCTGCACTTTAATGTTCTTCATTACGAATAACCTTTACGTTAGGTGAGCCTAATGACTCGAGTTCGGTAGCCATTTCAATAATAAGTTGATTATAATTATCAATCTGTTCTTTAGCGTCTTGGTATTTAGAAGTGATAATCCAGTTATAAATACCTAACCCAATAATAGTTAGGATTAATAGTTCCATTATAGTAGCCCGGTATTCCTTAGTTCTGATGGATCAAATAAAACATTATGAATATCTGTACGATTAATTACAATACCCAAGGATTGAAGATACTCAATACCTTTGGTGCATTTGTATTCTTGTTTGTACATTACACGATGTATGCCAGCAGCGTATATAAGTTTACTGCAATCAAGGCAAGGGGAAAGAGTACAATAGAGAGTAGCACCCTCGGAAGATAGATTTGACCTAGCAACTTTAGCAATGGCATGAGCTTCTGCATGGAGTACAGGGTTAGATTGTGTATCATTGTTAGTACCTCTTGCAGTACCGTTATAAGAGAATGAAATGATATTATCGTTTTTTACAATGATAGCTCCGACTTTACGGTCTTCTGCGTACGATTGTTGAGCAATCAAGTCGCAGATGTTCATGTAGAAATTATCCCAGTCAGTTTGCGATTTCATGGTAGTCATATTCCAATTCAGATAATTGATCTAAGATGTAATTAAGTTTAATCTCTTGTTCAGGAGTTAATGGCCGTTCAAAAAACAGCATTGCTTGTAATACAGCTGGATCAGTAGTATCAACGATCATAATACTCTTTCCATTTATTCCATGTAATCATCTTAGCATCATAAGCATCTTGAATAGTTACTCGATCAAGTTCTAGTTCACGAGTAACTTTATGTAGACAGTATTGTAACTGACCAATTTCTTCAGATAGCTTTTGTTTATTACTGATATTATCAACAGGTGATTTAGTATCAAGACCAAACCGAAGAACTTTCATTAGCATTTGGGATACTTCAGAACATTCCTCAGCTGTTGTGTATACCGTGTATTTATCCAAGATTAAAACTCCACTTCAGAAACTTCTACAATACCCCAAGACTCATCTTTATCTTTGTATAGATAGTCTTCTCGAACCATTTGATCTACGGTTGTTCGGGCATGATCTTCATCAGCACATTCCACGTAGAATACAGCTGTTACTGCGTACTTAGGCATACATTCTTTCGTTGTTATGGGACAGTGATGTACCATCCCTGTAGGTATTAGGTACCGGCTGAATTTACATATCAATAGGATCACGAAACCCCAGAAAAATAGGATGTCGTGGTTTATCTTTTACTCCGATAGGGAAGTGTTTGTATTTGATCGTACATCCCATAAGGCTATCTTTGCTTTTCCAGTAGTCAAGTCTATCTTGTTGAGAAAATCCAGAACCAATACTAAATTCGATTCCTTCAGGGGTGCGACAAGTGAATGCGCCAAGGCTTTGCTTACCAACCATTCCAGATTTAGCAGTTGATCTCTTAGTTCGTCCAAGCTCATTTGTTTCTGCGATGTTTCCATTGTGCATTTCCTCTTCAAATCCTATGATAATTGCTTCAGCGTCTTCAAAACGTTTCAGTTTAAATGAATTGTTTTCTTTAAGAGTGCATCGACCATACTTGTACTTACCGTTTGGGTTACGTAAGATTAACCCTTCATAACCTACATTGAGTACTAGCTCTTCGTACTTAAGTAGTTCTTCTTTGTTATGTACTGTTTTATAGCCTAAGTGAATTACGTTTTCAGCTTCATTAGTAGATTCAATACGATAATAAAATGGTGAGTGAGGGGTATCCCAG
>VFQT010003469.1_pt1 | contig 14340 bp, 12 predicted proteins | sample 3512381 | NCBI WGS metagenome assembly VFQT01 (sample SAMN10412376, study PRJNA504923) | tailings metagenome | isolation source: Relicate 2 Philex TSF3 active mining site | place: Philippines: Tuba, Benguet | collected 2017-08-29 | reverse complement strand
CCAGATAGTAGTTTAGACCGCGTCTAGCCAAAGGTTATAGTAATCAAACTATCTGGTCCGGCCTATTGCCAGCTGCGAGGCCTCGCGGTCCTCTCAACACTTCGGTCTGCGAAAGCAAGAGGTTGCATCTACTTATGGATGTGCTTTGGGGGATGTAACTATCGCTGCACGCCAGATAGTAGTTTAGACCGCGTCTAGCCAAAGGTTATGGTAATCAAACTGTCTGAGGCGGCTCATTGCCAGCTATGAGGCTACGCGGCCCTCTCAACACTTCGGTCTACGAAAGCAAGAGGTTGCATCTGCTTATGGTTGTGCTTTGAGGAATGTAAGTACCTCTGCACACCAGCTAGTAGTTTAGACCACGTCTAGTCAAAGGTTATAGTAATCAAACTGTCTGATCCGGCCTATTGCCAGCTGCGGGGCCTCGCGGCCCTCTCAACACTTCGGTCTACGAAAGCAAGAGGTTGCATCTGCTTATGTAAGTGTTTCGATAACCGTACGGAAAAGGGCATTGCAGTGTTTCGATTAGAATGTGCCCTCCTGAATGTCTATAAAGTGCAAGTCGTTTACGGTGCTTGTCGGACGGCATCCAGAAAAAATGGGATCAAGGTACTTCAATCGATGAAACAAACTAGTTGCTCTTAATTATCCAAGTGCATCACGTAATGTAAGTATTTTGATCACATTTTCACCCTTTCAGAACATCAGCCAGCTTAAACAAACACCATCGAGGAGATTGACAGCCTTTTGGTCTCCTGAAGTGTTTGCGATGTCCTGCGCGTTGAAGCCAGCAAAATGAGGCAACATCCCATTGTAATCAAGAGCTAGTGACCTCTGCTTAGCCTGCACGACCTGTTCAATCCCCGCCAAAATATGGTTTTGTGTGAGCCCCGAATAAACCGATGTTTACCGAAATCCAATGTGTACTTCGAAGGCTACAGCCCATAAATCACTATCGATAACTCAAAATGCTCCTTGCTACAACGACTTCACTTGCCGCTCTTCGTGGATAGTTTTCACAGATTACAAGACATCAACTTGTGGATTAGTACAAAAGAATGTCCAACGAGTAGCTGTAAACGCTACGTTTCAGCCTTGTATTGCGTGCAAACATTTCTAAACTTTGTAAAACCCGGCCATTGACTGTTATTTACACGTCCCTTTGTGGGTACGTAATGAAAGTAACAACGCATCGTTTGGTGCATACGACCAATCAATGAAAATGCATACCTTTGTCAATAATGTCGAGCGGGCCATGATGCTCACCGCAATCACCGTCATCGTGCTTGCCACAATCGCATCGTCAACATATGCGGACACCTTGGAATTTGAATTCCATGGCAAAGATACATCGGCTGCGGCATCGGGCAAGCTGGATGCCACGTTCAAAATCACCGGTGAAAAATCTGGTACCAACATTAATGTAAGCGCCATCGAAATCGTCGTGATCGATGGAGCACCATCCGCGACGAACCTGTTTGCTGCTCTTCGGATGTACGGGCTAAAGCCTGGTGGTGACAAAGTGCCCTTTCCTGTGAGTGGGGTATCGCTACGTCCAGTTACAGTGACGCTGACCAACGGGCGGGATACCAAACTCCCAGGGAATGTTTGGAAACTAAACATTGATGGCAAGAACGCATCTCTACGAACCCACGGGGATGCCATGGATGTCAGCTTTAGAGGAACGCTGGCGCCGAAGGTACAGTCGGCCGCTGTAGAAGGTGCAAAAACGACCTACATCATTGGAGCCATTGTCACTACTGCTACGATGGGGGCGGGGATTTATCTGCTCGATAACTATCGAAAACGACGAGAGCGCCGACGCAAAAGGCGTCGCTCCCTCCTGGTGAACGACCCGGAGGACAAAGCCGACAAAGGATAAGCCGGCAACTGCCTCTTGATTAGTGGCCCCCTGGGCCTCCCGGGCGCACACCAGTACGAGGCTTCCTAAGCATCATCACCATCGGTGCAGCAAACAGGAATGCAACCAGAATCAGCTGAAAACCGTTGTTGAATGCCATCATCGATGCCTCGCGGTCAACCAACATCTGGACAATTGCAGGGGCTGCCTTCTGCGCATCAGCTGGACTGCTCCCGGCCCCGACCAGTAATCCCGTTGCGCCCTGCAAGCGCTCTCCGAGCGCCGCACCTCCGTAAGACATATGGTCCGCAAGCTGATTCTGGTGCGTCTTTATACTCCCAGCCAAATGCGTTCCAAGAACGGCAATGCCAAACGATCCACCAAGCTGTCGCGTCAGGCTAATCAACCCAGCACCCTGTTGTGTCTCATGCGGCTCCATCCCCGCAAACGCAATCTGATTAATCGGCGCAAACAGAAACCCAAGGCCCAACCCACGAATCGCAAGCGCAAATGTGAGGTCATCCGTGCCCGTAGCCGTTGTCAGATGGCCAAGCTGCCACATCGATGTGCTGAACAAACCAACCCCGATAAACACCAACACTCTTGGGTCAACTTTGTCGGCAATCGATCCGCTAAGCAACCGTCCACATATCAACACACCTACAATCGTCGCAAGGCCACCGGGAAGGAGTGAGAGTCCCGTGGCCGTAGGGGTCAGGCGCAATATGTTCTGCGTAAACAGCGGGTACAAAAACAAGCCGCCGTAGAGCCCGAAGCCAAGCGATAAAAATAGATACAGCGATGTCCTAAGTTGGTGATTCTTTAGCACTCTGAAGTCGATCACCGGCGCTTGGTTCTTCGGACTCAGCTGCCAGAAAATCAGCCAGATCAGTGAAATCCCTGCGATGATGGAAAGCCTGGTGATTAGTTGACTCTCAAACCAGTCATCTTTTTGACCTTCTTCCAGCACATATTGCAGGCTCGCAAGGCCGACCGTTAGCAGAGCAATTCCAAGCCAATCCGGCCGCCGACTCGCATTCGGATTCTGGAACGGAGAGTCACGCAAATACGCACTCACCGGAAACATTGCAAGCAGACCGAGCGGGACATTCACAAAGAACACCCAACCCCATGTGTAATTGTCCGTTATCCAGCCGCCGAGCGTCGGGCCAAGCGTCGGCGCGACCACGATCCCAATCATAAAGAATGCCTGGACCATGCCCTGCTGCGCCCTTGGAAAGATCTCACGAAGCGTCGCCTGTGCCGTTGATAACAACGCTGCACCACCCGCGCCTTGAATTATCCTCCAGACCACCATCTGGCCAAGACTTGTCGCTATTCCGCAGAAAAACGATGCCAGAATAAACACCGCAATCGAACCAATCAGATAATTTCTACGCCCAAACAGTCCGGCGAGAAATGCCGTCATCGGGAGCACCACAACATTGCTCAAAATGTAACCCGTCGCTACCCACGCGATTTCCTGCGGAGTGGCATTGAGGTTTCCTGCCATCTGAGGCATCGCCACATTCACAATCGTCGTGTCGAGGACCTCCATGACCGCCGCCGCCCACAGGCCGGCGAAAATCCACCACCGATGAGGGCTTACTCCAATATCCGGGTCAAGCGGCGTAGCCGCTGGCTTGTCCACTTATCGCTTTCCACTGGATGCGGGTTTGCCATTCCAGCCGGCTGGCACACGTTCAGCATGGTCCACTTTTTCTGCAGTATCGATGGTTGTTGTCGTGCTCATTCCCATCCGGATACCCGGAGCACCCTTTGTGATCGCAATCCGCACAGGGATACGCTGGACAACCTTAGTGAAGTTGCCACTGGCGTTGTCAGGAGGAAGCATCGCTGTCGTCGCACCCGTCGCCGTTCCAATGCTTGCAATCACACCCGCTACCTTTGCAGCTGGGAGGGCATCGACATGGATGTCGACTGGCTGCCCGATGTGCATGTCACGAACCTGAGTTTCTTTGAAATTCGCAGTAATCCACAAGGCATCCCCCTGGCTGATTGTCAAAATCGTCTGTCCAGGAACAATGCTTGCTCCAACATTCGCTGTCTTCTTTAAGACCACACCACTCTGAGCCGCCACCAAAATCGTCCGCTTTAGCATTTCCTTCGCCGTTGCAACGCCAGCCTCTGCGGTTCGCACCGCATCCTTGGCCGTATCGAGCGCAACAACACGCACCGCCTGCTGACCCATTCCCGCCTCAACGATCTGGGTTTCAGCATCACTGACATCCGCCGAACGCTGCGCTGTCACGAGCCCGGCCTTCTCGACATCAACCCGCCGCTGACCAGCAACCGCCGTTGCCAGCTGCCCACGGGTCACATCGGTAGCACTCTGCGCGGACCGGACTGCTGCCTCAAGCACCTTGACCTGTGCTTCCGCGGCCGCTGCCCGCTCACGTGCCTCAAGTACCTGACTCTCTGCTGCATCGACTTGCGCGGTTGCAAGGCGGACCTGCTCACGCAACGCATTCAATGTTGCACGCTCGCGAATGACGGCATCCGCCATGGTCTCCAGCTGCTGTTTTGTCACCGCCTGCTTTGCAAAAAGCTGTGTAAAGCGGCCATGGTCACGCTCGGCACGCTGAAGTTCTGCTTCTGCGGCCGGAATCCGGGCTTTTACCGCTGCAAGATTTGCTGCAGCCGACTGAACCCCAGCGTTGGCCGTAACAGATGCTGCCTTTGCCGCAGCCGCCTGATTCCTGCCACCAGCAAGGCCCGCCACCGCTTGCGCCGCCGCCGCTTCACTCGCTGCAACACTTGCCTTGAGGGTAGTAATCCGCGTCGCTGTGTCATCCGCCGATGCCTTGACGCCTGCCTCAGCAGCCTTGACTTTTGACAGCGAAACCGTGGTCGTAGCTTGCGCCTTTGCCATCGCCGCAGTATCCGATGCTCTCTGCAACGTCAGCTGTGCCTCCGCCTGACGCACGTTCCCTTGAGCAACCAGCAATGCTGACTCAGCAGACTGCAATGCCGCCCTTTGCGCTGTGTCATCCAGGATAGCGACAACCTGACCTGCTGATACAACATCGCCTTCAGCGACCATCAGCTGTGCCAGCGTACCGCCAACCGTTGGGCTGACCTGAACGATGTTTCCTGTTACGTAGGCATCATCCGTGGCAACATGTGTCTGCGACCAAAGGTAGTATCGACCGCCAAAGAAGAGGCCTGCTGCTACGGCGATGATGCCAAAGGCTCGCGCAGGATTCGGATTACGCTTGACTGCAGGTGTTGCAGTGGATTGTTCTGTACTCATAGCTGTGTTCCAGTAGCATTGATCAGGGCTGCCTGTGCTGAAATGGCATCAAATTCCGTGTCGATCGCCATCGCTTCCGCACGGACCTGTGCAACCTGCGCATCCAGAAGGTCGAGATAACTGCCAACCTGACCCTTATAGCGGGTCTCCGCGATGTCTCTCGCCTCAGTTGCATACGTAAGCGCTTCTTTTGCCGCATTCGCGACCGACAAGGCATGCATCCATGCAATATGTGCCTGCGTGACATCCAGCGCTGCTGCATTACGGATACGAGTGTGCTCAATTTTTGCCGCCGCCGCCAGCTGTGTGGCTTCATCCATTCTTGCTCCAGTTGAGCCGCCATCCGAAATCGGGATGGTGATGCCAATGGAAACTGTCCCGACGCGTTCACGGGGCGTTTGAAAGGAAAATGTTGGATACTGCGTCGCCTGTGCCTGGATACCAACCGTCGGTTTGTTCGCCGTCCCGGCCAGGCGTATGCCAAGGTCCGCCGCACGGGTCTGAACCTCCGCGCGAAGGACATCATCCCTATGTTTTGTCGCGTTATCCGCGAGCGCCGCCACGGACTTTTGTATTTCCTCTAGCCGCACCGGAGCCAGACTTACATCGGTCGCGAGATCGATATCGACTAAATTATTGAATGTTGCACGTGCTGCCGCTTCGGAGCTGACCATGGTCGACAGCTGGATATTGGCATCCACAACGGCGGTTTTTGCACGCAAAAGGTCGACTTTTTGGCCAACTCCCTGGTCAAAGAATGCCTGAGCCAATGCAAGGTGTGCATCGGCACTCTTGACGGCGAGTGACGCTGCTCGTACACGTGACTTGGATTTCAGAACTAGGATGTATGCCTGTACGGTTTGAAGAGCTCTCTGCCGCCGCGCTCCGGATGCTGCATAGCGGTCGGCGAGCTGCTGAAGCTGGCTCTGCGTTACCGCCATGCGAATCTGTCCGCTTACATCAATGCGTTGTGTTGCCGTTATCTGATACGTTTCAAGATGATCCGGTAACGTCTGAACGGGAGGAGCACCGGGGACGAATCCAATGCGTGTTGCCTGATCGAAACGTGATAGGTTGGCACTTCCACTCAGCTGGACCCTTCCCTGTGATTGTGCAGCACTGGTGCGGGCACGATCGGCTGAAAGGACTTTGTCGGATGTTTGAACGGCTGCACTCTTTTTGAGGCTGGCCGCGATGGCTGACTGCAAATTGAATGATGTTGGTGCTGGTGATGCCTGCTGGACAATCGGCGAAAGAAACACTATCGGCATACACTCGTCCTGCTTTCAATCATCTTCATCATGTACGTGGTTAGCTGATCAACCAGCGTTCTGGCTGCTTCCGGGCTACGGGATGCCAGGCAGTCGTATTCGCGGTCGCGGAAAATCGAAATGCACGTGCGCGCATAGAGCTCCGGATCGGCATCCATGCGAAAGACTCCGCTGGCCTGGCCGCACCGGACAATATCCACAAATGTCCTGAGAATGTGCCCATGGGCAGCGATGTAATCCGGGTGTTCGAGAATCTGTCGTGTCAGGGCTCCAACGAGGGGGCGTTCGCCATCAATAAAGCGTGTGCCTAAGATGTGCCTCAGAAGGTTATGAAGGCGAACATCTGCGGCTTCATTTTGCGCTTGCGCATCAAGCCACTCCTGAACCTGCGCCATTTTGTCAACAATACTTGCGACAGTCAGTGCTTCTTTGTTAGGAAAGTACGCGTAGAGAGTAGGTTTGGTGATGCCTGCATGCTCTGCGAGCTGGTCCATGGTCAACGCATCGTAGCCAATGGCATCCACCATCTCTGCCGCGGCACGCATTATAGAGCAACGCCGCTCCATCCGTTGCCGGGCACGCAGTCCGATATCATTTTCTTTACTCACGGGTAAACCTTATTGGATAAAAGGTGATGGTGTCAAGGGAGAATGCGCGATATTCGGCTTGAAACATCGGATTAGAAGCCAGGGACGAGCAGTAAAGCATTGTTAACGGAAATAATAACCAAGGCTGCATCCACTGGGTAAGATGACGTCCGTGCTTATTTCTCTCGTTGAACGCATAAAGGCACTGCCGGTGCCTGCTCGTGTTGGCATTACCGGGCGGGTTGCGGTCGGAAAGTCAACCTTTGCACGAAACCTCTCTGATGCGCTGAGTGCTGCGGGATGTCCGGCCGTTGTCCTGAACACGGATGGCTATATTTACCCAACAGCGCAGCTCGAAGCGCATAACCTGATGTCGAAAAAGGGCCGCTTTCAAACGCATGATGTGGCTGGATTTCTGACTGATATCGACATTTGGCAACGGGGGGACAAAGCCGAAGTCCCTGCGTATGACCACCAGGTCTACGATCGTCTTCCCGATAAACTGGTGCTTCCAGCCTCCGATTTTTTAATTGTCGAGGGACTCCTCGCCGCGCATCCACAGGTTGCGCATACGCTTGACTTCCGCATTTTCCTCGATGCAGTTGAAGCTGAATTTGTCTACGAGTGGTTTATGGAGCGCTGCCTGCGCTACTTTCCCGGCCAGCATCAACGTATCGAAGATGCATGGGTCAACATTAACGAAAAGACGTATGCTGATGAGACATCCCATGCCCGCCAAAATGCGGATACAGTGGTGGTCTTCGATAGGAATCATGGCATATGGCAGATTACGCATCACTCGTAGGCAAGCGCATCACCCTCTGCGCTACGGGGAGCGTCGCCGCCTATCGGGCTGCTGACATTTGCAGCAAACTGGTTCAGGCAGGTGCGACAGTTCTTCCATTGATGACTGAGAGCGCGACGGCATTTCTGCATCCAAGGACGCTAGCGACGCTGTCCGGCACCCCATGCTATTCCTCACTCTCAGAAGATGATGGCGGCTCCACGGGAATCGTCCACATCACGCGTGGGCAGGAAACGGATGTGATTCTCATCGCGCCGGCATCAGCAAACACTCTGGCAAACCTTGCACATGGTCTCTGTAACGACATCGTTGCTGCAACCTGCCTTGCATCCACGGTTCCGGTTGTGGTGAGCCCGGCGATGAACACGCAAATGTGGGAGCACCCGGCAACCCAGGCAAATGTCGCTCTGTTGATGGAGCGCGGTGTTCGTTTTATCCAGACGCGTCATGGGCAGCTGGCCTGTCGCGCTGTCGGGGATGGCAAAATCGCTGAAACAGAGGACATCCTTTCCTTTCTTGACACCCTCTTTACCGAGCAACTGAACCAGCCTCTAAGGGGAAAGCGTGTCCTCATAACGGCCGGTGGTACCCGTGAACCTATCGATGCCGTTCGCTACATCGGCAATGCAAGCTCCGGAAAAATGGGAGCTGCGCTCGCTCAGGCTGCGCTCAGCCTCGGAGCAACCGTGGATGTCATATGTGGGCCAAGCGTTGTCCCGATGCCAAATGGCATCACGCGCATCGATATCATGACGACCAACGATCTTCTGGATACATCACAAACACACGCGAAGACTGCTGACTTGGTGATCATGGCCGCCGCGCCCGCGGACTATCGTGTCTCCCAACCGCTTGTAGGCAAATATAAGAAATCAGATGGCGCTCCAGAGCTCACTCTTGTCGAAAACCCGGATGTGCTTCGCTCCCTTGTCGCGGACCGTCGCCACAACCAGCTGATTGTTGGGTTTGCGGCCGAGGTGGGAGATCCGGTGCCGGAAGCTATCCGCAAATGTTCCGACAAAGGCTGTGACTTTGTTGTCGGAAACAATATCGCAAGTGAGCATGGTGCTTTTGGCTCAGAGACGACGGAGCTGGTGCTCTGCAATCGACAAGCGGTTGTTCTGCATATCCCACCATCAACAAAAAACATGGCCGCACAGCAGCTTATGGACCGATTGGCTTATGAGCTGGATGCGAGACGGATTAGCTCATCTTAGATGTAAGCAGCGGTGATATTGTCGATCAGCCGTACGCCACTTAGGCGGGCTGCTCCAAGGACAGCCACGTCGGTCGTCCCGGGTGTTATCGCTTGTAGTGTCACCGCATCCCGGACAGCGATATAGTCCACCGCCCAGTCCTGCTCCTCAAGGTTAGCTGTTGTCCTGCTCTCGGCTTCATCGGGTGATGCTCCATCTATGACCAGCTGTAGGGCATCATGCAGCCCTCTGTTGAGCTCACTTGCCTTGGTTTTTGCAGCTGGAGTCAGGTATCGGTTACGGCTGCTGAGCGCAAGTCCGCTTGCCTCACGGACGGTTGGTACTGCATCCAGATGAATCGGCATATTGAAGTCACGGATCATCTGTTGAATGACGCGCATTTGTTGCAAGTCTTTGCTTCCAAAGGCAACCATCGCTGGCTCGACAATCTGGAATAGCTTAAGGCAAACCGTCGCAACACCATCAAAGTGACCAGGCCGGAAGTCACCCTCAAGTCCTAGCGCCATGCTGCCGGCCATTACTTTTGTGGATGCATCACCCGGATACATTTGATCGACACTTGGCACAAACACCGCATCACAGCCATTTTCAGCCAGCAGTTTGAGGTCGTCATCCAGTGTGCGGGGATACTTCGCAAAGTCATCCGTAGGGGCAAACTGAGTCGGGTTGACAAAGATACTCACTACCGAATGGAGCGCTGAGCGCTGTGCGGACTTTAAGCAGGCGATGTGCCCATTATGGAGATTCCCCATGGTTGGGGCAAAGCCTACGGGGCCATCAATCGACTTTCGCCACGCGCGCAGCTCTGCAATAGTGTGAAAGATGTTCACGCGTAGCACTCGCTCTCATTGGGAAATGTCGCATCACGGACGGCGGTCACATAAGCCGAAAGGGCATCCTGCACCGTAGCGCCTCCCGCGGTGAAGTTACGTGCAAATTTCGGTAGCTTGCTGGTCCAGCCAAGGATGTCGTGGAGGACCATCACCTGCCCGTGGGTGTCGGGGCCGGCTCCGATTCCGATCACTGGAATCGTGCTCTCACCTGAAAGCACAGCCCCAACAGTGGCTGGTACACACTCGAGCACAACCATCGCTGCACCTGCATCCGTTACGGCAGCCAGGTCAATTCTCAACTGTTCGACTGCCGCATCCGAGCGACCTTGCACGCGAAAACCTCCAAGTGCATGGACCGACTGTGGTGTCATCCCGATATGCCCTACCACTGGCACTCCGCGTTTTACGAGAAACTCAATCGTCGATGCCATCGTGGAACCTCCTTCGAGCTTCACTGCTTGTGCACCAGCTTGCATGAGTGTGGCCGCCGCCCGCATCGCGTCGTCGGGCGATGCCTGGTAGCTGCCAAACGGGAGGTCTGCCAAAACCACCGCATCGACATTTCCACGCACAACACAGGCCGTGTGGTACGCGATATCCGCGATAGTTACGGGCAAGGTGTCTGTGTGCCCTTGAATGACCATCCCAAGTGAGTCACCAACCAGCAAAACATCGACTCCAGCCGTAGCGGCATAGTTTGCAAATACCGCATCGTATGCCGTCAGCATCACCAGCCGTTGGCCATTTATTGCCGCTGCGCTAAGGTTATTGAGGCGTTTCATCACAGTTTGCCTTGCGGCATTTCCAAGCCAAGCGTTCCACCACCGACAAGCCAGGATGCAAATGCGTTGTCGTCGTCGACCAGGATGTACTTTGGCCGGAAGGCTTCATCCGTCATGACAAACGCTGCTACGATGACCTTGTCGCCGGCGTGAATCAGGTGTGCACCTGCGCCGTTGATAATCACATCCCGGCTGCCATCGACTCCACGAATAGCATAGGTCTCAAGGCGGGCCCCGTTGGTGATATCCCAGACGGCGACTTTTTGGCCTTCAACAATGTCTACGAGGTCCATAAGGTCCGGGGGGAGAAGGATACTCCCGATGTAGTCGATGTTTGCACTTGTGACAGTTGCGCGGTGGATTTTAGATGAGCAGATAGTTCGCAGAGTCATGCGCCAATCAGTGTACAAGGCAAATGTTAACGATTTGCTTCCAGCAGTGTCGTTGTTATTGACGCCTAACCATTAATGTTCACTCGAATCTCATCCAGATCCGGGCGCAGAAGCGCCTTGTCTTCATCTGCTGGAATCTGGGCGAGCGACTCATCTGCCGCTGCAAGGGCGGCGCGTGCATCATCGAGGTTACCAAGCACCCAGTGTGCACGGGCAATCGCCTCGTATGCATAGCCGATAAAAAACGGAAGGTCTGTTTCAGACGCAGTTTCCAGGCTGAGGTTGCCGTATTCAAGTGCCATCGCTCCGTTGCCAGCAAGCGCATACACCCTGCTTAGCTGCCAATCCGCGATAGACCTATTTTTCGGAGTTGCATCCTCCCTGTGGCGCCAGTGCCAGCTGCTCGCATGCGCGGCATCCAGCATTTGACGAACGTCTTCATCTGTGCGGGATCCTAATTCGATGAATTCCCACGCATGGTTGAATGCCATCGCTGCAAATTTCTTATGACCAAGTGTGACATCGAAGTCTGGAGCGTTACTCACTTCTGCTTTGTCCTTTGTTTTGCTGTTGGCAGTGCTACTGGCGCGGCCACCCAAGCGGTTCCCGGCGATGCACCATCCGTAGGTATCACCTGCAATACGCCTTTGAAACCCACTGCTGCCAGCCATTTGCCATCCGGGCTTGCCGCGAGTCCGTACACCCAATCTGCCTGCTTGCCCACTTCCTTCGACTTCTCATCCGATACCAGACTCACCCTCTGAATAACGCCACCCTCGCCGGCGACGTAGGCAGTTGTCCCGACAACTGTCATCGCAAAGACATCCCCTGTTAGGCCATGCTCAGCATAGCGTGTGTGCCCCTGTGTGAAGAAGCGGGTCTCCATATCACCGGCATCCCCGGTCTCTGCCTTGGCCTTTTCCGGATTCCATGTCTGGACCCACTGGCCACCACCAACCGTGACAAACCCCGCTGTTCCATCCGGGGCGATCGCAAACACCGGCGCCTGGCCCCGGTACCGGCCATTGTTCCGGTTGTGCCCATTGTAGGTTGTATAAAGGGTGCCATCTGATGCATCGTAGACCTTCACAACCTTATCTCTGCCGGTGCTCGCCACAAACTGACCATTGGCCGAAAATGCCAGGCCAGTCACCTGATCCGCGTGGACTTTGCTCGACCAAATTTGCTTGGCCGTCGCGAGCTCAGCGCACACAACGCTGCCATCCGCACAGCCTGCAGCAACGCGAAGGCCATCCGGGCTGACTGCAACACTTGATGCCACATCAGGGAAGGTTGCAAGCACCCCGGTGCGGCGACCGGCTTTGATGTTGATAACTGCGGCTTCGCCGTACTCGCCAGGGATGCCTCCTGCGATAACAAGCTGATCTGCATTGAGCCACTGAATCGCCCGGATGCGTTCCGGAACACCACCGATTCGCCTGACCAGCGCTCCAGATGCCCGGTTCCAAAGCAGGACTTCACGGTAACCACCAGTGGCAATGGTGTTGCCATCAAGGCTGAATGCCACGGCCGCAAGTGGTGGAGGAGCCGCATACGTTGGAGGCGCAGCTGGATGACTACGCGGACCCATTAGCTTGACCAATGGAACCTTTGGATCAACACCCGGCGCCTTCGCACCTTCGTTTATCCACATTCGAAACGCATTAATCATGACTGGAGGCAGCTTTTCGCCACCCTGTGGCATCCGCTTATCAAGGTCAGTTGAAACCATCCGTGTATACACCAACGAATGCTCCGAGTCGCGTGCTGCGATCGGAGAGCGTCCACTCGCCCCTGGACGCATCATTGCTTCGAGGGTATGCATACGGTAACCACCGAGCGCTGTACGCTCGCCATGACAGGCGATGCAGTTCTTGACGACAATTGGCGCGATGTCCTGAACGAAGTTTTGTTCCGCACGTGCCTGAGTCTGGGATACGACGAAAACGGCAACGGTTGCGGTCGCAGCCTTTAGGAGTGCTTGTTTGATGTCAAACTTCATCTGATATCCCTCTTAGTGCTGGAACAGAAATTCTTTAGTCGAAAGCAACGCCCAGATAAAATCGATACGTCCCTTGTCCCGATCGGCTGCTTTACTGATAAACCCAACCGCAGCATCATGCTCTTTCTTGACGGGGGGGCGACTCAACGCCGTCAGATAGACACGCTCCACAAATGAGGAATCATTCAGAGCCGAATACGTCGTTGAAACATTCCCAAGGCGCTGGTAGGTTTCGCTTCCATTAAGGAGCTCAAGGGCCTGCAACAGCGTAGGGTTTGTCTGGCGTTCGCAGGCGCACGCGGTTTCACGCTTTGGCTGGCCAAACGCTGCAAGAAACTGTGTCGGTCGTGGCTCTGAGCGCTGCGTCGCGTAGCGATCGAACTTCAGCAACGATGTCCGATTCTGGATCAGTCCGCGTAGGTTGGGATCGGAGTTATCATAGCCTGCAAGCAGGGCTTCATCCGAGTTCTTGTTTTGGCGAATTGATGCCCGAATGGACATGTCGACATCACAGCTATCCCGATAACGCATCCAAAATGGCTGGAATTGATCCGGCATATCACAGCGAATATAGATGGTGTTTACGCCCTCCTTGAGGGGTAGGCTGCGCTTTTCCCGTTCGCCCCGTGGAACGATGGCCCCATTCACCCACACAGCAGTGCGGTCTGCCGGGAAGATGTTCACATCCAGTGTCTGTGCAACGCGGCTATTGATGATGCGTCGGATCCAGTAAACACCACCTTTGATATGACCAAAGCGGACATCCTGATTGTCCTTGACGTCATCCCGCTCGAACCATTGCGAGTCAGGTGTCTTCGTGATGTCTTTGATGGGAAGAGCATCTCCAATACTTGCTGCCGGCTGGGAGTACAGCTGCCATGGCTCTGCTGCAAACATCGCGGCAGCATAGCGGGTCTTTTGGCTCTCCAGCCAGGTTGTGTAGCCACTTGTACGGCTGGCTCGCAGGGCATCAATATCCGATGTCATCGTCCGCAAAACCGGCTCCAGGTCGTTATCGGTCTTGATATCGCCCGTGACGACACCAATAGCATCGAGGAGCTGCTCCGCCGACAGAAGACGTGGCTTTGCGTGTGAGAACAGGGCATCGTCGTTCTTATTGAACGTATCGGTGACGCTGGTTCGTTGATACGTCTGCGAATTACAAAGCAGCCGAATGATGTCTTTGCGGTCATAACCATTTGTCTCAAGTCGCTTCGCAAGCATGTCGAGGAGGGCTGCATTGCTCGGAGGATTGGAGGCACGGAAATCATCGACTGGGTCAACAATTCCGCGACCGAACAGCTCTGCCCAGATGC
>VFQT010003467.1_pt1 | contig 14346 bp, 10 predicted proteins | sample 3512381 | NCBI WGS metagenome assembly VFQT01 (sample SAMN10412376, study PRJNA504923) | tailings metagenome | isolation source: Relicate 2 Philex TSF3 active mining site | place: Philippines: Tuba, Benguet | collected 2017-08-29 | reverse complement strand
CCCGGAAGGCTATCGAACCAAGAAGGCGATTGCATAGTTTCCGAACACGCTTTTAGTCACGCACCCACTTTGGTTAGACTCCAACAGTGGGTGTTTTTCTCATAAGCTCTGGATTTCTGCAAAACACACGATTCCATTAGACAATCCGAATGGGCTGATGACTGTGCCGCAAGCCCCCATAGGCACGCGTTCGAAATCCACAAAACCCCGCCATGCTACGTTGCACCGCGGGGCTTTGTCATCAAACTCTGGTGGCTGCCGATTGCCACCAACCATACACATCGTGAACTAAGCGGTTGCCGTCAACCTTGGGCGGCTAAAGGCAACGCCATCCCACCAGAAGTGGTCGAACGGCGCACTCGACAAGCGTACCGCAACGACATCCACCCAGTCGCGCAGGCCCTGACGGTCACGCCAGTCCATCGCCGCCGCACCATCCGAAAAAACCACTACGTGCTCGCCAGCGGTTCGCGCCACACACACATATCCCTGGCCATCTATGGGGCGTAGTGCATACACCCAGCCTGCATCATGATTGACGTCGTACATACACCAATAATGTTGGCACATCAGTGGATTTTCCTCAGGATGAATCCTCCCAGATAGGCAATTAGGCCTATCCTCAAGGGGATGCGTGAGTGATAGGATTCAGTCATGACAAGCAGTCAAAGCATCACAAAACCAAGACGAAAACTTTACGTCCCCGGGTTTGTACCGCGGCTGCTCACCTGGTTTTTCCTCAATCCTCCGCGCAAGCGGGATGCGCGTACCCCCATTACAGAACTCGGTCTTGCTTACGACCGCTGGTCCCTCACATCACTGGACGGCATCCCCCTTGTTGCCTGGCATATTCCACACAGCTCACCGCGTGGAGTCTGTATTGTCAGCCACGGCTACACCGGAAACAAAGGCAACATGTTGCTTTATGCGGAACACTTGCATCCGCTTGGATTCTCAGTCGTGATGCACGATTTCCGCGGGCATGGAGAATCAGGCGGTAAAGGCACAACATTTGGTGTGCAGGAGCCAATGGACCTAAAGGCCACTATTGCTGCAACACGTGCAGCGTATCCCGGTCTACCTCTGGTACTGCTGGGTGAATCGATGGGAGCTTCAGTTTCTCTGATGGTTGCTGCAGATGATCCGGACATCTCAGCAGTTATTGCGGACTGTCCGTTTGCCCGTCTGGATGAACCCATTGGAAAGCGTCTCGAAACTCTCTTCGGCGTGCCCTTTGCCAATGCGGTGACGGAACCTACGACAGCCTACGGAGCAACCATCCTTGGGATTCATCCCTATGAAATCGCTCCGGAAGCCAGCATCCACAAAATGGTGGATACTCCGCTCCTCCTCGTTCACGGTACCGATGATGAGCTCATCCCGGTGAGCCACGCGCGCCGCCTTGCCGATGCCTATCCGGGTGATCCTGACATTTGGATTGTCAATGGAACACGTCACACGGAAACCATTCACCGCAAGCCAGCGGAATATGCGCAGAAACTCAAAGCCTTCCTTGAATGCGTTAACGGACCACTCGCGAAAGATCATCACGATGGACATTAGTCAAATCACCGAAGCGATTACGGCTTTCCGTGATGCGCGCGATTGGAAGCAATTCCACACGCCAAAGGATGTTGCGCTTTCTCTGGTGCTCGAAGCGACAGAAGTTCTGGAGCTTATGCAGTGGAAGAATGGCCAGGCGCTGGATGAATCCCTCGCGGAAAAACGCGAAGCCCTGGGTGATGAGCTGGTGGATGTCCTCTACTACACCCTGCTCCTTGCACACGATCAGGGCATCGATATCGAAGCCGCATTCAGTCGCAAAATGGAACGTAATGCACAGAAGTACCCGGTCGCACTCTCACGTGGGTCATCCGCAAAGTACACCGAGCTCCAGCACGAGGAAGAATCCAAACCCTAATCGTTTACCCCGCTGCGTGTACCACAGGACGCTCATTTGCATCCTTGACATGGCGCCGCAAGATCTCATGCGTCAATGGTGCAACATCCCCTTGGCCCGACAGCAGAAACTTCCCCAAAAACGCAAGGGGGTTGCTCTCAATCCAGTTGAAGTAGACATGCGGTCGCCGTCCATTGGTCATCTTGGACACTTCAAGCAGCAATGCAGCAATTGCATTGGGAACCGCAACGCCATCACAGCGCAGCACCCAGAACCCACTGACATCCACGCCCGTTACCATCATGTCGCCGCTAAAATTGGATGCATCCTGCACATTGACTTCAAGGAATGCCCAGCGTTCCTCTTCTCCAAAGTGATGTACCCACGCTGCCTTACGGGATGCGACTGAGTATTCGTCCACATCACGGGTGTCCGGATGGTTTGCGATGAATCGAATCTCACCCTGACGAGACATTTCCATGATCATCCGACGGGCTTCGTCATCGAAGTGCACTCCCGAAACCCGGAGCTCGGTAACACGCCAGAGGCGGCTGATCACAGAAATGAAGACAATCCCTGCGATAAAGAGACTTGCGATACGGAGGCCTTCGGGGTGCTCGATGATATTGGCAATGAGGGTGTAGACAAAGATCACCGTGACGACAGCAAAGCCAATAAACGCGATGTTTTCTTTTCGCCGCCAGGCACTTATCGTGACGGCGACCGTTGCCGAAAGCATCAATGCCAGAACACCCGTAGCATAAGCCCCTGCCTGCGCTTCGACATCGGCTTTGAAAGCGACCGTTACGAGGAAACAAATACCCGTAAAGATCATCACCAATGGACGAACGGCGCGCGTCCACTCCGGTGCCATCCCGTAGCGGGGCAGATACCGGGGAACGATGTTTAGGAGGCCTGCCATCGCGGATGCGCCAGCAAACCAAAGGATCAAAACAGTGATGATGTCGTAGGCGGTTCCAAACTTGTCACCAAGATAGGTGTGGGCCATGTAGGCGAGCGCACGTCCATATGCCTCATTGCCCTTTTGGAAGAGCTCGGGCTTGATCAGCATCGTCGTAACGGTTGAGCTACCGATCAGAAGCACGCTCATCAACGATGCCGCAGCTGTCAGTAACTTCCCAGCATTACGGATGCGCCCGGCAGGTTCTTCTTTGTCATCGTTTGCATCGCCCTTGACAAGCGGCATCACGACAACACCGGTCTCAAACCCTGATAGTCCCAGTGCAAGCTGCGGGAAGACAATAACCGCTGCGATTGCCATTTTGTCGATACTCGGGAATGTCTGGAACAGACGTGTCTGCCATCCTGAAATCAGGTCTGGATGCTGAACGAGCTGCATGATGCCCTGGGCGACGACAATACAGTTCATCCCGATGTAAATGGCAACCAGCGCTACGGCGATCCCGATAGCTTCATTGAAGCCCTTGAGGAAGACGGCGCCGAGAAGTCCAATCAGTACCAGAGTAATCGGTACCGTCCAGTGTTCCATCCCGTGAGGCAACATCGGGTTTTCAACGATGTGCGCTGTGGCATCTGCGGCAGAGAGCGTGATCGTGATGATAAATCCGGTCGCGGCAAATCCAATCAACGAGAGCACAAAGAGCTTGCCATACCAATAGGGAAGCAATCCGGCGAGCATCGAGATGGAACCATCCCCATGTGGACTGGCCTTTGCGACCCGCTTGTACATCGGGAGCGCGCCGAATAGTGTAAGCAGAACGAGGACAAGCGTCGCGATAGGTGAGAGCGCACCGGCGGCAATCGCAGCGATACCAGGTTGGTAGCCAAGCGTCGAGAAGTAATCAACACCTGTCAGACACATCACCTTCCACCAAGAATGCGTATGGTGATGCGCGTCTGCCTCCTTCTCTGTTTCGTAAAAGCCCTCAGGCTCTTCGTAACCGGCAAAAACCCACTGTCGAATCTTCTTACCTATGCTCATATTGACTCACCGCAGGCAGCACGCCATGCATCCACACATTCCTTTGCCAAGTCGGCATCCACTTCGCAGGTAACATCCCCACCGGGTTTAGCGCCGGTACCAACGATCACCGCAGTCGCCCCAGCCGAAGCAAGCATTGCTGCAGTTGCCGGTGTGTAGCCGCTCCCGACGGCAATCAAAGAAGCCGGTACTGCCGTACGTACTCGCACAAGGTCAGCGGTATCAACACCGAAACCCGTCCCCGTGCCGCTGACAATCAGACCATCCGAGAGGCCGCGGTAGACCGCATCCTTTGCATGGTCCTCGATACGCATATCTGAACCACCAAGCTGGCTGGCGTGCTTTACAAAGACATCTGTCCAGACCCGGATATTCGCTCCCAGCTGGGACTTGAGCAGCTGGACGGCACGCGCCTGCCCCTGAACGATTCCCTGATCTGTTACCGCCGCGCCAACGTAGACATTAATGCGTACAAACTGAGCACCAACGGCATGGGCAATGGCTACCGCGGATGGCCCATCGTTGCGAAGGCAGTTGATACCAAGAGGCATCTCCGGATACGCAGCACGCAATGCCGCAGCGCAGCGTGTCAGGCACGCAACGGTAATGGGCGGGACACTCTCCAGCGCAAATGGAGCATCAAAAAAATTCTCAACCATGATGGCATCCGCGCCAGCATCCACCCAGCGACCAGCCTCGCGGATTGCACGCTCGATGGTGACATTAAGGGGCTGGTCATACCGAACACTCCCGGGGAGTGCGGCGAGATGCACCATTCCAACAATGGGTCTGGTGGGGTTCCAGAGCGCTGAGGCCTGCTGTGGATTGTTCACGAAATACCACGGTACACGATGAACCCCTATTCGTCCAACGTAGACATCGGTCGTAGCGCTGTTGTGAAGCACCAAGGTAAACAAAATGGCCTCCAGAGGAATCCCTGAAGGCCATTTTCAATCGCTACCCGATGTCTAGTTCATGCGTACCGGACGTCCGCCATCCGCGGCGCTCTTCCAAGCCGCTTCCGTGAGTTCAATCGTACGCAAACCGCAGATTGGCGGGGCAGCCGGGGTCTCGCGCTCGCCACGGATGACCTGCACGAAGTCTTCATCGATGTTGCGTGTCCCCGGAATCGTCGCGCCATCCAAGGTCGTACGGACATTGTTTTGATCAACAAACGAGAGGTTGCCATTTCGGTAGAAGAAGGCTCCGCGCTCGCAGTAAATCGTGATGTCTTCATGCCATCCGACAACGGTGTCACCGATGACCGAAATATTTCCGATCGCGCCATTTGTAAAGGTGAGCGACAAAGCGGAGTCGATGTCAACCGGGGTTCCGCGGTTATCCATAAATGCAGCCACCTGCGCGACGGTGAGGCCCGTTACCCAGAGGATTATATCGACGAGGTGCGACCCGGAGTCGTTGATTTGACCACCACCTGACAGGGCTGGGTCCTGACGCCAGGTGCCGGCGACGGCTGTTTTCCAGTGCTGACATTGCATCGCGGTGACGTAGGTAACCGCCCCAAGCTCACCCGATGCGATTTTGTCCTTGATCATAGCAAACTGACCAAAAGCATGACGCTGGTACGCGAGGGCAAAAACCTTGTCGTACGACTTGTTACGTTCGAGCAGCGCGTGAGCTTCCGTGACGCTTGAGACCATCGGCTTTTCGCAGAGAATATGCTTACCGGCATCCATGGATGCATTCACCTGATCAAAGTGCTGTGTGTGCGGGGTGATGATCTGGACAGCATCGACATCCTCGCGGGCCAGCAGCTCTTTGTAGTCTGCCGTCTCAAACGCATCTTTGAGATACGGATAGGTCTCTTTTGCGAGTGCGATCTGTTTTGGATTGATGTCGCAGAGGGCAGTGACTTGCACACCCTCGATATTCTTCAGCTGCCCCATGTGGTGACGTGCCATCCCACCGGAGCCAATGATGCCAATGCGTACCTGTTTGCTCATGGTTTTCCTCGTGCAGCGCAGCGGGCAGCGGAGCCCGGATACGCCAGCAGTAATTTCTGGGGAGAACCGTCACTTTTCCTGCACGCAGCGACCGATTATTTGCTATTCGATTCCAGCAAAGCGCCCCATAAGACGTGCTACCGCTTCTCTTGGTGGAACACCTTCATAACAGACCGCGTAAACGGCTTCCGACACGGGCATTTCAACCCCGAGCTGCTGAGACAGCTTACGGAGTGCTTTGGATGACTCGACTCCCTCAGCGACTTGCCCGAGGGATGAGACAGCAGCGGAAAGCGACATCCCCTGCGCCAGTGCATGACCCACACGCCAGTTCCGGCTGAGGCGGCTTCCCGCCGTTGCAAGCAGGTCACCGACGCCGGACAGGCCATAAAATGTGTCTTTCGTGGCTCCCATCGCGACACCAAGGCGGGCCATTTCTACCAGCCCCCGCGTCAGTAATGCTGCCTTCGTGTTGTCGCCAAATCCAAGGCCATCCGAAATACCAGCGGCCACCGCGAGGACATTCTTGACGGCGCCGCCAACCTCGACACCGATACGATCAGTGGATGCGTACACGCGGAAACGCTCCGTACAGAACCAGCGCTGAACAGCGGCCGCTGTTTCGACATCGATGCAGGCAGCAACCGCAGCGGCGGGGATATCCTGCGCCACTTCCGTCGCGAGGTTGGGACCACTAAGAACCACACTGCGGCCCGTCCAACCGGCCATCTCTATAACCGCCGTTGGCAGAAGAAGGCTATCGACCTTGATGCCTTTGCTGACAATCACCGCTATCGGTCCGGTGTGCGGCCCAAGGGCATCACTCAGAATCTCAACCACCTGTGCGGTCACATCGCCAAGGGCGCCCGCCGGGACGGCGAAAACGATGCCATCGATGGCATCCAATGTCGCACTAAGGTCAGCGTAAATCCCAATCGTTTCCGGGAGTGGACACCCGGCTAGGTACTGGCGGTTCTCGCGATGTTCAAGCAGCTTGGCTACCTGATCAGGCGAGCGGTCCCAGAGGCGTACATTTACACCTGCACGGGCGAGAAGGAGTGCAAGCGCGGTTCCCCAGCTTCCGGCTCCAAGAACGGCAACAGTTTCCTGCATCGGTTTTTCCTAGTCCCAGCGAATAAGCGGAAGCTCAATCGGTGATTCTGCCTTAGCATGGCTGGGGTCCATACGGAAACGGGCACCCGTTGGCCCAGCCAGTGTCCAGGCGTGCTGCCCGGTCCAGCGATACCAGCCATTCCCAGTGGAAACCAGCTCGCCAGCATCGGAGCGAACCGCATCTGTGCCAAGATTTCCATCCGATTCGCTTCCAATAATCACTGACACAGTGACATCTTCAGGAACTAACGTGTTGCCTAAGTGGACATCCACGGATGCTTCCAGCAGCCCGGCTGCGCGCTCAGTCAAGCGACCATTAACCAATCTGACATCTGGCCAAGCGGCACGTACGCGTTTTTTCCAATCGAGGAATGCACGTCCCTCTGCACCATTGTCCGCCACGAGCTCTAGGTACCGCTGACCATTTGGAATGTATGCGCGCTCCGTGTATTCGCGGACCATCCGGTCAGTCGAGAAATATGGTCCAAGAACTGCGATGCTTTCCCGGACCATCTTAAGCCAAGCTTCCGGGATGCCGTCTTCGCCGCGGTCATAGAACATCGGGATGATGTCGCGCTCAAGCAATGTGTAGAGATCTTCGGCCTCACGGCGGTCTGCCAGCTCATGGTCTTCCGGCATATCTCCCACACCAATCGAAAACCCGAGATCCGGGTGGTACGCTTCGGCCCACCAGCCATCGAGGACAGAGCAGTGAAGTGCACCATTAATGACAGCCTTCATTCCACTGGTCCCGGATGCTTCCATCGGGCGACGGGGAGTGTTCAGCCAGATGTCAACTCCCTGAACCAAGTAGCGTGCCATTTCAAGGTCATAATCCTCAAGGAAAACGACTTTCCCGCGAACGCCAGGCTCTTGGGTGAACCGGACAATCTCCTGAAGGATGCGCTTGCCGTTGTCATCCTTTGGGTGGGACTTACCGGCAAATACAATCTGTACTGGATTAGGACCAGCGAGCAGGCGCTTGATCCGGTCCCGGTCACGTAGCAGGAGGTCTCCCCGCTTATAGGTGGCGAAGCGACGGGCAAACCCGATGGTAAGGACATCCGGGTCGAGCGCGTGGCGTGCCGCTGCGATGTCATCGGCTTCGCGGCGCATCGCACGCTTCGTCAAACGTAACCGCGTCCAGTCGACAAGCCGCCTTCGGGTGGCATTTCGGACACGCCAGATTTCTCCTAGATCGAGACGCTGCAGCCCTTCAGGGTCATTGAAAGCATCAACGGAATTCCACAGCGCCAGCATTTCCTCCGAGAGGAATGTACGCGTATGGATGCCATTGGTGACACTTGTGATTGGGATTTCATCAACGGGATGTTCCGGCCAACCCGGCCTTGCCATTTCCCGTGAGACCTCACCGTGGAGCTTCGCTACGCCATTAACAAATCCGGCATTGCGAATCGCGAACACCGCCATGTTAAAGCGTTCATCCGGTTCGCCGGGGTGATGTCCACGGCCGCGCACATAGTCCAGATCAAAGCCTGCCTGCCCTGCGGCATCCGCAAGGTAGTGATCGAAGAGCGAGCGTGGAAAGACATCGAATCCAGCAGGAACCGGCGTATGGGTTGTGAAGACATTTCCTGCTTTGGAAATGGTCGCGGAGAGGTCGGATGGCCATTGATGCTCCTGAACCCCTTGGCGGATACGTTCAAGGGCGAGGAACGCGCTGTGGCCTTCATTCATATGACAGACGGTCGGGCGAAGACCAAGGACATCGAGGGCACGCAGGCCGCCGACGCCAAGGAGAAGCTCTTGTTGGATACGGGTTTCCTGATTGCCACCGTAGAGGTTTCCAGCAATCCACTTATCTGACTCGTTGTTTTCTGGGACAAACGTATCGAGGAGCACGAGCTGCATCCGGCCGACAGTGGCTATCCAAACCCGGCAGCGGACACTGCGGTACGGGAGGGTGACATCGATTGTGTGACCAGTATCGCGCAGCGGGAGGTCTTCCGGATGCACGGGTGGATAGTTTTCAACCTGCCAACCATTATTGTCGATGCCTTGGCGGAAGTAGCCTTTTCGATACAGAAAGCCTACAGCGGTGAGAGGGATGCCGAGGTCGCTGGATGCTTTGCAGTGATCGCCGGAGAGAACTCCGAGGCCGCCACTATAAATGGGGAGGCACTCGGCAATACCAAACTCAGCTGAGAAGTACGCGATGCGATAGTCCTCCGGCAAGTCCTGTGGCTTGTGGGTATCCCACCAGGTTTCGGCAGCAAGATAGGCATCGAGCTCCGCAGAAGCGGTATCAAGTCGCTTCAGGAATGCGGCGTCGGAGGCAAGTTCCTGCCAGCGGGCTGTCGGAGTCGCTCTCAGCAACCTAACCGGATTGTGTCCACTTTCCTGCCACGCGGCGTGTCCACCGATACGCTCCCAAAGAGAGCGAACCGTCGGCGACCAGGACCAATAAAGGTTGTATGCCAGCTTAGGAAGGGCACTTAGTCGCTCAGGAAGGCGAAGCGGAATATCGACACGCGAGGATGTGGACAACATACATCAAGTATATCTGCCGGATGCGTTCTGCTTGGTCCACAAGTGACAGCCTTGCGATCGTAGCGAATGTGTGACCCCCGAAACTGCAGTCGCTTCAACAACAAAAAACCACACTCACGGGAGTGTGGTTATGCATTGTTCCTACCGTCGGACAGAAAGACTAATCGTCCCAGGGGCTTTTGGTATTCAACAGGATGACCGGTGAACCAAAGGCCATGAACCATCCTGTCATAATTCCAAGACTCTCCTGCCACGAATGGCTGACAGCCCAGTCTGCACGGCTGCAATAGAAGCAGAGGCCTATACCAGCCAGCGTGCCACACCACATCAGCAGTGCGCGCAGCGGCCAAGGAATTCGTTCCAGCAATCCAATCATGACATTCTCCATCTACAGTAAACCGCCCGGACCCCGGGTTTGTCAATTCTCAGCGACACCGAATCCGCCAATTGACGGTGATATTCAACCCGTAAATTTAGGGCGTAATGGTTACGATGACACTCCGCGATGTCCCGGCGGTGGTCGCCGTCAGCGTCACCGGAGTACTAACCGTCACAGCGTTTGTCGGGATTGTAAAGGCTATTGTTTTGGTCCCTTCGGGGACGATGACAGTTGCCGGTGGCGAGACGCTGTTATTCGAGCTTGTCAGGACCACAGTGACCCCACCCGCCGGTGCGACTCCCGAAATGTTTACCCGTCCGGAGAGTGTCCTCCCACCTTGCAGCGTTGAGCTGGATGTGACAAATGCGGTCACAACCGGTGCCAGAATGCGTGCAGTTCCCACTCTGCTGACCGCTCCTGTTGTCGCCGTGATGCTTACATTTGTGTCCGTTACCACAGGGACCGTCGTAACCGGGAAGGACACATTCGTCGCACCAGCCGGCACCACAACTGATACCGGAACAGCAGCAACACCCGGCAACGCACTGACAAGGCTGACACTTGTACCGCCCTCAGGTGCCTGACCCGTCAACGTGACCTTACCCGTCATCGGAGCACCGCCAGTCGCACTTACCGGACTGAAGGTCACGGCAAGCACTGCTGCAGGTTTTATCGTCATCGAGAACGTTTTGAATGCCCCATTCAGGCGCGCCTTCCACGGCACACCTGTGTCAACCGCGACGACAGGTAGCGTAGCTGCAAAGGTAGCCGTATCGAGACCAGCATCCACAATCACGGTTGCAGGAGCAGTGACTCCGGGATGCCCTACCGTGATGTTGACCGTGCACCCACCAGCCGGTGCTTTTGCCGAAAGCCTTATTGTCCCTGTCACTGTGCTTCCGCCAACCGGTGTGCTGCTCGGAAAGCCGATTGTCAGGACGCGTGGCGCTAGCACCTTCAACACACGTGTAACAGAGAGATTCCCAGTTGTCCCTGTAATGACAACATTTGTGTCAGAACTTGTAACAAGTGTTGATGCGACGAAAAGTGCTGTCGTGGCATTTGCAGGCACTGTAACCGATGTCGGAACACTGACCAGCGGGTTTGCACTCATCAATGTAACCACAGTGCCACCTGCCGGAGCCGGAGACTGCAACGTCACCATCCCGGGTGTCGTCAAGCCTCCCGTTACACTTGCTGGTGTAAACGTCACCGTGCGAATCACCGGAGCCGCTATCACAAGCGTGCCGGACCGCGTAACGCCATTCAATGTCGCCCGGATCGCAGCACTCACATTTGCAGAAACAGCCTTCGTGGTAACCGTGACAGCTGCCTTTACCGCTCCTGCCGGGATTGTCACATTCGCTGGAACAGTGGCATCTGCAATGGATGAGCTCAGGTCAACCACGACTCCACCCGACGGTGCAGCTGCCTCAAGAGTGATTGTTGCCGTGGACGTTCTTCCTCCAGCAACCGATGTCGGCGAGAGCGTGACGGTCGTAGGCGCTGGACCACGCACCGTCATTGATGTCGTCACAGTTACGCCATTGTTAGATGCACTAAGCGTTGCCGCTGCGTTGTAAGCAATGGACGTGGTGGTTATTGTAAAGGTTGCCGTTGATGCCCCCGCAGCGACCGTAACACTGGAAGGAACCGATGCTGCCGTGAGGTTGGATGACAACGTAACAACACGCCCACCCGCTGGTGCAGGTCCGGAAAGAGTTACGGTACCAGTGGCAGATGTTCCGCCAAGAACCGATGTCGGAGTCACCGAGATTGCAGATGCAACAGGAGCGGCGACTGTCAATGTTACTGACTTGCTGACCGTGCCATGCGTTGCCGTGATGGCAACATCCGTGTCGGAAGCAACTGCCGTTGTCACCGCATCCACATTCACACTCGTCGCACCCGCTGGGACCGTTGCCTGAAGCGGCAGGCTGACAATCGCAGAGTTTGCGCTCGACAGAGTCACAGTAGTTCCCCCTGTTGGCGCTGCGCCATCGAGCTGAACGCGCACGGAAACAGTGGAACCACCGGTTAGGACGGTCTTTGCCGGGACGATTGATGTTAGTGAAGCCGCTTTGACAACAATAGCCGCTGTTTTGGAAACCGAACCAAGCGTAGCCGTGGCAGTAACACTTGTATCGACAGCAACGACACCGGTGGTGATCAACGTGTCACCGGTCGTTGCTCCAGCAGGAATATTGATGGTGGTTGGGACTGGTAAGGCAGCTGCGTTGGTGGATGTAAGTGCAACTGTTGTTCCTCCCGTCGGGGCTACTGAGCCCAGATTTGCCGTTAGGCGAACTTGTTTGCCTCCGATGACATTTGCCGCGCTGGCCACAAGCGTAGAAAGCGCAGGCGGATTCACCTTGAGAGTCGCAGACTTACTGGATGCTCCTAGCGTGGCCGTAATGACCGGCGAGACGACGCTTGCGACGGCAGCTGTGGTTACAGTAAATGTCGCCGAAGTCGCTCCTTGTGCAACTGTCACCGATGACGGTACGGTGGCAACCGAGTTGTTGGATGCCAACGACACCACACTCCCGCCAGCAGGCGCCGGTCCGGTAAGTGAGACTGTACCAGTAGACGAAACTCCACCAGCCAAACTGCCAGGGTTTAGCGAAACATTGCTCACTCCCAGAGTGGTACTGAGCCGAAAACTGTCTATATGGGTTCGCCATTGGTTGTTGGAGGCTATCGTCATCCCGACAACCCAGAAAAGGCCGTCATCGGATGGATCAGCATCAATGCCGAAGTAGTCTCCCCAGCGGTAGAGCGAATAATTGTTACCAGCGCTCGTCGCAAGTGTGGATGGCGTACCAACCGTACCCGCTGCATCTGTGGGTACACGCCCGGCGACCATCATCGAACCGGCATTCGTAGAGCTTAGATGGCTAAAGGTCAGACCGATTTCGCCTGCACCATTTCGGGTAATCATTCCGTAGGTGTAATCCCGCGTGGAATCCGCGATGTTGCCCGTTTGCGTCACAGCCGGGTTTGTACCGGATGTGGGCCAACCATTTGTGGCGATGTCATACCAGCGAACAGCGACGCGGCTGTTGATACCGACGGCATGAGATGTAACGAGCTGACCACTGCGCCAGACGGCACCATAGAGGCGCCCATCTCCACCATCCACTGTTTGCCCACTCGTGCTTGCTGCGGTAGCGGGAGGATCGGTCCACGCAGCTACGGACTGAAGGCGTGTGACCATTGTTGGAGTCGTGGTGATATTCCGAATGGCCACCATTTTATGAAAGTTATTATTGAACGAACCAATTCCGTAGAGAACGGATGTCGTCTCCCCCAGCATTTCCGCATACTGAATCGTGATGATCTGGTTGTCCTGAAACGTGGTGGTGTTAGCAGTGCCTCCTGAGAGAACTGCGGCGGATGGAAGTACTATGCTCGCTGTTGTCCGCCACGCGTTATCGGCAAAGCCAAACATGTTGCCACTGATGACATAGCCATCCTGGTTGTAGCCAAATCCAGGGTAGTCCAACCAGCAGTCCACACCACCAACAGTCAGCTTTCCCTCAAGGCGGTAGCGGAACCAGGTCCCGTTCGGGTCACCATCATCCGAAATCGCAACCAAGACCTTGCTGATCTGGGGACTGGTACTCTTTTCGAGTACGACCATCACGTAGCGATCGTTGAAGCGATCATAAATCACCTTCGGATCAAACAATGTTGTTGCAACAGCGACTCCGTTAAACAATGTTTGAAACGTCTGTTCGAGCTGCTTTGTGCCTGTTTTGGAATAGATGGCAAAGGAGCTGTTTACAACCTGAACAATGTGGGATGGTCCAACGGCGATATCCGCATCCGGGGGATACCAACCATTCATCGTCATCCCGGCAAACTTTGAACCAGGCTTCACCGTGGCGGAGAGCGTATCAATCGCTCCAACGGGCAGATTGGATTTCTCACCACCGGGGAGCGGTTTGCGAACGGGGTTTTCGGGCGGGGTCTGAAGGGGTATTGGTCGGTTATCGATCGCTGGAAAGAGGGTGCGTGTATCGATGGTGGATGCCTGCAGCCCCTGCTCGGTCCTGACAGGTTGGATGACGGTGTCTTGGGCATTGAGCTGGGCAGCCGCGGGCCTGACAGCGAGGCTGATTAGCATCCCAACAACGATGACGGTTTTCCAAGTCAACATAAGCATCCCCTGTTGTGAAAGACGCCAGGGGTTCCAGCGAACTTTCATGCCGTTGCAAATATCTTACCTATGAATCGTATGTTCGGTAAACACGGTGCTTGACAACAGTCAGGTGTGTCAGAGATGTCAAATGTAGTGATGTCTGTAGCAGGGACTGCAGTTTTGACGGGGTGATACGTTGACCTGTCAGGGGAGCGCCAAAAGCCTTCTCATGAATCAAATCACGCCTTGCTCGGACCGGCGCAAAGTTTCCATGAAAAGGGAAGAACATTCTTTACAGCGTCGAGCCGTCATCGATGTCGAACTCTAGCGCCAAGGCTTCGGCTCCGATCAAATCACTCTGCGTTTGGCGGA
>VFQT010003466.1_pt1 | contig 14347 bp, 15 predicted proteins | sample 3512381 | NCBI WGS metagenome assembly VFQT01 (sample SAMN10412376, study PRJNA504923) | tailings metagenome | isolation source: Relicate 2 Philex TSF3 active mining site | place: Philippines: Tuba, Benguet | collected 2017-08-29 | reverse complement strand
AGGGTTTTGACCCAATACCTTGACTTGCAGGAAAAATGTCCACATCATTGGCATCGTTTTGACGGCGCAAAAATAGGTAAAAAGGGCATGAAAAAACGAAAAAGTGGAAGATAAAAAAAGGGCCCGGATATCCATCCTGGCCCTGAATCTAATTTTCTGTAAAAACGACTATTTTTGGGGAGCAGGTTTAATTTAAACAATTGGCTCAGCTACTTCCATAAGAATATAAAAAACCATTCTTTAACCTTTAAAATACCCCAAAATGAGGAAAATTTTCTTTTTCATCACACTTCTTTTTTTCTCACTAGAGATTAATGCCCAAACGCTTGAAAAAAGTGCATCTTTCATTAAAACAGAATATTTAAAGCTTTACGAAGCCAATATAAAAAAATATGCACTTGAAAAATGGAAAGAAGATTATGATATGGTTGTATATGAAATAAATAAACAGTGTGACGCAATATTTGAATTAATCGAAGAATTTAAATCAGAAAATACAAATATCCTTTTTAGAGCTTCAATAAAATGGAGCTACGAAGGAAAATTAAATTTAAATACTAAGAGATGGGAAGGCATTACTAAATGTGATTTACCAAATTTACTTCAACTTGAATGTGATTGGACAATGGTCCTGTATGAATACAAAAAACAAGTAAAAGCAAAAAACTCATTTTAATTTAAGTCTTTAAATTAAAATGAGTTTCAGTAAGTAATTTCAAATCACCTTGTATTACTAATAAATGTTAAAGATTTTTTGAAGTCTTTATTTTTTTACAGGGGGGGTAGCTAATCGCTTTTCTAACATTTCTTTATACTTTAATGCATCTGAATTAGTAGGATCCACCTCTAAAATTTTATTGAACCACTGTACAGAAGTCGTATAATCGGTTTTTACGTTTGCGTAATAGTTAGCTAGATACCCGCTCGCCTCAACAATTTGACTTTTAAATTTCACTTTATCAAGTGTCTCTGCAACTTGTACCAATTCCGTTGCCATTGGTACTGCTAGACCTTCAGTCATTGCTGTATCAATGTTTCTTTTTGATCTAAAGGACCATAAATAACCAACAGTTTCCTTTGGGAAGTTTGTTTTATAAAGAGTGAACAAACTATCAGATTTGATAAAATTTTGAAGATTAAAGTAACTTAATCCAGCATTATAGTAATCAATGTTTGATGGTCGTGCCTTTAAGGAAATAACTTTTTCAAACCAAAAAGCAGTATTTGAAAGATTTCCTAATCGCTTGTAAATACCAGCAATTTCTGATGCCTTTTTTGAATAATCTGTTTTATTATCAATTGCCGAATCAGTTTTGATTGCTCTAGTGAAATAATCATTAACCTTTTGGGAATCAGCATTTTGTTTTGCCCCATTTACTGATGCGAGTAAAAAGTTTTCTGGATTGATGTCTTCAGGACTCTTTACTTTTTGAAAGAAAGTCTCAAGATTAGCGAGTGCCTGAACTGAATCGCCTAATTTATCATAGCTATAGGCTTTCAAACGATATAAACGTGGATCAGCCGTATCACCTTGACTCTTTAATAAATCGTCAGATTTTGCAATAGCACCTTGGAAATTGGCAGATGCGAATTGCAAGCTGGCTTCTTCGTAATCCAAAGCTGGACCAGGTTCAGCGTGCTTCTTGTATTCATTGAAAAACTGTATGGCTTTATTTACGTCTCTAGAAAAATAAAATACATACATATCATACAAGGCAGGGGTAAAGGTTGGATCATCCAAAATTGCATCAGAGAACTTCTGCAAGAAGATTTCTTTTTGTTCTGCACCTTGAGTAAGATAAACTTTACCAATTTTATGTTTTGCAAGAGCTAGTTTGGGTTCAATCACCAAGGCATTTTCATAAGAAGAAACTGCACCACCACCATTTTGCAGTGCTCTATACAAGTCACCCATGTAGATATAGGTCATTGGGTCTTTGAATCCTTTTATTGCTGTAGCTTGCTTCAGCTTTTCAATCCCATATGTTGGATCACCACCTACTTCGAGGTTGGCTTTACCGATGGCCGTGAAAACAGCAATATCTTTTCCTTTGGTTAAAGAAATGGCAGTCTCGAAACGCTGTCTTGCGTCGTTGGGCTTATTTTCAGTCAATTCAACCTGACCCATTGCCACCAACAGAAGAGGGTTATTGCCCAAAGCACCTGTCATATATTTTGACAATACTTCTTTTGCACCTTTTGGATCTTTATGATCGAAATATGCCTGTGCCAACCAATACACCAACTCTGGATTGTTTGGATCAGCCTCCAAAGCCTTTCTCAAAGTATGCTTGGCAGTATTATGTTTTTTTGCATGAATGTGCTTTTTTGCCTCATGCACGCTTTGCGCAAAAAGATTTAGACTTGCTACTACCAACAGAGCCGTTAAACCCATCTTCATTTTATGCATCTTTTCTCAATTTATAGGGTTGTAAATGTAAGAAATTCATTTTTTATTCTGAAACATTGGCCTTTCTAATTTGGAATCCCATCCTGTCAGGCACAAGATACCCCCTTCTAAAGATCAATTGCCCCTTCTCATGCGTTAAGAAATTGACAAATCCTTTACCTAAACCCGAGTAGTTTTCTTTCAAAATATAATAAACGCCCCTGTTGAGCGGATATCTTTTCATGGCTATATTGGCCTGATAAGGTCTAACATAGACCTCTTCTGGGCAATTAGCACATTGCAAAGCTGCAATATTAACCTTCTTCATAAAGGTCAGCTGTGTTGAATCATCTTTGTTCCCAATCCAGCTTACCCCTATAAAACCAAGCGCGTTGGGATGTGTAGCTACGTAGTCAATTACTCCTTCAGAGTTTTGTGCAGCCATCACTTTTCCTGCCATAGGTTGTCCGCGTAAAACTGAATCAATTAAAAAACGGACTGTACTCGTTGCCTTTAAACCATCCATCACCAAATCATAAGGATATTGGGTAGTACCGTTTAACATCGACTTTATTTCTGCAACTGAGAAAAGGCTGTCTTTGGAATTGTTATGCACTAGCACGGTAATGGCATCATTGGCTAGCTTACCCCACATGGGGACAAAAGACAAAGTGTCTTTATAGAAAAGTTCTTCATCTGGCGTCAACCCCCTGGTCACTATCACCATTCTGGTGCTATCCTCAAGCATGTCTTTCAAACACTCTGCTTCAGGTTTATAATGTGGAATGATGGTCGCTTTTGGATTTTGCGACATAAAAACTTTAATCTGTTCATCCATGATGGGCGCAAATGACTCATCAATACTGATATGGATTGTACCACTATTGATGGTATCATCTCCAGCTATCACTTTTGCTTTCTTTTTATTCGTTTCACATGCCAATAAACTAAAGACTGCAAAACTGACCAATGCGACACTTTTAATCTGGCTCAACATCTTTCTCATGATTTTTTGTTTGCGGTAAAACCTCTGTACAACCTAAAAACGCCATAAACCAAAGCCGCTATACCAAAGAGTGTAGTAGTTAGCGAATCTAATCCCAAACCATTACTGACATACTTGACTGTTATAAAGAAAATACCAGCACCAGTCCAAAGCAGTCCCATTACGAAATCATAGATTTTTCTCAGCTGACCCTGACGGTTTTCTTCTTTTTGTCTGAATGTGTTTGTATCCATAACAACGCAATTTAATTAAATCACCGAAGTATCTTAAGATTGGATGCCCAAAACATGAGAATCCATAACTTAAATTTGTAAAAAATTTGTCATGAAGGTTTTGATGGTATGCCTGGGGAATATTTGCAGAAGTCCCATTGCAGAAGGAGTATTGGTTGCAAAATGTAAAGAAAGGGGACTTCCTTGGGAAGTTGATAGCGCTGGCACAAACGGACTTCATAATGGTGAACCTCCTCATCCTTTGTCTCAATCTGTTTGTAAATTAAATGGGATTGATATTTCTTATCAAAGATCACGACCATTTAAGGCGGAGGATATGGATAAGTTTGATTTAATCATACCTATGGCAGCTGATGTAATGAGGGATATGCGCTATATCGCAGGCAAAAAATACAATCCAGAAAAAGTAAAACTTTTACTGAACTACGCCTTCCCTTCTGCTGATATGGATGTACCAGATCCATGGTCGAGGTCAATCGGCGCCTATCATGAAGTATATGAATTAATAAATGATGCCTGCGATCAATTGATTGCCTTCCACACATCCACAAAACAACATTAACTTTGCGGCATGAAGCCATCTATTCCACAAGGCACCAGAGATTTTTCAGCAGCTGTCCTCCGCAAAAGGAACTTTATTCTGCAAACGATTAAATCAACTTTTGAGTTGTATGGATTTGAACCGCTGGAAACTCCTGCGATGGAAAACACAGAGACCCTTTTGGGTAAGTATGGTGAAGAAGGTGATAAATTGATTTTTAAAATCCTAAACAATGGCCTGAGCAATCCGGATAAAAAAGAGGCTGTTGAAAGAGATTTTCAAAGTATCCTGGAAGGAAAAACAAACAAAGGCATTACTGAAAGAGCACTGCGCTACGACCTCACCATTCCCTTTGCCAGATATGTGGCCATGAATCATGGACAACTTACACTCCCCTTCAAGCGCTACCAAATGCAACCCGTTTGGAGAGCAGATAGACCGCAAAGAGGAAGGTATCGTGAATTCTGGCAATGTGATGCAGATATAGCAGGTAGTAGCTCTCTCTTACATGAAACAGAATTAGCCCTAATCTATAGCCAGGTTTTTGCTAAGCTTAATATTCCAGTCAATATACACATCAACAACAGAAAGATATTAACCGCTTTATCAGCATTGTGTGGTGGTGAGGAATTGATGGTTGACATTACCATTGCCATTGATAAACTGGACAAAATTGGGATGGATAAAGTGAAAGATGAACTGACTGGCAAAGGACTCTCCATGGAGCAAATTGCTTCAGTGGAATCATATATCTCAATAACTGGAAGCAATGAAGAAAAAATAGCTCAACTTGAAACGTTATTCAATGCTATTCCAATTGGCGTAGAAGGGATAACTGAATTAAAACAACTGCTTAATCATTGCGCGCAGCGTAAACAACAACCAAATCTTGTTATCGATCCATCATTAGCAAGAGGATTGAATTATTATACCGGAACCATTTTTGAAGTAAAAACGACTGCTGTTCAAATGGGTAGTATTGGTGGTGGCGGGCGATACGATGATCTTACTGGTTTGTTTGGTGTAAAAGGAATTGCTGGCGTTGGTATATCCTTTGGCGTTGATCGTATCTATGATGTTATGGAAGAGCTAAATGTTTTTCCTGAAAACATACAAAGAGGGACAACTGCACTTTTGTTCCATACAGGTGAATCGCAAGTTCAAGCTTTGCTTTCTTTATCAGAAACATTGAGAAATGAAGGAATATCTTGTGAACTCTACCATGAACAAGTGAAATTCGACAAACAATTCAAATACGCAGAAAAAAAGGGAATCCCTTACATCATTATTCTTGGTAGTGAAGAACTTCAAAAAGGGACTATTGTGGTAAAGCATCTTGCCAGTGGAAAACAAGAAGAATTGAATACCGCTGGATTAATCAACCTACTTAAAGGCTAGCCCATTTTCTCATTTGTTTTAGACATGCATTCATGTCCTTTTGAAGTGGTGCAACTAAAGTAATTGCATTCCCCTCTTGGTCATCGAATGATAAACTATAAGCATGCAAAGCCAACCTGTTTAAAAGCGGTCGCTCTTCCTCATCCTTTTTTGACAGATTAAACTTCTTCTTAAACGCAGATAATTTGATGGATTCACCAGCACCATATAAAGGGTCACAAGCCAGAGGGTGACCGATGTTTTGCATATGCACCCTGATCTGGTGTGTTCGTCCAGTTTCAATAATGAATCTCATTAAGGAAAACCCTTTAAATTGTTCTTCGACAAAATAATGAGTCAGGGCGGCTTTCCCTTTTCGTCCCACACGCATTTTTCCAGCAACAGTTGGATGTTCTTCTATTGGTTGATCGCAGATGCCTTGTTCATGGTTAAATGTACCCGTAACAACCCCGTAATATGTTTTTTCTAAACTTCTGTTTTGGAAAAGGGTATTATAATATTTGTGTGCTTCTGCATTTTTTGCAAAAACAATTAAACCGCTTGTGTCTTTATCGATTCGATGAATGATAAACACTTTATCCCCTTTTGATTCCAACCATGATTTTACTGAAACTAACAAAGGATCATGCCGATCAGGAATGGATAACCAACCTGATGGTTTATTTACAGCAATCAAATCATTATTTTGGAAAACTATTTCAGGAAAAACGTGACTCACACTTTTTGCTTTTTGATGAAGGAGCTGTTCATGAATTTCAATAACCTGATTTCCTTTTCATTCAAATATCTCCATTTGCCACGCTCAACATTCTTTTTAGTCAGGTTACCAAACATTACACGGTCGAGGTTTCTAACATCATAACCTAAGAACTCAAACATTCTTCTAACAATACGATTTCTTCCGCTATGTAATTCTATGCCAATAATTGATTTGTCTTTAGGATCCGTATACGCCAATGAATCTGCTCTAACAAAACCATCCTCAAGCTGCAAGCCATTAAGCACTTTTTCAAAATCCACTTTTCCCAAAGGCTTATCGAGCTTTACCTCATAAATCTTTCTTACTTCATGGGAAGGATGTGAGAGCTTTTGTGTTAAATCACCATCGTTGGTCAATAATAAAACCCCAGTTGTATTCCTGTCCAATCTTCCCACAGGAAATATCCTTTCATTGGTTGCCCCTTTCAATAAATCCAATACTGTTTTTCTACCCTCTGGATCTTCCAAAGTAGTGATATAATCTTTTGGTTTATTTAATAGAATATAGACCAAGTTTTTTTCAGGTATAATTTTCTTTCCACCAAAAAACACTTCGTCGGTTGGAGCCACTTTGAAGCCTGGTTCAGTAATTACTTCCTTATTGACTTTAATTTTTCCTTCTTTGATCAAAGGCACTGCATCTCTTCTGGAACAAACACCGCAATGAGCCACATACTTATTGAGTGGCATAGATTTATCTACCTTACGAATGGTAAGAACTGGTTGATGGTCGCTTGATTCAGATCTGTTATCGGGTTTGGCTTTTTTATCAATTAACAATGCACGTTTCTCAATCTTTTTTTTCTCAATGGCTTCAGACCTTTCTTTTTTAAATTTCTTTTTTTCCTGTCTGAATTCCTCTTTGATAGCGCTATTCTTTTTCTTTGTAGCGAACTTTGAAAAATTGTCTGTTCTTTTCATGTTTGATCATTTGCTGTTTTTCAACAGTAGTTTAAAAAATTATTTATTGGCTAATTGTCCGCATGCTGCATCAATGTCTTTACCGCGACTCCTTCTTAATCTAGCATTAACTCTATTCTTTTCAAGGATTTGCATAAAGGCCATTGTCTTTTCTTCAGTTGGCTTTTTAAATCGAGCAAAATCAATTGGGTTATATTCAATGATGTTCACCAAATCAGCTGGCACTTGTCGATATACCTTAATTAACTCAGCAGCATCTTCTGGTGAATCATTAAATCCATCAAACAAAATATACTCGAGTGTTATTTCATTTTTGGTTTTTTTGTGGAAATAATTAAGTGCATCAATGAGTGAACTCAAATCATTGGTTTCATTGATGGGCATAATTTCATTTCTTTTTCTATCATTAGCCGCATGCAAAGAGAGTGCTAGTTTAAATCTGACTTGATCGTCGCCAAGTTGCTTAATCATTTTTGCAACACCAGCTGTAGATACAGTAATTCTTCTTGGGCTCATGGCCAAACCGTCTGGCGCAGTTATTCTTTCAATGGCCTTCATCACATTTTTATAGTTGAGCAAAGGCTCTCCCATGCCCATGAAGACAATATTGGTCAGTTTTTGATCCCGCATTTTGTGCGCTTGCTGATTAATCAGCACTACCTCATCATAGATTTCGTCGAAATTGAGGTTGCGCTGGCGATCTAGATATCCAGTTGCACAAAACTTGCACGACAAACTACAGCCAATCTGAGAAGATACGCAGGCGGTCAATCTTTCTTCAGTTGGTATGAGTACTCCTTCAACTTTATGACCATCATGGGTTTTGAACCTCGACTTAATCGTACCATCTTCACTGTATTGGGTTGTATCAATAGATAAAGACGGAAACGAAAATTTCTCTTCAAGTTTAGATCTAAGTTCTTTAGAGAGATTGGACATAGATTGAAAATCGAAGGCATGTTTTTGCCATAACCATTCCCAAACCTGTTGTAAACGGAATTTCTTTTCGCCAATAGATTCGAAGTACTCCCCTAATTCTTCTTTGCTGAAGGTCCTGATATTTGGTTTTGTTGTCGGCAACATTCTACAAAGATAACGATTCCTTGAGGGTTTCAGCAGGATAAGGTGTTAAAGATATCATTTGCCCCTGCCCAGTGATTTCTTACCAAACCTGTTTTTTACTTGATCAATAGCATCATAGAGACTGGCCTTTTTGATTTTATTGTCAAACAAATTGGTTTGAACTGATGTAGCAGTCAATTCTGTAAATCTTACACCAATTAATCGGATAGATTGCTTGGTGTCGTACAACTGTTTGAAAAGGTCTTTTACAACCTGATAGAGTTCATCGTCATAGGAGCTTGGTTGAATTGCCATTTGCTTGGTCTGTGTTTGAAAATCTGGATACCGGATTTTTACCGCCACACATTTGGTCATTTTATCATCCTCCCGAAGTTCATGTGCCAGCTTTTCTGTCATTCTTAAAAGCTCAGCTAACAACACTTGTTCATCATCAACATTCTCAAAAAAAGTATGTTCGGTTGATATTGATTTTGCTTCATGAAAATTATCGACTGTCCCCAAATAAATACCATTAGCTTTCTGTGATAAAATAGCACCATATTTTCCAAAATATTGCTCCAGCAAATGCACCGGATATTCAGCCAATTGATGGATATAGATAATACCCAGACTATTTAATGTTTTGAGTCCCTGCTCTCCCACTCCAGGAATATCCCCTACTTTCAAGGGACCTAAAAATTCTTTTTCTTTTCCTGGCAACACTTGCAAATATCCATTTGGCTTAGCCGCATTAGTGGCCATTTTTGCCACCATCTTGTTAGAGGCGAGTCCGAATGAAATAGGAAGTTTTGTTGTCTCTATAATTTCATTTCTTAAATCAATTGTCCATTGCAAAGGATCAAAAAAACGATCCATCCCAGTAAGATCAATATAAAATTCATCAATCGATGCTTTTTCATAAACAGGTGCTTTTGCTGCAATAATATCTGTCACCCATTGTGAAAACTTGCTGTACTGGCCTTTGGAGCCTTTCATGACAATAGCATGTGGACAAAGTGCAACTGCCCTTGCCATAGGCATTGCTGAATGTACCCCATACTGCCTGGTTTCATAACTGCAAGTACTGACCACCCCTCTTTCTTTTGAACCACCAAGGATCAGTGGCTTTCCAATGAGAGAAGGATCGAGTATGCGTTCTACAGAAACAAAAAAAGCATCAAGATCAAAGTGGGCAATATATGTTTGTTGATCTGCCATGTTGCAATTGCAACATCAAGTTAGATAAATATCGAGGAGCCCTTCAGGTAAAACCACAAAAATTTTTTGATTTTTATGATCAATCTTTTCAAGTGTTGATTCATTGATTGGCACCAACACCTCTTTATCATTAATTAAAATACTTAGCAACAATTGAGCAGGTTGTTCAATAACCTCCATTACTTTTCCCAGTAATTTTTTCTTTTCGTACATCGAAAAACCTAACAAAGAAATAGGAGCTGAAATAGAGGCAGATTTTTTTAAATCTGCTTCCAGTAACCAGACTTTCTTCTTGACGAACTTTTTTGCTTTTTCTGGTGTGTCGTAACCCTCCAAAATGACCAGCATTTCTTCTTCATTCCTGGGTTTTGCTGAAACAAGAAAATAGGGAATGAATTTTCCTGAAACCTCTTCAATAAAAAGAGCAGTAACGCCATCTAGAGAAGCATCTTCTCCCAAATGATGAGTAAGGACGAGTTCTCCTTTAATGCCGAAGGTGGCTGCAATTTTTCCTATCGTGAGGTAATTTTCCATGTAAAAAAAAGCCCCGTAATAAACGAGGCTTTATTATTTATCTTTTGAATGAATTTATTCAGCTGAAGGTTCTTCAGATGCAGCAGGCTGTGCAGGCTTTGCAGCAGGTCTTGGTGCATTGCGTCTTTGGCGGCGCTCTCGAGCAGCAGCTTCTTGACGGGCCTTGTTTTTTGCCTCTTGTTCCTGGTGCCATGCTTCGAATTTATTCATTGCAGTAGCATGATCAAATAAACCCAAGTCTACACCACGCAAAAGGTGCTTTAAATACAAAACGCCTTTTGAAGAGAGAATTTTGCGAACAGTATCAGTTGGTTGTGCACCATTACCTAACCACTCTAATGATTTCTGACGATCAATTAAAACAGTTGCAGGATGTGTAAGCGGATTGTAAGTTCCAATCTTTTGGATGAATTTACCATCACGAGGAGCACGTGCGTCAGCTACTACGATAAAGTAGAATGGTCTCTTTTTGCTACCATGACGCTGGAGTCGAATTTTAACAGCCATAAAAAATAAAAATTTTTATTGGGTGGTGAATAATAGGGTTTCAATTTCGGACTGCAAATATAGTATAAAACGCGATAAATCAAAACTGATAAGGGTCATATTTTACATTCTCCTTCCCATTCTGGGCATAGCAGGCATGTTACTCATCCCTTTCATCATTTGTTTCATTTGGTCAAATTGCTTGAAGAACTGGTTGACTTCATTCATATCCCTTCCACAACCTGCTGCAATGCGTTTCTTACGACTAGCATCGATTTTATCAGGATTTGCCCTTTCGAAAGGTGTCATTGACCCAATAATCGACTCAACTCCTTTAAAGGCATCATCACTAATATCAATATCTTTCAAGGCTTTACCCATACCAGGAATCATGCCCATCAGGTCCTTCAGATTACCCATTTTTTTAATCTGTTGGAGCTGGTCCATGAAGTCTTGAAAGTCAAACTGATTTTTTCTGATCTTTTTTTCCAGTTTCTTGGCTTGTTCCTCATCAAATTGGGCTTGTGCTTTTTCAACAAGTGAAGCAATATCACCCATTCCAAGGATACGTTGCGCCATCCTATCTGGGTAGAAGACGTCTAAAGTCTCCATTTTTTCACCACTGCTGACAAACTTAATGGGTTTCTGAACGGTATATTTTACAGAAAGAGCAGCACCACCTCTGGTGTCACCATCCATTTTTGTGATGACAACCCCTGTGAAATCTAATCTTTCATTAAATGCTTTAGCAGTATTCACTGCATCCTGACCCGTCATAGCATCCACCACAAACAAAATCTCTTTGGGTTGCAAAAAGGACTTCAATCCTGCTACTTCCTGCATCATGACTTCATCAATAGCAAGACGACCTGCTGTATCAACAATGATTACATTTTTATTTGTAGCCTTGGCATGTTTAAGCGCATTTTCAGCAATAGCGCGAGGATCTTTGTTTTCAGGTTCAGCATATACATCAACACCAATCTGCGACCCAAGCACTTTTAATTGATCGACAGCAGCTGGTCGGTATACGTCTCCAGCCACCAATAAAGGTGATTTACCCTTCTTGGTTTTGAGGTAGTTGGCCAATTTACCACTGAAAGTTGTTTTACCTGAACCCTGAAGACCTGCTATAAGGATAATTGCTGGACTGCCTGTTGTATCGAGGTCACTGGCAGAGCCACCCATCAATTCAGTGAGTTCGTCTTGTACAATCTTCACCATCAACTGTCCGGGACTGATGGCATTGATCACTTTTTCACCAATGGCTTTTTCTTTAACGCGATCAGTAAACTCTTTGGCAATTTTGAAATTGACATCGGCGTCCAACAAGGCTTTGCGGATGTCTTTTACTGTATTAGCAATATTGAGATCTGTAATCCTACCTTCTCCTTTAATCTGCTTAAAGGCCGAGGCAATCTTTTCACTTAAATTTTCAAACATAAAAAAACTTTGCTTGGGGAAGCAAAGTTAATTAATATACTGAATAGACACTAAGTTAGATATAGTCAGACCTCTACTAGAGATAAGTCTTCAGACGCCTTGCATTGGTATGTCTTCTTAAGGTAATTAGGGCTTGATCACGAATCTGTCTTACTCTTTCGCGGGTGAGTCCCATTTCTTCTCCAATATCTTCCATACCCAATGGTCTGTCCATGCCAATACCATACAGGCATTTCAGGACTTTCTGCTGTTTTGGAGGAAGACTATTTAAAGCCAGTTCAATTTCGTACATCATGGATTCTTTCTGGCTTTCACCATCCACCGCATCAACATTTTCATTCTCCATGATATCGATCATAGTGCCATCACCATCCTCTCCGATTGGAGAATCAATGCTAACATGGCGACTATTAAAACTCATGGTAGAAGAGACTTCATCCAAATCTAAATCCAGGTATTCTGAAATTTCTTCAGCTGTTGGCTCACGCTCGAAATTTTGTTCTAATTGTTGTGCAGCTTTGCTCACCTTACTCGTTAACCCTACTTTATTTAAAGGGATACGAACAATTCTAGACTGATCAGCTAAGGCTTGCATGATACTTTGACGAATCCACCACACAGCATAGGAGATAAACCTAAAACCTTTGGTCTCGTCGAATTTCTTTGCAGCTCGGATCAGGCCCATGTTCCCCTCATTGATCAAATCAGACAACGATAAACCTTGAAACTGGTATTGCTTGGCGACAGAAACCACAAATCGCAAGTTGGCTTTTGTAAGGCGTTCTACAGCAGATTGATCTCCCCTTCTGATACGCTGTGCCAATGTTGCTTCTTCTTCAGCAGTAACCATATCGACTTTACTGATATCGCTGAAATATTTCTCTAAACTTGGCGCTTCGCGCGTTGTAATTGACTTACTGATTTTTAATTGACGCATACTCATTGGGGGTAAGGATTTAAATTCCAGTCGTCTTGACTGGGCTATCACTAAACGAAGGATTTAAGAAAATATTGTTAAATCCTAAGTAGTAATACGTAATTTATTCAGTAACACATCCCTAAATCATTGATATCCATATATTTGGGTATTCAAAATCCCGTTGGGGAAAATCACGTGTAAAAAGTTGGAAAGAAACACCAAATTATATTTTTTCGGTAATGATATTTTTCTATCATTGCAAGGTGCATCTGAATTTTTGCGCGCAAAGTGTTAAACAAATGTCATGAGTAAACAATTATTTTCAATAGAGTACCCAGTTAGGTGTTCACCTAATATCCTGTTTGAATTTCTTTCTACACCAGCAGGCTTGCAAGAATGGTTTGCCGACAAAGTAGATGAGCGTGATCTTGTATTCAGTTTTTCATGGAACGGATCTACTGAAAAAGCAGAAGTCATTGAAATGGAAATGGGCAAATTTATTCGTTACCATTGGTTGCATGCACCAAAAAATGAATATTTCGAATTTTCTATTGAAAAATCAGAAGTAAGCAGTCAGACTATCCTTGTAATCAAGGACTTTGCAGAGAAAAGAGATATTGCTGATCAAACCCGATTATGGGATGTTCAGGTACATGATCTCTTTCACAGACTCGGCAATTGAGCATGATTAAGAAACTCGATAAACTTATTCTAAAGGCATTTATTGGTCCGTTTATCGCGACCTTTTTCATCGCACTGTTTGTGCTGGTGATGCAGTTCTTTTGGAAATACATTGACGACCTGGTAGGAAAAGGTCTTGATATCCTGAGTATTTTAGAATTGACATCCTACGTTACTGTAACTGCCATCCCCCTTGCACTTCCTCTTGCTATTTTGATTTCTTCAATTATGACTTTTGGCAACCTGGGTGAAAGTTTTGAATTGGTTGCTATAAAATCCGCAGGCATCCCTTTGCTTCGTTTTATGCGTCCTCTGTTGGTAATTGCATTCATCATTGCAGGAATTGCATTTACCATTTCTAATTATATCATGCCTGTAGCCAATCTGAAATTTACAACAATGTTGTACGACATCAGAGTGGCTAAACCAGCCTTTGATATCAAAGAAGGAATTTTTTACGACAAGCTACCTGGCTTTGCCATTAAAGTAGGGAAAAAAGAAGATGATGGCAATACCATAAAAGATGTTATCATCTACGAAAATCAATATTCATTACAAGACAACATCATCATTGCAGAAAAAGGCGTGATGCGCATCAGTGATGATAAAAAGTTTTTAGAATTTGATCTAGAAAATGGATGGAGATACCAGGAGAATGGTCCTTATAATACTGTTCAAACCGACTACTACCGACTAGGATTCAAAAAATACAAGAAGGCATTTGACCTAAGCTCATTTGATGTACTCAAAACACCTG
>VFQT010003462.1_pt1 | contig 14359 bp, 12 predicted proteins | sample 3512381 | NCBI WGS metagenome assembly VFQT01 (sample SAMN10412376, study PRJNA504923) | tailings metagenome | isolation source: Relicate 2 Philex TSF3 active mining site | place: Philippines: Tuba, Benguet | collected 2017-08-29 | reverse complement strand
CTGCCTTCTCGGGATTCGAATCGGCGAACCAATTGGGCATCGACACGTCGGCCTCGGCTGATGCCGCGATGCGTGCCATCGCGCGGACCGCACCCACCGGATCGACACCGATCGCAGTCTCGCCCGACAGCATGACCGCATCGAACCCGTCTCTCACTGCAGCCGTCACGTCGGACACCTCGGCGCGGGTCGGCCTGCTCGACTGGGTCATCGACTCGAGCATCTCTGTCGCACAGATGCTGATCGTGCCCGACGTCAGGGCAGCATGGGCGATCTTTCGCTGCGCGAGTGGAACTTCTTCGTACGGCAGTTCGACGCCGAGGTCACCACGCGCCGCCATCACACCATCGCTCACCCTGCAGATCTCGTCGATCACTGCGAGTGCCTGTGGTCTCTCGATCTTGGCGTAGACGTGTGTTCCCGGCCCGACGAGTGCGCGCACTTCGTCGATGTCCTCAGGCCGCTGCACGAACGACACTGCGACGATGTCGACCGCGGCGGCCTTGGCCACCTCGAGATCGGCTCGGTCCTTTGCGGACAACACGCTTCCCCGCACCGAAGAATCGGGAAGATTGACGCCCTTCCCGCGCTTCAGCTTTCCTCCAGCGACCACCGACACCTGCAGGTCGTCACCGTCGAGCGACACCACCGTCGTCTGGATCCGGCCGTCGTCGAGAAAGACACGGTGACCTTCGAAGAGATCCACGAGGGTTGCGTCGTCTCCGGCGCCGAGACCGAGATCGGTCATCGACAACGTGACGACCGAGCCCTTCTGGAGGTCACGGTCGGGGCCTCCGTAACGCATCTTCGGACCCCGGATATCGATCAACACCGCCGCGCCGGGTGCGTTCTTGCGCACGTCACGGATTGCAGCGGCAAGGTCGGCGGTGTCGATGTGGGAACAGTTCAACCTGAATGCAGACACCCCCACCTTGTGCAGGCCGCTGATCATCTGCGGTGACGACGACTTCGGTCCGATCGTCGCGACGATCTTCGTCTTTCGCACCAGGTCACGCTCCTTGCCGGACATTGTCGCTCGCGATCCTCAACGACGACGTACACCAAACGACACAGTGACAATCATCCTGTCACACGACGATCGATGCACAGCAGACTTTCGTGTGTTCGCCAGCCTTCGAGGACAACCGACGTGAAGGCCGTGCGGCACGTGGCCGTGTCGATCGTCGCGGGTGCCACCCTGGTGGGCGTCATCAGCGCAGCAGCCGAAGCAGTCGGAATATGGTCCTCACCGATCGGCCGGGGACTCATCGACGCGGTGACTCTCCGCGACGGAAAGGACGGTCCCCCCGGACCCGCAGGTCCACCCGGCCTGACCGGCCGGGAAGGGGCGACCGGTCAACCTGGGCCGCAGGGGCGGCAAGGGAACATCGGTGCGATCGGTCGGACCGGCAGACCCGGCCCGCGAGGCCAAAATGGGGTCGACGGCGCACCCGGGATCCCCGGAGTCCCCGGTTCCCCCGGAACACCGGGACTGACTGGACCGTCAGGCCTGAAGGGAGAGCCCGGGTCTTTGGGCCCCCCAGGGCCACAGGGTGAGACAGGTCCTCAGGGTCCTGCCGGCGTCACACCCACGTTCGGCTACGGCTCGTACGTCAGCGACGCCACGTACAACCTGACCGCCAGATATCTCCCCTCTGCCATGACCGTGAACACGACGATCGCCGCGAACGGCACGACAGTCGTCGACGACGCAGGAAATGCCTGCGCAGACGGAACGAACTGTTCTGCGATCCGTGTCGACTCGGCCGGACTCTGGAATATCGAGTTCTCCGCACAATTGTGGAAGCCGAGGAACAACAACAACGACATCCCCGTCGACATCTGGCTCTCGGTGAAACGTGCGGACGGACAATGGGAAGACATGCCCCTCTCCAACACGACCGTCTATCTCACATCGGCGATCGACAAAGTCGTGGCTGCATGGAACTTCCTCGAGCGGTTCTCGGCCGGGGATCAGTTCAGGCTGCTCTTCTCGTCGTCACACACACAGGCGACAGTGGTACAGATGCACACGGGGACATCGGACGGCTACACGACTCCGGCCCCGCCGGTGATCCCCTCGTTGATCCTCTCGACGACGCAAGAAGCCACAGAGTAGGAAAACGCTCGCGCCCTCCGGGGCGTGATTGCACGATGCGATTGGTGTCGAAGGGGGGACTTGAACCCCCACGCCCCAGAGGGCGCCAGCCCCTCAAGCTGGTGCGTCTGCCAATTCCGCCACTTCGACGAGGAATTCAGAGGCTATCTGCGAAGGGCCACAGAGCCCAACCGACGGCCAGGGTCAGGCTGCGAGAAGGAACCCGAGCGCAACCACCGTGAACAACCAGATGGTGGCGAGAACGGTCGTGATGCGGTTCAGGTTCCGCTCGGCCGCGGCCGACCCGAGGGCTGCTCCCCCGGCGCCACCGAACATGTCGGAGAGTCCGCCGCCCTGGCCGCTGTGCAGCAGGACGCCCACGATCATTGCGAACATGGAGACCACGTTGAGAAAGATCGTGAAATAGAGGACGATGTCGCGCACGGCTCTTGACCCTACCGTCGCCTCAGCCCCGGGAGACCGTCACCGGCACGTCGTTCGGGAAGTGACATGCCACCTGGTGGCCCGGCGAGACCTCCCGCAGGAGGGGCTCCTCGTCGGCACACCGCGCCTCGGCCCGCGGACACCTGGTGCGGAACCGGCAGCCGGACGGCGGGTTGATCGGGCTCGGTACCTCTCCTTCGAGGACCATCCGTTGACGGGTCCGTTCCACGACCGGGTCCGGTTCGGGAACCGCCGAGAGCAACGCCGCCGAATACGGGTGGGCGGGCGTCAGGTACAGGTTCTCAGCCGGGGCCAGCTCCACCAGCTTTCCGAGGTACATCACCGCGATCCGGTCGGAGATGTGGCGCACCACCGAGAGGTCGTGGGCGATGAAGAGATAACTGAGCCCCATCTCAGCCTGCAGATCCTGCAACAGGTTCACCACTCCGGCCTGGATGCTCACGTCGAGCGCCGACACCGGTTCGTCGAGCACGAGCAACGACGGTCGCAGTGCCAGCGCACGAGCGATACCGATGCGCTGACGCTGCCCACCCGAGAACTCGTGCGGGAAGCGTCGCGCGTGATCGGGCGCGAGACCAACCATCGTCAACAATTCGGCGACACGGTCGTCGTGGTTCCCGTTCACCTTGTGGATAGCGAGCGGTTCACTGATGGCAGACCCCACGGTGAGGCGTGGGTCGAGCGATGCGAACGGGTCCTGGAACACGATCTGCATCTCGCGACGCAGGTCGCGCATCTCGGAACGACCGAGGCCGACCAATTCGCGCCCCTTGAACATCACCGACCCTGCAGTCGGTTCGATCAACTGCAACACACACCGACCGACCGTGGTCTTTCCCGATCCCGACTCACCGACGAGACCGAGCGTCTCCCCGGCCGCGATGTCGAACGACACGCCGCTGACTGCCTGCACCACCTGGGTGCTGGCACGGAGACCCTTCGTACTGCGCACGTCGAATTCCTTCACGAGTCCGTTCACAGACAGCATCGGCACTGCACCGCTCACGACCGAACTCCGATCGCGTCGACCCTGACACATGCAGTCTCGGTTGCGCCGGCCCGCACGAGTTCGCCCGACGCCGTTCGGCACTCGTCTGCCGCGTGCGGGCAGCGCGGCCTGAACGCACAACCCTCCGGCGGTGCGATCATGTTCGGTGGGGCACCCATGATCGGCTGCAGACGGTCGCGGCCGACAGCCGGCAGCGACGCGAGCAGCCCACGGGTGTACGGGTGATTCGAGTGCGAGAACAGATCGTTCACCCCGGCCCGCTCCACGGTGTTGCCTGCGTACATCACCTCCACGCGGTCGGCGATCCGTGCGATCACCCCCAGGTCGTGGGTGATGAAGACGACCGCGGTTCCCGTGATGCGGCGGATCTCGCCGATCACCTCGAGGATCTGTGCCTGCACGGTCACGTCGAGTGCCGTGGTCGGCTCGTCGGCGATCAAGACGTCGGGTTCGTTCGCGATCGCCATGGCGATCATCACTCGCTGGCGCATTCCTCCCGAGAACTGATGAGGGTACTGGCGGGCCCGCACGTCGGGCTGCGGCAGCCCGACCATGTCGAGCAGTTCCACCGCCCGCTTCGCCGCAGCCTCGTCGTCGAGCGACTGGTGCGACTGGATCATCTCCACGATCTGGTCGCCCACACGGTGCACGGGGTTGAGCGCCGAGAGTGGATCCTGGAAGATCATCGCGATCTTCTTGCCGCGCATGCGGCGAACGGTGTCGGGCTTCACTCCGATCATCTGCGTGCCGTCGACGAGAGCAGAACCCGTGACCTGGGCGGTCTTCGGCAACAGGCCCATGATCGACAGGAACGACACCGACTTGCCCGAACCCGACTCCCCCACGACCCCGACCATCTCGCCGCGGGCAACGTCGAGGTTCACGCCGCGGACGGCCTTCACCAATCCCGCAGGGGTCGGGAAACTGACCGTCAGGTCGCGCACCGAGAGAACCGGCTCGCTCATTCTCCGGCCCCCTTGTGCTTCGGATCGAACGCATCACGCAACCCGTCACCGATGAAACTCACGCACAGAGTCACCAACAGCAGCGCCGAGAACGGGTACACGGCGAGCCACCAGTACCCGGCGCGCACGGCACTGCGCGATTCCGAGACCAGGAGCCCGAGTGACGTCGCGCCCGATCCCGGGTTCGGGCCGTAGCCGAAGAGAGCGAGAGTCGATTCGCTCACGATGGCACCGACCACACCGAGGCTGAGAGCCACCAGCATCGGCCCTGCCGAGTTCGGCAACAGGTGTCGCCTGATGATGTACCAGTTCGATGCGCCAGCCGCCCGCGAAGCCTCCACGAACTCCCGCTCCTTGAGCGAGAGAACCTGGGCCCTGATCACTCGGGCGACGCCCATCCAGCCGAAGATCGCAAACAAAAAGATCAGGAAGCGCACCGTGTTGATCTCACCCGTGATGGGCTTCAGCCACGCCACGTTCGCGAGACTGCTGCGCACCACGAGGAGTGCCACGAGGATCGGGAACGCAAGGAAGATGTCGGTCACCCGCATCACGACGTCGTCGAATCGGCCGCCCTTCAGCCCGGCCACCGACCCGATGATCGACCCGAGGAGGAGAGAAAAGAACGCAGACGCGAACCCGATGAGCAGCGACACCCTCATGCCGAAGATGATGCGGCTGTAGAGATCGCGGCCGATCTGGTCGGTCCCGAACCACGCGTCCTTGAACGGCGGGAGGTTCTGGTTCTTTCCGACACTGATGTCGATGACCTGCTCGTTGATGCCATAGCGGGCCGTCCACGGCGAGAGCAGCACCCACAAGGTGGCGATCGCGAGGATGATCGTGGAGACGAACGCGGCCCTGTGCCCGACGAACCGCCTGAGAACCATGCGACCCGGCGAGACCGACTTCACCGTGATGCCGATCGACTCGTCGATGCGAGCGTCGGAGGACGGGGTGTTCGATGCGTCAGACATGGTCACCCCCTAGTCCAGTGCGATCCGTGGGTCGAGAACGGCGTAGGCAATGTCAGCCAACAGGTTGAAGACCACGACCGAGGTCACGATCACGAACATCCACGGCATCAGTTCCGGGAAGTCGCCGTTCGAATAGGCGGTGAGGAAGAACTTGCCCATCCCTGGGTACTCGAAGATTCCCTCGGTGATGATGAGACCACCCACGATCGCACCGGCGTCGAGGAACGCGAGTGTCGTCACCGGAATGAGCGCATTGCGGAGCCCGTGACGCACGAGAACCGCTCGCTCACTGATGCCTTTCGAACGGGCCGTCCGCATGTAGTCGCTCCCGAGTACGTCGAGCAGCGACGACCTCATGTACCGGGCGTAGACCGCCATCGACTGGATCGCCACCACCGTCACCGGCAGCACCATGTGCTTGGCCATCAGGACCAGATCGAAACCGGAATGGCCGGGGGGATACACACCCGACGTCGGGAACAACGACTCACCGAACCACTTCTGCCACTGCACCGCGAAGAGCATCTGGAGGAGCAGTGCCGACACGAACGGCGGTACGGCGAGACCGACGAGCGCCAGCGAATTCACCGTGGTGTCACGCAGACGCCCGGGCCGGAGGGCAGCGAAGATACCCAGCGAATTACCCACGACGATTCCCACGGCGGAGGCCACGATGCCGAGGCGCAGGGAGTTGGCGAGTGCATTCTTCAAGTTCGGGAACACTTCGCGTTGACCCTTGATGCTGCGCGGCCAGTCGAAGGTGACGAAACCCTGCAACCACTGGAAGTAGCCGCGCACGTACCCGAACGGACCGTCGTAGAGGCCGTTCATCTCGATGTAGCGGTCGAGTTGGGCACGCGTGGCCCTGATGTTCGCCCGTTTGTAACTCTCGACCGGGTTCGTGCCGAGGCGGATCGCGACGTACACCAGAAACGTCACCAGAAGAATCGTCGGGAACATCCAGACGAGGCGACGGCCGATGTATCTCAACATGCGACGCTCCCCCCTGGCATTCCTCCATTCTTGCCGAAACCGCCCTACCTACGGGCACTTTGTGGGAGCACCCGACACATCCCCGGGAAGAGCAGAGGGGGCGCGGGGCTGATGCCCCGCGCCCCCTCCGGCGTTTGTGTCAGTGACAGCGAAGGATCAGCCCTTCACTTCCACCTTCGGCTCGCTGGCCATGAGCTCGCTCAGCTCGTAGTTGCCGTCGTTGGTGGTGAGCCACACGCCGGGCAACACGTTCTGTGCGGCGGTCCAGAGTGCCCACGAAGAGTTCGCGCACTCGGTGACCGGGTTCAGACAGCTCGGCCACTGCTCGGCACCGATGACGACCTGGCCGTCACCGTCCACGTCCTCCCAGATGAAGGTGTCGTAGAACGCCGCGTAGTTGTTGAGCTGGCCCTCGACGTTGCCGACCTTGTCGGAGCGGTACGCACCGAGGTTCGGGAACTGGTAGAGCGGAACCATGATGTAGTCCTTGTCCATCTCTCGGATGGCGGTCTTGATCAGCTCGGCACGCTTCGCTGCGTCGGGCTCGACGTCGGAGGCGTTGAGCGCCTCAGTGGCGGCGTCGTTGACCCATCCCTGGAAGTTCTGGCCGGTGTTGCCGTTCGCCTCAGTCGGCACCTTGTCGCCCGCGAACGAACTCACGAGGTAGGCCGGGTCCGGCGGTGCAACCGAGATGTACATCGCGAGGTCGTAGTCCATGCCAGGCAGACGCTTCTGGAAGTAGCAGTCCGCGTCACAGTTGTACGGCTCGACGTTGAATCCGGCTTCCTTGAGGAGCGGGATCAGGTACGCCTGGGTGCTCTCACGACGGGTGTTGCCCGTGTTGACGACCCACTTCACGGTCGGCACGGTGCCGTCCTTGGCCCACATACCCGAGCCGTCCTTGGTGTAACCGGCATCGGTCATGATCGACTCGACTGCTGCGAGGTCGTACTTGTTGCCGAACACGTCGTCGGGGCAGTAGGTACCGGGCACGATCGGGCCGCACTCGAGGAGCTTGGCTCCGTCGACAAGCGGGGCGTAGATCTGCTTGAACAGTGCGTCCTGGTCGATCGCCTTGTAGAACGCCTCGCGGTACGCCGGATCGGCGAACGCACGCGGGTTGCCGTCGGCGTCCTTGCCGTCGACGCCGAGGTTGAAGTACAGAGCTTCGTACTGGCTGCCGAAGCCGATCGAGAGCTTGATGTTCGGATCCTCGAGTTCGGCGGCGAGACCGTCGTAGAACTGCGGGTAGATGAAGTCCACTTCACCGGCCTTGAGTGCCGGAATCTGGGTTTCCACCTTCGGAACCATCACGAGCTTGCCGAAGCCAGCCTTCTTGGTTCCGAAGTAGTTCTCGTTCGGAACGAAGACGACCTGGTCTGCGCTCCACGACTCCATCTTCCACTGGTTGCCCGAGAACGGAATCGAGGTCTGCATGTCCTGCGAGACGTCCTCACAGTTCGCGACTGCGGCCTTCTTGATGAGACCACCGAAGAGACCCTTCCACGGCGCATACGCCACGTTGAAGTCGACGACGACCTGCTTCTCGCTCTCGCCCTGCTTCAGGCCGACGATCTTGTCGTACCCGCCGGTGCTGATCGAGCCGGGGGTCTTGAGGACGGCCTTCGCCGTGCACTCGAAGTCTTCCCACGTGATCGGGCTGCCGTCGTCCCACACCGCTGCTTCGGCGATGTCGTACGTGATGGTCATGGCTGATTCGCCCTCTGCCCATCCGGCGGTTGTGCCCCCGTCGCCTCCGTCTGAGTCGCTGTCGCTTCCGCCGCCGCAGGCGGCGAGGACGAGAGCGGCACCGAGGAGCACGCCGGCGAGCTTTTGGCTCTTCCGGGTTCTCTTCACTGTGACCTCCTGGTCGTGTCGTGTGACCGGGAGGAACCACGTACAGGCAGAAACCTGCACACCGCATCGGCCTCCCAGATCCGATCCGGCCGTGAGAACTTATCAGTTTGCAAACGACAACTGAACACTTTGTATCCCGCCATGCGCGGCCCCGTCGACGAAGCCCGGCTCAGGAATCGCTGGGGTCGAGGAACCGAAACCGCACGATTCTGGCGAATTCGTCGGGATCGAGGGAAGCCCCTCCCACCAAGGCGCCGTCCACGTCTGGCTGGGCCATCAGATCGGCGATGTTGCCCGCTTTCACCGACCCTCCGTACTGAATACGCGTGGCGGCGGCCGTTTCGGCCCCGAAGAGCACCCCGATCTCACGCCTGATCGCGCCGCACACCTCCTGGGCGTCGGCGGCCGTGGCGGTCTTGCCGGTTCCGATCGCCCAGATGGGCTCGTAGGCCACCACGGAACCCGCGACCTGCTCGGGCGTCAGCCGAGCGAACCCCGACCTCAGTTGACCGAGCACCTTCTCGAGCGTCGACCCCGCCTCGCGTTCAGCGAGCGTCTCCCCCACACACAGAATCGGCACCATCGAGTGCGCAAGCACGGCCACCACCTTCTTGTGGACCATCTCGTCGGTCTCGCCGAAGATCTCCCGACGTTCGCTGTGGCCACAGATCACGTGCGTCACGCCGAGTTTCGCCAGGAACGGTGGCGCGATCTCGCCGGTGAACGCACCCTTGTCGTCCCAGTGGCAGTGCTGCGCGCCCACGGAGAATCCCAACTTGTCGGCTTCGACCAACGTTTGGACACTACGGATGTCGGTGAACGGGGGATGGATCGTCACCTCGCACGCCTCGAAGTCATCCTTGCCGAGGAGGTACGCGAGCTTCTGGACGAACTGGATCGCCTCGTGGTGGTTGTGGTGCATCTTCCAGTTGCCGCTCACGATCGGCTTTCTCTTCTCAGCGGGCATTGGGCGCACCTCTCAAGGCTGCGAGACCGGGCAGGTCACCGAGTTCGAGCAACTCGAGCGAGGCACCGCCCCCGGTCGAGACGTGGTCGACCTCGTCGTCGAGACCGAACTGTGCGAGCGCAGCCGCACTGTCGCCGCCACCGACCACGGTGAAGGCCTTCGTCTCGGCCATTGCTTCCGCGACGGTGCGGGTTCCTGCTGCGAAGCGTTCGTCTTCGAACATCCCCATCGGGCCGTTCCAGAACACGGTGCGCGCATCGAGGATCACATCGGAGAACGCAGCCGCAGAACCCGGACCGATGTCGAGCCCCTTGGCGCCGTCGGGCAGACGGGCACCGAACGTCGCAAAGTTCCCGGCGGCATCGAGACCGACGATGTCGTCGGGCAGGTGGATCGGCTTGGGGCCACCGAGCAACTTGCGACACGTCGCCACCTGGTCGAGTTCGCAGATCGAGTCACCGACCGGCATGCCCTTGGCGGCGAGGAACGTGAAGCACATTCCCCCACCGATCACGAGTGCATCGACCACCTGCAGGAGCGATTCGATCACACCCAACTTGTCGGACACCTTCGCCCCGCCGAGCACCGCCACGAACGGACGCTTCGGGTTCTCACGCAGTCCACCGAGAACCTCGATCTCGCGCTGCAGCAGACGACCCGCGGCCGACGGCAACGTCCGCGGTGGCCCGACGATCGATGCGTGCGCGCGGTGCGCCGCACCGAAGGCGTCGTTCACGTACATGTCGATGCCACGCACGAGTTCAGCCACGAACTCGGGAGAATTGCCTTCTTCGCCTGCGTCGAAACGGAGGTTCTCGAGCAGTTCGACACCCGGTGCCAACTCGGCGAGACGACGACGCACCGGCTCCATCGAGTACTTCTGGACGGGCGAGCCCTTCGGTCGGCCGAGATGGCTCGCGCACACCACGGCCGCACCGCGCGACGTGAGCCATTCGATCGTGGGCAGCGCCGCTCTGATGCGGAAGTCGTCGGTGATTCGGCGAGCGTCGTCGGGGCCGTCCATCGGCACGTTGAAGTCGGTCCGCACCAGGACGCGCTTGCCGGCGACGTCGCCCAGGTCCTCGAGGACAGGCACGCGCCCCACAGCGGAACCCGCCGCGCTCACTTGCCGACGTGGAGAACGAGGTCGACGAGACGGTTCGAGTAGCCCCACTCGTTGTCGTACCAGCCGAGCACCTTCACGAGCGTTCCCATGCTCATGGTGAGATCGGAGTCGAAGACGCACGAGTGCGGGTTCGTCACGATGTCGCTCGACACGATGGGGGCGTCGGTGTACTCGAGCACACCCTTGAGCGGGCCGTCGGCCGCCGCCTTGAATGCCGCGTTGATCTCGTCGGCCGTCGCGGGCTTCTTCAGGTTCGCCACGAAGTCGGTGATCGACCCGGTCGGCACGGGCACGCGCAGCGCGGTGCCGTCGAGCTTGCCCTTCATCGACTCCATCACGAGGCTCGTCGCACGTGCGGCCCCCGTCGAGGTGGGCGTGATGTTGATCGCAGCTCCGCGTGCGCGGCGGAGATCACTGTGCGGGCCGTCGACCAGCGACTGGTCGCCGGTGTAGGCGTGCACCGTGGTCATGAGTCCGTTCTCGACACCGAATGCATCGTCGAGAACCTTCACCATCGGCACGAAGCAGTTGGTGGTGCAGCTCGCGTTCGAGATCACCTTGTGCTTGGACTTGTCGAAATCACCATGGTTGACGCCATAGACGAACGTCGCATCGGCACCGTTCGACGGAGCAGAGACAACCACGAGCGGCGCTCCGCCCTCGAGGTGTGCGGCGGCCTTGTCACGATCGGTGAAGATGCCCGTCGACTCGATCACGAGGTCGACGCCCAACGATCCCCACGGGAGGCTCTTCGGGTCGCGCTCCGAGAGGACCTTCAGCACCTTGCCGTCGATCGAGATGCCGCCGTCGACAGCCTCGATCTTGTTCGGAAGCACACCGAGAACGGAGTCGTACTTGAGAAGGTGCGCCATTGTCTTCAGCGATCCGAGGTCGTTGACCGCGACGATCTCGACATCTGCCCCCCTGGCCGCGACGGCCCGGAAGAAGTTGCGGCCGATGCGGCCGAATCCGTTGATACCGACTCGAACTGTCACGTGAGGGGTCCTTTCCGCGTCTTGACGCGCCAACACTAGTTGTCGCCCGCCGTCCGCCCCGGCCTCACACGGGCTCGGATGGCTCTGCGTGCGCCGTCAGAGACCGATGTCCCTGTGGGACACCCGTGGATGGTGACCGCCCTCCCGCAGACGGCGCGCCAGTTCTTCGGCGATCGCCACCGACCGGTGCCGACCGCCCGTGCAGCCGATCCCGACGGTGAGGTAACTGCGTCCCTCGGCGACGTACGCAGGAAGCACGAGTTCGAAGAGATTCCAGACCCGGTCGAGGAACTCGCGGGCGAGATCCGTGTCGAGCACGTAATCACCGACGGCCGGGTCGAGTCCGGTCAGCGGCCGCAACTCCTCGTCCCAGTGCGGGTTCGGGAGAAAACGCACGTCGAGCACGGTGTCGACGTCGATCGGAACACCGTGCTTGAACCCGAACGAGATGACCGAGACCTGCAGCGAGTCACCGGGCGAGTCAGGGCCGAACAATTCGGTGAGCTGCGCCTTCAACTGGTGCACCGTGAGACCGGTGGTGTCGATCATGAGGTCGGCCACCGCTCTCACTTCACCCACGAGGGCACGCTCGCGTTCGATCACCTGCTCGAGACCGAGCGTTCCGTCGCTCATCGGGTGACGTCGACGCGTCGCCTCGTAGCGGCGCACCAGCTCGCGGGTCGAGGCCTCGAGGAAGAGAACCCGCACCCGGTGACCCTGCTCGCGCAGGCTCTCCACGGCGCCGAGGATGCCGGCTTGTTGACGACCGTTGCCCACGACCAGGCACAACTTGTCGATCTCTCCTCCGGCTTGACCGCTCAACTCCACGACCTTGTCGACGAGCACGACGGGAAGGTTGTCGACGACGAACCAGCCCATGTCTTCCAGGTCTGCCGAGGCCTGGGAACGACCCGCGCCGGAGAGACCCGCGACGACGAGAATGTCTGTCACGCCAGTGAGGTTACTCGTGCACCTGCTTCTCCGCCCGCAGATAGAGAAGTCTCGGCACGGTGGCTGCGAGTGGATACTCGGGAGCGCGCGCGAGGAATCCGTCGGGTGGTGCGGGTTCGACCATGCGCCGCAGAACGAGTCCGTGCTCGGCCAGACAGTTCACGTACCGAGACAAGGGGCGGTGCACGAACCTGATGAACACCCCGGGCTCGACTTCTTCGTTCGTTGCGGTCTCTGTCAGGTACGGGCCGATCCGCCAGTACTGCTCGGGTGGATCGATCATGTGATCGTCGATCCACCCGCTGCCGGGCGTCTGCAACAACGGGTGGTTCAAGAAGAAGGCGAATCGGCCGCCCGGTGCCAGCACCCGCGCAACTTCTGCGATCGACGCGTCGAGGTCGTCGACGTGCTCGAACACCAGGCACGCCACGGCGGCGTCGAACTCCCCGTCACTCGCGGGGATCGCATCGGCCCGACCGAGCCGGTACTCGGGACCTCCGGCGCGTTCCCGCGCGAGTTCCACGTGACGCTCGACGGGGTCGACTCCGACGACTCTCGCTCCCGTCGCGGCGAGCGCCCGCGAGACCTGGCCTTCACCGCAGCCGATGTCGATGATCGAGCCGTGGCCGGCGAGTTCGTCGACGGCCATCGGAATGATCTGCTCGACGTATTCCGGGTCGACGCCTCCGGTGAAACCCTCGATCCACCACTCGGCGTGCACCGCCCAACCGGCTCCGTCAGCCTCGTTCGTCATCTCGGCTCCTCCGTTGTGTCGGTCACGTTCCCGGTCGAGGTCTCTGCGGTCGGTCCAGCATGGAACCTGGCATGGATCGCCTCTGCTACCGATTGCGGCAACCACGACAACGCCGCGAGGTCGTCGAGGGAGGCCCGCTTCACGGCGTTCACTCCCCCCATCTCCTTCACGAGACGTTTCGCTCGTACCTCGCCGAGACCCGGAATTCCTTCGAGCGACGACGAGACCAACCTCTTGCCCCGCAGTTCCCGGTGGAACGTGTTGGCGAAACGGTGAGCCTCGTCTCGGATGCGCTGGAGCATGAACAGCGCCTCACTGCCGCGGGGAACGCGCACCGGGGCGGAGTTGCCGGGCACGTACACCTCCTCGAACCTCTTCGCGAGAGATGCAACGGGGATTTCCCCTTCGAGACCGAGTTCCCTCACCACTCGTTCGGCCACGGCGAGCTGCCCCTTGCCTCCGTCGACCAACAACAACTGCGGCGGATACGAAAAGCGCCCGGGTTTCTCCGGGCGCTCGTGCGCCTCGATGTCTCGCTCGGCGAGCAGTGCCGACAGTCGCCTACGGAGAACCTCTTCCATGGCCGCGTAGTCGTCGTTCCCTGCGACGTCGCGGATCTTGAACCTGCGGTACTCGCGCTTGTTCGGCAGTCCGTCCTCGAGCACGACCATCGACCCCACGTAGTCGGTTCCCTGCAGGTGGGCCATGTCGTAGCACTCGATGCGCAACGGTGCCTCGGGCAGACCGAGAAGGTCCTGGATTTCGGTGAGAGCGCGGCTGCGGGTGTTGTGGTCTGCGGCCCGCCTGAGCCTGTGCCGGACGAATTCCTCGCGCGCGTTCGTGGTCACCGTCTCGTGCAGGTCGCGTTTGTCGCCCCGACGCGGCACCCGCACCTCCACGGACGACCCGCGCAGACTCCCCAACCATGCCGAGACAGTGGCCGTGTCGCGCGGCAGGTGAGGCACCACCACCAAGGGTGGCACCCCGAGCGGTGGAGTATCGCCGTACATCTCGGCGAGGACCCTCTCCACGAGATCACCCGGAGAGAGTTCTTCGACCTTGTCGACCACGAAGCCCTTCCGCCCCACCACGAGTCCCTTGCGCACGTAGAAGACCTGCACCGACGCTTCGAGTTCGTCGTCGGCGATCCCGATGACGTCGAGGTCCTCGTCACGCTCTCCGACCATCATCTGCTTCTCGAT
>VFQT010003461.1_pt1 | contig 14364 bp, 7 predicted proteins | sample 3512381 | NCBI WGS metagenome assembly VFQT01 (sample SAMN10412376, study PRJNA504923) | tailings metagenome | isolation source: Relicate 2 Philex TSF3 active mining site | place: Philippines: Tuba, Benguet | collected 2017-08-29 | reverse complement strand
ACGCGCGTGCCCGCGGAGTCGACGTAGATGAGCGTGTAGCGGCCCGGGCGCGAGAGCTGGATGCGCTCGCCCACCGACAGGCGGGTGCGGCCAACCGTGGACTTCATGGTGGGCATTCCCACACGCCAGGCGATGGGGGTGCGGCTTGCGGCCGACTGGCTGGGGCCGACCGTGGCCACGGGAGTGGCGTCGGCAGCCGGACGCTCCAGCTCCGTGGACGGCTCAGGCGCCGGGCTGGGGCTGGGCGACGGGCTCGGGCTTGGGCTCGGGCTCGGAGACGGGCTTGGGCTCGGCGACGGGCTGGGGCTCGGATTGGGAGCCGGGGCCGTGCCCGGAGCCACGTACGACGCCGTGACCGAGCGCGACTGCGTGACGCTGACCGTGCAGGTGGGGTTGACGCCCTCGCTGGCGCACGCCCCGCCCCAGCCACCGAAGTCACTGTTCGCCGGGTCGGTTGCCTGCAGGGTCACCGTGCTCCCCGTGCTGAAGCCGTAGGTGCAGCTGCCGCCGCAGTCGATGCCGCCCGGGTTCGAGATGATGCGACCCGGGTCGTTGCCCGTGATCTGCACGGTGAGCGGGTGGTTGGCATCGGGTGCCATGGGCCACGGGGCCAGCATGGTGCCGTCGGTGCCGATCGCCGCCGTGTTCTGGCGACCGCCACTCCAGGTGAAGCTGCCCGACACGAACACCGCGGCGTCCGAGCCCGACAGGCCGCGGATCTCGCCACCCGGCGACTGGAAGGTGCTCAGCGCCCCGGTGGTCTCGTCCACGGCGATCACGCCGGATCGTGTGATGGTGCCATTGCTGGCCGACATGCTGGTGTTTCCGCCGATGAAGATCTTGCCGGCGCCGCTGGCGATGGCATACACCCACCCGACGAAGTTGTGGCCCACCTGCATGGGGGGGCGCCAGTTGGTGTCCAGCGCGCCGGTGTCGGCGTCAAGGGCCGCCACGTACTTCTGGTCAACTCCCTGGATGCCATAGAAGTCCCCGCCCATCAGCACGCGGTCACCCAGGACCTCGAGCACGCGGATGGTCACTCCCCAGTTGGGCACGTCCACCAGCGGTCCCGCGTTCCAGTTGGCATCCAGGGCCCCGGTGGCAGCGTCAAGGGCGGCCACGTTGGGCACGGGCGTGCCGTTGACGGCGGTGAAGTTGCCACCCACGTAGAGGCGCGAGCCACGCAGTGCCAGCGCCCGGCCGCTGGGGTTCCACTGGGCCAGGGTGAGGGTGGCGTTGAAGCCGGCATCCGTCGCCCCGGTGGCCGGGTCGGTGGCCACCAGCGCACGCTGCGCGGCGCCGTTGACGGTGGTGAAGCAGCCCGCGATGTACACGCGGGCCGGCGAGTAGAGCACCTTCTGGGGCTCGCCGCCGCCGCACAGGCCCACGCTCAGCGTGGGTGCCCAGTTGTGGAGCGTGCCATCGGTGTTCACCGCCGCGGCGAAGCCGCGGGTGGCGTCGTTGACGAGGTTGAAGCGACCCACCATGTAGATAGTCGAACCGGTGGAGCTCATCGACTGCACGGGACCGTTGACCGGCGGTGCCCACGACGTGAGGATTCCATCCGCGCCAATGGCCGCGGTGTAGTAGCGCTTGAGGCCGCCGGCGCAGGGATTGTCGCCACCCAGGTACACCGTGGTACCGGCGACGGCGACGCCCCACATGTGCGATGCGGCGCCGTTGGTCCAGTCGCACACGTGCGGGTCCCACCCGAGCGTGGCTCCCGTGGTGGCGTCGAGCGCACCGGCGCGATTGCGCGCCTCCCCGTTGAGCGAGAAGAAGCCGCCCGACACGTACACCGTGCTGCCCGATACCTCGAGCGCGCTCACGGCGTTGCCCATCTCGCGGTTGCCGTCACCGTTGTAGACGACGCTCCCCTTGGCCACGGGCGCCCAGGCGCTGCTGAGGGCGCGCGACCCGGTGGTGTCGAACGCCGCCAGCATGGCGCGCGCCTGACCCCCGGCCTGGGTGAAGCGGCCACCCACGTACAGCAGGCCGTTCGCAATGTCGATCGCGTAGGCGCGGTTGTTCACCTGGGGGGTCCAGGTGGTGTCGAGCGCCCCGGTGGTGGTGTCGACGGCCGCCAGGTTGCTGATGGTCGTGGCGCCCGACGTGGCGGTGAAGTCACCGGCCAAATAGGTGGTGGCGCCGTCGAACTCGAAGTCCCACACGGCGTATCCGCCCGTGAGGTTGGGGGCGAACGACGTCTGGCAGTCGGTGGCGTCGAAGTTGTCCACGCAGGTGCCCTGCACCCCGCCGGTGCGCGCGCCGATGCGCACGGAGCCGACCAGGTTGCGGCTCTGGCCATTGAGCGCGGTGAAGCGCCCGCCCACGTACACGGCATCGGCAGTGGCCTTGACGCTTCGCACCCAGCTGTTGGCGCCGGGGTTCCAGCTGAGCAGCGCGCCATCGGCAAGGTTGAGGGCCGCCAGGTTGCTGCGCGCGGTGCCGTTCACGGCTGTGAAGGTGCCCCCGATGAACACGGTGCTGCCCTGCACGTCGATCGAGTAGGCGGTGTCGCCGTTCCAGCCGCCCGTGATGGTGGGGGCGAACCCGGCGTCGAGCGAGCCGTCGGCGTTGATGCGGGCGATGCCGCTGCGCGACTGGTTGTTCACCGTCGTGAAGTTGCCGGCGATGATGAATCCGCCCGTGCCGTCGGGCGCCACGGTGTTCACCCTGCCGCCCACGTTCGGGAAACGAGTGTCCACCGCCCCCTGCGCGGTCACACCGACGCCGCCACCCGTCTGCCACGCGCGGTAGTTGGTGAAGTCGCCTCCCACGTAGCGCACGCCGTTGGCGTCGGGCGGCGTGGTGGACCACGCGCGGGCGTTGAAGCCGCTCTGCTGCGACACGCGGGTCTGGGCCACGGCCGGGGCGGCGGCCACCATGGTGACGGCGGCCGACAGCGCGGCGATCGTGACGGTGCGGGTGATGCGGGAGGTATTCATGCCGCCGAGGGTGGCGGCACGGGCGCGCGCGTGGAACAGAAGTGACGGAAAACCCACCATCCCGGCATGTGGCGCCGGGAGATGCCTGCGGGGTTACCCCACCCCGGTCTGGCGCAGGTACTCCCGGGCGATCATCACGCGGCGGTTGCTGGCAGAGGTGGTCTCGATGCCCAGCTCGCGCGCCACCCGCATGATGAGCCGCTCCACCGACGTGGCGCTCACCCCGCGCCGCGCGGCGATCTCGGCGTTGCTCAGCCCCTCGGCCACCATGCGCGCCACCTCCACCTGGGCGTCGGTCAGGCTGGCGGTGGATCCCTTGGGGGCGCGGCAGCACCGGCTGCTGCACCAGGCCCTCGTCCGACGCCATGCGGATGGAGTTGCCGATGGCCCGCGCCAGGGCACGGGCATCCGACAGCTCGCTCTTGACCATGTAGACACTGCCACCGGGCAGGTGGTCCACGTTGCGGCCGGTGAGCCGCGGGTCGGCGAATGAGGTGAGGATGACGATGCCGATGGCCGGAAGGGCCTCGCGCAGCGCCACGGCCAGGTCAACGCCATTGGGGCCCTCGCCCAGGTCCAGGTCGAGCACCGCCGCATGAGGGGCGAACCGCGACGCCAACTCCAGCGCCTCGGCTGCCGACCCGGTGTCGGCCACCACGTTGATGCCGGCATCGCGCAGCGCGCCGCAGACCGTGGTGCGGGTGAAGGCGTTGTCCTCCACCACCATGATGCGCGCGCGGATGCTGGGGGCGTCCATGGTCACCGTGCACCCACCCTTGCGGTGGCACCGGGCATGGGCAGGTGCACGTCCAGGCAGGCCCCCGTGCCATCCGGGCACGGGGTCAGCGTCCACGCACCCGGCGCGATGAAGTCCAGCCAGGCCGCGCCCATGCCCTTCACCCCGCCCGCCGGCCCCGAGCCGTCGTCGGCCACCGTGACGTGCAGGTGCTCGCCGTCGGGCGCCCGGCGCACGGTCACCCGCACGTCCCGGGCCGCGCCGTGCTTGCGGGCGTTGGCCACGGCCTCGCCCACGATGCGCGACACATCCGACACCAGGGCGGGCGGCATGGGCCCCCGCAGGTCGGCGGCCACGTCGATGCGCACGCCGAGGAAGCCCCGCCACAGGTCGGCCACGCGGGTCAACGCGGCAGGGAGGTCCGGGTCGGTGTCCGACGCATCCTCCGGCTGGCTGGCCAGCGAAGCCCGGGCGTCGGCCAGGGCACGGGCGAAGGCCCGCTCGTCACCCGACTCCGCCGCCTGCTCGAGGGCCAGGGCGGTGGCAAGCAGGTTGGCCTGCAGCGTGCCGTGCACGTACTGCGCCAGGTCGCGGCTGGTGCGGGCCAGCTCGCGGCTCACCAGCATGGCCTCGAGCTCCCGGGCGTCCACCTCCTGCGCCAGCTGGGCATTGGCGCCGTCGTTGGTGACCAGGGCGCCCACCAGGCTGGTGAAGACGATCATCGTCGCCACCATGAGCAGGGCGGTGATGCTCACGCCCACCACGTTGCTCTCGCCATCCGACACCCGCAGCAGGGACACCGCCGCGGCGCCCAGGACGGACGCGACGACCAGGCCCAGGAGCATCTGGTGGCGTCGCACCCCCGGCACCCGACGAGCGGCCGCCGCCACCGCGGCCAGCGACCCCCACACCAGCCCGGCGACCAGGAGGGGTCCGATCGCGTACTCCGCGAAGGCAGACGACACGCCCAGCACTACGAGCGCGCTGGCGAACGGGAAGATGGGATGCCTGCGCAGGCTGGCCACCATGGCCCGGATGCCCGTGGCCTGGGTGGGTTCGGGCCGGCGGCTGTCGGCATAGAGACGGTGGCTGATGGGGCGCAGCTGCTCGTTCACCGTGCGCCGCAGGTCGTGCGCCAGGGCGAGCCGGTCATCCACCGACATCTCGCCCACGGGCACCTCCATGCCGCGGCGGGCGTCATCGAGCACGCTCATCATCTCGGCGTAGGCGGCATCGTTGATGGCTTGGGCCAGCTCGGTGCGCTCCCCCGAGATCTCTCGCAGCGCCGCCAGGCGCGCCACCAGGGCAGCGCGCTCCCGACGGTGCCGGTCAATGGCATCCCGCAGGAGCGCGATCCCGACCACGGTCACCACGGCGAGGCAGACGGAGCCCACGATGATCACCCCGTTGCCGCGCGGCACCTGCATGCCCAGGGACGAGGCCACGGTGATGCCGGTGCCCGCCCGCACCAGGCCGGCAAGCACGCTAACCCCCACCACCAAGGTGGGCGCCACGGGCTTCACGCGGCGATTACGCATGACCGTGACGTCGGCTACGAGAAGCACCGCGCACGCGGCGGCCGCACTGCTTGCCACTACGGCGGCAAACGCACCGGGGTCAGCGAGCCCGTCATAGGCCACGGTGGCGATGGGAGTGGCCACCAGAAGCACCACGTAGGTGACCCAGGTGATGGCCCAGCGCCCGCCGATGCGCTCGCGCAGGGTGACGGCGGATGGCAGCGTGCCCATTGGAGGATCAAACCACGCCGGCCGGGGCGCGCGGGAGGGAAAACCCGCTACCCCGGCCGACCGAGGCGGTCCCCTACCGCAGGCGGATGTCCTCGCCCTCCAGCGTGCCATCGGGGTTGCGCAGGATCACGCGAAGCGTGATGGCCTTCGAACCCGGGCGGGCCAGCACCGCGCTCACCTTGAGCGAGTCGGGGCCCTGCACGTTCATCACCGGTGCGTAGAACACCTTGTTGAGCTTGCGCGAGGCGATGCGGGTGCCCTTGGCCAGCGGCACGCGCGTGCCCGCGGAGTCGACGTAGATGAGCGTGTAGCGGCCCGGGCGCGAGATCTGGATGCGATCCGCGACCGACAGGCGGGTGCGCCCCTTGTTGCTGGTCAGCGTCGCCTTGCCCACGCGCCACGCGATGGGGGCGCGACTGGTGGCGGACTGGCCCGTGGCATCGGTGGCCGAGCCACCGGATGTGGTCCCGCCACCGCCCGTGGGCGCGTCGCCACCGCCTGTGCCCGGCGAGGGATCCGGGCGCGACCCCTGCGGGCCGTAGGTGGCCGTTACGCTCCGCGCCTGGGTCACGGACACCGTGCAGGTTTCAGCGCTGCCGGAGCACGCCCCGCCCCACTCGTTGAAGTCGGCGTTGGGCGGGTCGGTGGCCTGCAGGGTCACCGTGCTGCCCGACTCGAAGCCGTACTCGCAGCTTGCACCACAGTTGATGCCCCCGGGGTTGGAGACCACGCGACCGGCGTTGGCACCCGTGATCTGCACCGTGAGCGGATAGTTGTCACCCGGGTCCATCGGCCACGGGGCAAGCACCGTGCCGTTGGTACCGACGGCCGCGGTGTTCTGGCGGGTGAGGCCACCCACGCTGCCGAACGACCCCGCCACGTACACCGCGGCATCCGATGCCGACAGGCCGCGCACCTCGGGGTGGCTCACGTCGGCGCGGAACGGCAGCAGCGCCCCGGTGGTGGGGTCGAATGCCGCCAGGCCATCTCGGGTCTGGCCGTTGCTGTTGTAGCCCATCTCCTCGCCGCCCAGGTAGATGGCGTCGTCGGTGGGGGCGATGGCGAACACGTCGCCGTTGCCGTTGTTGCCCACGCGCAGGCCTGGGTTCCATGCCTGGTCCAGCGCGCCGGTGGTCTTGTCCAGCGCGGCCACGTAGTTGCGCACCGTGCTGGTGCCGTTCACAGGCGTGATGCTGGTGAAGCTCCCGCCCACGAACAGGCGATCGTCCTTCAGCGCCAATGAGCGGGTGTAGATGCCGCGACCGTGCACGGCGCCCCAGGCGCCGGCATTGAAGCCGTTCACCAGGGCACCGGTGGTGGCGTTGACCGCCGCCAGGCGATCACGGTTGTTCGAGGCACCGGCGTTGCCGATCCACTCGAAACGACCCGCCACGTACAGGGTGTTCCCGTCGAGGACGATGTCCTCCACGGCCCCGCCCACGTCGGCGTTGAAGTTGGTGTCAAGCGCCCCCGTGGTGGGGTCGGTAGCGGCGAGGCCCACCCGGGCGGTGCCGCCCACCTGGTTGAAGAAGCCGGCCAGGTACACCTTGGAATTGCCCACCAGAACCCTGACGGGCCTGTCTCCCGTGGGCTGCGGGTTCCATTGGGTCAGCTGCCCGTTGGTACCCACGGCGGCCGCCCATACGCGCGACTGCCCGTTCACCTTCTGGAAGGCCCCGGCCATGTAGATGGTGGTGCCGTCGGAGGCGAACGAGTACACCGGGCCGCTCACGGCGGGCGCCCAGTCGGTGAGGATGCCGTCCGGGCCGATGGCCGCCGCGCGCATGCGCGGCAGGCCGCCCACGGTCTGGAAGTCGCCGCCGATCACGGCGGTGGTGCCCTGCACGGCGATGCTCTCGGCCGTGGCCGACACGCCGTTGGTCCAGTCGCCCACGTGGGGATTCCACGAGCTGGCGGCGCCGGTGGTCAGGTCCACGGCGCCCACGCGGTTCCGTGGGGTGCCGCCCAGCGACCCGAAGTTGCCCGCCAGGTAGGCGGTGGAGCCGCTGATCGCGATGTCGCGGATGCCCTGCGCGTTGTTGTAGGCCCCCCCGCCCTCGGCAGCGGGATTCCAGGCCTGAAGGGCGCGTGCGCCCGAAGTGGAGAAGGCGGCACCCCAACCACGGGACTGACCGCCGGCCTGCGAGAAGCTGCCCACCGCGTAGACGTTTCCGCCGTGCACGAGCACGGAATTGGCGTCGGCGTCGAGGCCCGGGTTCCAGGAGTCGAGGGCGCCGGTGGTGGAGTCGACCGCGGCGAGGCCGGTACGAGCGGTGCCGCCCACGGTGTTCAGGTTGCCGGCGATGTAGGCCGTGCCGCCATCAACGGCGATGTCGAGGATCGCCCAGCCGGTCGACTGCGGGTCGAAGGCGTTCAGGCAGTCGGCGTTGTCCCAGTTGTCAAGGCAGGTGCCCGTGGCCCCACCCGTGCGCGCGCCCAGCCGCACGGACGCGGCGCGCCCACGATTGGCCCCGGCGATGCTCCCGAAGTTGCCCGCGATGTATGCGTTCGACCCCGACACCTTGATGGACCATGTCCACGCGTTGGAACCGGGGTTGAACGACTTGAGGGTGCCCGAGGTGTCGAACGCAGCGACACGATGGCGGGTCTGGCCGTTGGCCTGGGTGAACATTCCCACCGCGAACACCGTCTGTGTGACGGGGTCGTACTCCACGCCCAGTACGCGATCGTTCAGCGTGGGCAGGAAGTTCGGGTTGGTGGAGCCGTCGGCAAGGATGTGCACCAGCCGGCTGCGCGACTGCCCGTCCACCGTGAGGGCCCCTCCGGCCACGTAGAAGCCCCCCGCCCCGTCTCCCGTGACCGAGTACACGGTCGGCCACGTGGACACGTTGGGGAACTGCGGGTTCACCTCGCCGGTGGTGGTGCTGAGGGCCGCGATGTTGCCCGTGTTCCAGGCCTTGTACGACGTGAAGTCGCCACCTACGTAGCGGATCCCGTTTGCATCGGGCTGCGTGAGGGTCCACGAGCGGGCGTTGAAGCCCGACTGCTGTGAGATGCGGTCGACGGCCAGGGCCGGTGCGGTGGCCACCAGCATGGCGGCGCCGGCGACGAGGGTGGCAGCAGCCGCGAACGCACGACGCCGAGGGCGAGTTTCACGAAGGGGAGTCATGCGCGCGAAGATAGGCCGGTTCGGGCGGCAGGTCTGTAGGGGGATCCCAACAACGAACGCTGGGAACCCTTTCAGTTATGACTAATAATTACGCACCTACCGGGACCGTCACGATTCCCCTCGATGGCCTCAGGCGGCAAGGGCCACGTCGCCGCCCTTGCCCCACTCCTCCTTGAGGCATGGCATAAAGGCTGTTGTAGCGTTACACGCGAATGGCCCCCCTCCCTGCTTCCGCGCGACGGCTCGCCGCGCTCGCCGCCGTGGCGTGCGTAGCCGGGCTTGCCCTCTGCCTGCCCGCCGGCGCCGGGGCATTCAGCTGGCAGTTCCCCGTGACCCCGCTGCCGAGCGGACCGAATGGATCGGACGGCGCCGACGTCGCCGTGGCACCCGACGGAACCACCACCATCGTCTACACGCGGCAGGAAAACCCATTCACCTCGATCAGGGCAGCAACGCGACCGGCCGGGCAAAGCGACTTCATCTACTCGGACGTATCCGTCCCGGGTGCGGGGAGCGACAACAGGCCGCGCATTGCGGTTTCCCCAGACGGCACCACCACCGTCGTCTGGCACGAAGGCGGCAACGACGAGATCTGGGTCGCCACGCGTCCGCCGGGCAACTCAACCTTCCCGGACCCCACGCAGACCCGGCCTCAACGTCTTTCAGTACGAGGTCTGTACTCGACGACCCCCGATGTCACCGCTGCCGATGACGGCTCGGTCACGGCAGTATGGGCAACAGGCAACCCGTCGCCGCAGCAGTTCTCCGACTGGCGTGTCCAGGCAGCCATCCGGCTCCCCGGGCAAGCCGCCTTCGGGGGCCCGAGAGACGTGTCAACCGCTCTCATCGGGAGCTCGGGGGCAACGCCTCCGTTCGCTCCCAAGGTGGCCGCAGCCGCCGACGGAACAACGACAGCAGTCTGGTCACAGTTGAACAGCGCCGGCGGGAGCACCGGCACCATCCAAGCCGCCACCCGGCGTCCCGGCGAGTCCGGGTTTCCTGACCCAGCGCAGACGCCGCCGGCGGATCTCTCGCCTGCCGGAGAGGAGGCGAGGACCCCGGACGTGTCCGTGGGCATCAATGGTGAGACCACGGTGGCGTGGCAAGGCCAAGACCAAAGCGCGACGAACCTGACGGTTGAATTGGCCACGAGGCAGGCCGGTGCAGGGACGTTCGGGGATCCTCAGGAGATCTGGGTCGTCCCCCCCGCCGACGGCGAGCCAGTCCCGCAGGTGGCCCATGCCCCGGACGGCCAGACGACGGTGGTCTGGGGGTACGCCCAGATCTTCTCCTCCACACGTGGGGCGACCTCGAGCAACTGGGGTCCTGCGACGCCCATCTCCGATCCTCCGGTAGGTAGTGGAACGAATCACGCACCCAAGATCGCGGTGGCCAGCGACGGACGCGCGACCGTGGCCTGGCTTGAGGGCTTCGCACGGCCTGCCGCCAGGGTGCTCGCGGCCACCCGGGCGGGTGGCTCGGATGACTGGTCGAGCCCCGCCGTGCTCGACGCAGACCCTGGCCCCGGCGGCACCGGTCCATTCGCAACACCCGCCATCGCAGTCGCTCCCGATGGGCGCGCAACCGTCGCCTGGACGACGAAGCTCCAGCCCCCGGGGACAACATTCGCACCGCCGCTGGTGCTCACCATCGACTCCGACGCCACCCGCTATGGGCTCGAGGTGAAGACCGAGGGCACGGGCTCGGGCACGATCACCTCCAGCCCCGCAGGCATCAGTTGCGGGGCGACCTGCTCGTCGAGCTTCCCGCTCTCCACGCCGGTGGTGCTCACCGCCAACCCCAGCGCCGGATCGAGCTTCGCCGGCTGGGGCGGGGCGTGCTCGGGCAGCGCCAGCACCTGCACGGTGCGGATCCTCGGCGACCGCTCGGTGACCGCCACCTTCACGAGGAATCCCCCGGCACCGGAGCCCGGCCCGAGCCCGTCCAACCGCTTCACCACGACGCCCAGCACGGTCCGCGGGTCGGCCATCCTCACGCGGATCAGGGTCCCAGATGCGGGGAAGATCACCCAGCGCGCCACCTACAGCCCTCGCCGCGCGAGTTCCACGGCCACCCGCACCGCCTGCACCGCGTCGCGCACCGCGAAGGCGGCCGGCACCTACACGCTGGTCTGCAGGCTCAACCCCGCGGCGCGCGCACAGCGCAGGGAGGGCACGCTGAGGCTGCGGCTCCGCACGACCTTCACCCCGACCGGCGGCAGCGCTCGCTCCAGCGTCCGCACCGTGCTCGTCCGCGGCCTCTCGCTGCCGGTCGTCGGCTGAGGTCACGTGAGGCAAGCGTCCGGTGCCCGCTGACGTAGGCGACTCCCCCGCGGCCCTCGCCGCGCTCCTGGCCGAGGCCGAGCACGCCGTGGTGCTGACCGGTGCCGGCATCAGCACCGAGAGCGGCATCCCCGACTTCCGGTCGGCGGGCGGGCTGTGGGAGACCTACGACCCCATGAAGGTGGCGTCGATGAGCACCTTCATGGACGACCCAGCGCTCTTCTGGCGGTTCCACCGGCCGCGCATCGACATGCTGGGCGCGGTGAGCCCCAACCCCGCGCATGAGGCCGTGGCCGAACTGGGGCGCCGCGGCATCGTGAAGACCGTCATCACGCAGAACATCGACCGCCTCCACTCGCGGGCCGGGTCGGATGACGTGGTGGAGGTTCACGGGTCGCTGGACCGCGGCTACTGCCTGCGCTGCCACCACACGGTGACCATGGACGAGCTGTGCGCCCGGGCCGACGGCGCCGAGGACGGCGTGCCGCTGTGCGACTGCGGCTTCCAGATGAAGAGCGGCGTGGTGCTGTTCGGGGAGCAACTGCCAATGGAGGCCATCGAGGCCGCGTTCGATGCCGCGGAGCGCGCCGACGTGATGCTGGTGATCGGGTCGAGCCTGCAGGTGACGCCGGTGAGCCAGCTCCCCGGAGTGGTGCTGTCGCGCGGAGGGCGCCTGGCCATCCTCACCGAGAGCGAGACCGACTACGACCATCGGTGCGCGGTGAGGATCCACCAGAAGGCGGGGCCCACCATGCAGGCGGTGCTGGCGGCGCTCGACGCAGCATGAGCGCGGGGTTGCGTAGGCTGCCCCGCATGAAGACACGGAGAGCAGCAATCGCACTGGCCGCCGCGGGGCTCCTCGCGGTCGGCGGAGTCGGGCTCGTCGGATGCGGCGGGTCGGACGTGGAGAACGTGGTGTCCGAGGGCGTCGGCGGTGCCGAGAGCGTGGGCGAGGACATCGCCACGGGCGCGGTCGAGGGCAGCGAGGACGTTGCCACGGGCGTCGAGAGCGTGGGGGAGTCGATCGGCGAGGGTGCCGACGACCTTGCCGACGACGTGGCCGACGGCGCGAAGGACGGCGCGGAGGCCAACGACTAGCGGGCGGCGGAGCGGTCCCCCATCGGCAGGTCCACGGTCAGCACGGCGCCGGCGCCGTCCGGCCGTGCGCCCAGTGACCACCCGCCCGGTGCGATGAAGTCCAGCCACGCGGACCCCAGGCCGGGGATCCCCGGGACCGGACCGTGGCCGTTGTCGGTGGCAACGACGCGCAGGGTTCCGGCAACCGGTGCGACCGCGATGTCCACCCCGGTGGCCTCGCCATGCTTGTGGGCATTGGCGATGGCCTCCTCGGCCACGCGGACGGCATCCTCGATGACGTGCGGCGCCAGCGGCGGGACGCCGGGGTCGACCCGGACGGTCACGTCGATGAATCCCGTCCACAGCGCCCCGGCCTGATCGAGCGCGGCGACCAGGTCGCCCCGCTCGGGCTGGGCCCTGTGCCCCGCCGACTCCAGGGCCGCCCGGGCGCTCGCGAGCGCATCGCGAAAGGCCGCGTCATCGGCGGAGGTCGCGGACGCGTCGATGGCGAACGCGGTGGCGAGCAGCCGTGACTGCAGTGCGCCGTGGACGTGCTCCGCCAGGGCGCGGGTGGCGCGCGCGATCTCGCGGTTGGCCACCAGCGCGTCGATCTCGCGGTCGTTCACCTGGTGCAGCAGGCGCTCGGTCGCAGCGCCCTCGCCCTGCAGCACGGCGGCCGTGGCGCTGACCATCGCGACGACCATCGGCAGGCCCACCACCGCGCCAAGGGCCACGCCGCTCCCGGTGGTCCCGGTATCCGCCACCGCCCTCACCACCGCGGCCGCCACCCCGGACAGGAGCCCGGTTGCCACGGCCGCGATGGGAAAAGACCATGTGCCGAACCAGGTCCAGCGCCGGGCCGCCTGCACCACGCCCTCAAGCAGCAGCCAGATCGCCACGGCCAGGATGAGCGGGCCCACCAGGTTGGCGGTGACCACCATCGCGAGGAGGCCAATCACCAGCGCGGTGGGCAGGGGGCGCACGGGGAGGCTCCGCCACGTGGTCCAGGTGCGCCCCGGCGCCGCCTCCTCCTCCGCGGCACGGCGGGCCGTGGCGTACAGCGTGTGGCTGAGCGGCCTGAGGGTCTGGTCCACGGTCGCGCGCAGGCTCGCCGCCACGGCGTTCCGGTCGTCTGCCGTCTCGGTGCCCAGCGGCCGGGCCAGGCCCGCCCGGGCGTCATCCAGCGCGGCGACCATCTCCTGGTAGGCGGCGTGGGTGATGGCGTCGGTCAGGCCGCTGCGGTCGAGCTCCTGCTCGCGCAGGGTCGCGAGCCGCACGCGCAGGCGCGCGCGCCGGGCCCGCTGCTCGGCGATATGGTCGAACACGACTGCGAAGCCGACGGTGCCCGTGGTCACGATCAGGACGCTCAGGGCCACGATCGACGGCCAGGGCCGCAGCAGGCGCTCATCGATGACGTCCTGGCCGCCGATGATCGCCAGCGCCCGGGCGAGGCCGGCGAGCGCGCCCACGGCCACCACCACCCACACCGCCACGGGCCGCGTGGCCCGTCGCCGGAGCACGGTGACGTGCGCCAGCCAGAACACCAGCACCATCGCGGTGGTGGATACGGCGACGAAGAACAGCCACCGCAACGGCGACCCCGGTCCGTTGGTCGCGAGGATCGCCGCGCCGGCCACGGACATGAGGGCGACGGCCGGCACGGACACCGCCCACCGCCCACCGACGCCCTCGCGCCAGTCAGTGGTGGTCGGCGTTCCCACCGGATGACTGGCGCAGCAGCTCGCGCGCGATCAGCACGCGGCGGTTCGTGGACGATGTCGTCTCGATTCCCAGCGCCGTCGCGATGCCGAGGATCGCGCGCTCCACCGTGGCCTGGCTCACGCCGCGCCGCGCGCCGATCTCGGCGTTGCTGAGCCCGTCGGCGATCATCCGGGCCACCGCGACCTGGTCGTCGGTGAGCCCGGCGGTCGCGCCCGCCGGACGGATGTCGGTGGGGCTTTCGGCCACGGCGGCGTTCGACGCCAGGCGCATGCTCACGTCGATCGCATCGGTGAGCACCTCCGGGCTCGTCATGCCGGCCTTCGTCAGGTACACGGTTCCGCCAGGCAGGGTGCGGACGTTGCGGCCGGTGAGGCGGGGGTCGGCGTACGACGTGAGGATCACCACGCCGATCGAGGGGAGGTCCCGCCGCAGTCGTGCCGCGACGTCGATTCCGTTCGGGCCGGGGCCCAGGTCGAGGTCGATCACCGCGGCGTGGGGCCGGTGCTCGGCGGCGAGCCGGATCGCCTCCGCCGCCGACCCGCTGTGGGCCACCACGTTGATGCCCGCGCTCATCAGGGCTCCGCGAACGGTCGTGCGCGTGAAGGCGTCATCCTCCACCAGGAGCACCCGCGCGCGCACGGAGAGGCCAGCGGCGGGCGCGCTAGCTGTCCTACCCACGCACGTTGTGAACGCGGCTGATCGGCGGCCGGTTCCCGAGCGA
>VFQT010003460.1_pt1 | contig 14368 bp, 10 predicted proteins | sample 3512381 | NCBI WGS metagenome assembly VFQT01 (sample SAMN10412376, study PRJNA504923) | tailings metagenome | isolation source: Relicate 2 Philex TSF3 active mining site | place: Philippines: Tuba, Benguet | collected 2017-08-29 | reverse complement strand
TTGGTTTTGCAAATGTTGCAGTAAATTTAAACATGCTTGCATCACCTCGACGCCGATCCCATCGCCAGGCAAAACTGCAATTTCGTATAAATGTTTCATTTAATGCTCCGATCTGCTCTCAGCGTGCTTAAAGATTTCCACAGCCTTTTCGGCAATAAGTGCACCGTGTTCCTGAACAAAGTGACCGCCCTGATCAACCATCGTCGGTAATGGACACTGCTTGATACCTTGGCGTAGTCTCTCCATGCTCGCAGGCGAAAAAACAGGGTCGAGCATGCCGATGGCCATCATCGACTGACCTTCCCAGTCCTGCGCCCAAAAGCGCTCGGCAGCGCGCGAGACGACAACGCCGTCATCATTTTCATAAGCTGGAACGATCTCGGGAAATGCACGGGTTGCGGCCCGGTAGGCAAGTTCGGGAAAGGGCGCGTCGTAGGCTGCTGCCTCAGCTGGGGTCATGTGCGGATTGCCGCGGGCAAGTAGCCTTGCGATTGAAAAATCAGGTTTTGCCGCACACATGGCGCGCCACTGCATAAATCCCTCGGGAAGCGGCTCGCGTGCACTTGCGAGGTAGGTATTCATAACGAGTAGCGCTTTGTAACGTTCGGGATCTTCCATCGGCAAGGTGAGACCAAGCAAACCGCCCCAATCCTGAACCACCAAATGAATATGCTTTAGATCCAGTGATTCAACGAGCTCGAGCAAGATCGACCGGTGCCATGAAAATCGATGCTGCGCGATATCGACAGGCTTATCACTCTTTCCAAAACCTGGCATGTCAGGCGCAACGACGCGATGCCCGGCCGCTACAAATATCGGGATCATGTGTCGATAAAGATAACTCCAGGTTGGGTTGCCATGAAGACATAACCAGGTGACCGAAGCATCCTTGGGGCCTTCGTCCAAGATGTGCATGCGTAAGCCTTGAAGCGATTTCAAATCGTCGATATAGCGTCCTACCCAGGGATAATTGGGGAGGTTGTCAAAAGACGCCTCGGGTGTGCGCAAAAATTGGATGCTTGCCATCTGGTTTAAAACGCCTCATTCAAAATCGTTTCGCAAGCGATAAAGCCTCTATGTCTCATCGCGGCGAAATCGTCTGCCACAAAAAGCTGAACTCCAAAGCAAGCATGAAAGCGCGCTGCGAACTATCTGCCGCTCCACCGTGGCCACCCTCGATGTTCTCGTAGTAGCTCACGCGGTGCCCCTGTTCGAGCATACGCGCTGCCATCTTTCGAGCATGGCCAGGATGGACTCGATCATCGCGCGTACTCGTCATCAACAATATCGGTGGTAGCTTTTGCTGTGGCTTCACATTTTGATAAGGACTATAAGCCGAAATCCAAGCCCACTCATCAGCGATTTCGGGGTTGCCATACTCGGCCATCCAACTCGCCCCGGCTAGCAGTAAATGGTAGCGTTTCATGTCTAATAGTGGAACCTGACAGACTACTGCTGCAAAGTAGTCTGGCTTTTGAAGCATGACCGAGCCGACCAAAAGGCCACCGTTGCTACCGCCTCTAATAGCCAGCTGGCTCGGGCTCGTAACACCGCGGGCGATCAAATCGTTGGCCACTGCGGCAAAATCGTCATAGCTTTTTTGCTTGTTTGCCTTCATGGCGGCTTGATGCCATTGCGGACCAAACTCACCGCCGCCACGAATGTTTGCAATCGCAAGTGCGCCACCACGCGCAAGCCAGCCTCGCCCAAATACAGCCGAGTAGCGCGGAAGCTCTGAGATTTGAAAACCACCATAGCCATGCAGCAGCGTTGGATATGTCGCTTGCTCGCGATTGCCCTGGGGTCGCACTAAAAAGTAGGGAATGCTTGTGCCATCTTTTGAAGTGGCAAAACCTTGCTCGACCATCATCTGACTTGCATCAAACAATGTGGGCAGCGCTTTGAGCGTTTCGATCGTCTCTGAATGGCTGTTCGCTAGTTGCAAGCGGTCAGGGTTTAAAAAGTCACTAATGTTGAGCAAAAAACTCTCGCCTAAAGGGTCGCCTTGCCCCTGCTGGCTATCGTGAATACCCCGAGCTACGATCTGGCTATATCGAGAAGGCTTAAGTTGACGTTTTGTCCAACGACCTTGCTTAAAGCTTAAGATCTCGACCTCAGCTGATACTTGATCTAAAACATTTAACAAGATCGATGATCTTGTCAAGCTATAGTTTTCAAGCGATCTACTTGGACTCGGTTTGAATAAGGCATGCCATTGGGGTTTGCCAGCAAGGAATGATGATGCCGATGAAACAAGTAGGGATCCTGCTGGCCAGCTATTGTCTTTCTGAAGCATTGGACTGCGAAGTTCCAGCAAGACATGCTCATACCAAAAACGTAGTTGAGCGTCGGGCGGCTTTTGCAAGGCAAGCATTGTTTTGCCCTGCAATAAGAATTGCTCGCTTGAGAAGAAGTCGGGCATGCGCCCAAAAATCGTTCGCTCGTAACCGGGTGTGGCATCCACCTGAACCCAAGCGGCCACATCGCTTTGCTTTGCCTCAAATACAACCTCTGCCTCTTGTAGCGGACTGCCCCGCTTCCAGCGTCTGATGGTTCTAGGATAACCAGCGTCGGTTAACGAGTTTGGCCCATGCTGACTCGCAACATAGATGGTGTCGATATCAATCCATTCAACACTGGTTTTAGCTTCGGGTATATGAAACCCTTGAGCAAGGAAAGATCGCGTTTCTACATCAAACTCTCGGACGATGTTTGCATCGGATCCGCCGGGTGATAACTGGATCAAACAGCGCTTGTAATCTGGGCCGTAGCAAGTTGCCCCTGCCCAAACCCAACTTTTAGCTTCTGAGCGACCGAGTTCATCAAGATCGAGCAAAACTTCCCAGACCGGTTCTTTACTTTTGAAGCTTTCAAGACTTGTCCTTCTCCAAACACCGCGCGGGTTTTTGCCGTCCTGCCATAAGTTATAAAACCATGATCCTCGCCGTGTCACTTGGGGAATACGTTGCGCATTGTCGAGCACCTCTTGAAACTCATCTTGCATGGCCTTAAAGGCCTTGTTTGAGGCAAAGCTCGCAAGGGTGATCTTGTTTTGCGCCTTGACCCAGGCCATGGATTGCTCACTATCGATGTCCTCAAGCCACAAGTACGGATCGTCTTGGTCAGATGGCGTCACAGTTTGGGCCCCTATGCTTTGATTGGCGAGTAAACACAGTAAGCTCGCCTTAAAAATAAGGCGAGTGAGGAATATTGGGAATGAGCAGGTCAAATTCATGAATCAAGGCGATGCGTTGATATCGATGTTACTCCGGAAGGCAGTAGCGAAGAGCGCGGTCACGGCGGCTATGGTGTTGAGCTGCCTGGTGAGCTCAGCCTTTGCTTCTTGCGATCAGTCGGCTTTAGCGCGCTCGAGGGTAGAGCATGCCGAAGCTTCGATGCTGAAAAGCGTCCGCCCTGAAGTTGATCCCTCGCGTCCTGAGCCTTCCTCTGGATTTCGCAGGCAGTTAGGCATGGTTACTGCAAGGAGCTATATGGTGGTAACAGCACATCCGCTTGCAAGCAAAGTAGGATGTGAAGTGCTGCGCGATGGTGGTCGTGCGATCGATGCCGCAGTCGCCGTGCAAATGGTTTTAGGATTGGTAGAACCACAATCGTCAGGCATTGGTGGTGGCGGATTTTTGATTTACTTTGATGCCTCGAGTAAGAAGCTTGTGACTTATGACGGCAGGGAGACCGCGCCATCAGGCGCGAACGAAGATTATTTACGCTATATCAGTACAAGCGATAAGCGATATCCCCTGCCAACACGATCGACACCCTGGCTTAGTTTGCGGGCGAGCGGGAGATCGATAGGTATCCCAGGTATGCTGCGGATGCTTGAACTAGCTCATAGAGATCACGGCTTGAGGCCATGGCGCGAGCTTTTTGGTCCGGCGATCCAACTTGCCCACGAAGGCTTTCCCGTGAATGGGCGGATGGCAGCGGCGATTTTGAGCGCACGCGAAGAGCTACTTCGCGATGAGGATGCGGTTGGTTATTTTTTGAATGACGATCTATCGCCGAAGGCGATGGGCACAACGGTCCGCAACCCCGCTTACGCGACAACGCTTGAGTCGATTGCATCACAAGGCGCTGATGCTTTTTATATCGGATCGATTGCCCAATCCATCGTGAATAAAGTTGCTGAAAGCAAAGGAGGGCCTTTAAGCCCAGTGCCTGTGACCCCAGGTCTAATGACGATGGAAGATCTTGCCAACTATAAAGCTATCCGTCGAGAACCCGTTTGTATGAGTTACCGTAACACGTGGGTTTGCGGCATGGGGCCCCCTTCTTCGGGTGGAATTGCAGTGGGGCAGGTACTCGGGATTTTGGAAAACTTTGACTTATCGCCCCATAAGCCCACACAAGTTGGTAGCGATGGCGCAAAGCCTTCCGTGACGGCTGTTCATTTGATTAGTGAGGCACAACGACTTGCTTACGCAGATCGTAATAAGTATGTTGCGGATACCGATTTCGTCCCGCTTCCCGCCCTTGGTTTGTCGAGTCTTCTTAACAGCCGTTACCTTAAGGAGAGAGCAAGTCTTATATCGATGGATAAAAGTATTGGTACAGCAAATCCAGGTACTTTTAAAGCTAAGGCCTTGGGTATAAGCTCTCAGGAAGATAACGGTACAACACATGTGACTATCGTGGATCGCCAAGGCAATGTGGTTTCGATGACCTCGAGTATCGAGGGAAGCATGGGCTCGTACCGGCTTGTAGGTGGGTTTTTGCTCAATAATCAATTAACCGATTTTTCGCCGAACCCGACCGATGGCCAGGGAGCGCCGATTGCAAACAAAATCGAGCCAAACAAGCGACCTCGCAGTTCAATGGCTCCGACCATTGTATTTGCCAAAGCGAGCGATGGCTCAAGGGGCGATTTTCTAATGGCCACGGGCTCGCCGGGTGGACCAAGCATCATCCAATTTGTGAGCAAAACATTGATCGGTGTGATCGACTGGAAACTCAATGCCCAAGAAGCTACCGCCATGGTGAACCTTGGTGCTGCAAACAGTCCTACGACGGCGGTTGGTGGTGAGCATCCGTATATCGATCGCGCGCATGAAGGTATGAGCGATCCCCTCATCAAGGGCTTGCTTGCGCTGGGACACAAGGTTTCGCTTGCGGAGCAATCAAGCGGTGTTGCTACAATTGTTAAAACGAGAATACGAGGGCAGGAATCACCGGTTTATACAGGCGGCGCCGATCCTCGCAGAGAGGGCGTGGCGCTCGGTGACTAATATCAGTGAAAGTCAATGCATGTGTATGAATCAAAACCGTCGCTTTGCGCTTGCATCATGGCTTTGGACTTCAGTTGCATGTACGCCAGTCCCACTAAACGCCTTCGCGCAAGTTGGGGCAAGTGCCTTCGCCAAAGGCCTAGCGATTGATCCCATGCAAAAGGTGCGTTACGGACGCATTGAGCGTTATGACAACTTTCCGTCAACATTCGTTGAGCCTCGCCATATCGAGATTTGGCTGCCACCAAGCTATGACGGAAGGCGCGAGCATGCCGTGCTTTATATGCACGATGGGCAAATGTTATTTGACGCTGAGACAACATGGAACAAGCAGTCATGGGCGGTCGATCAAGTTGCAGCCCCGATGATCGATCGAGGGCTATTGCGCAACTTCATCATTGTCGCGCCCTGGAATCTTGGTCCCTTGCGATTTGCGGAGTATTTTCCACAAGCATGGTTTAAGCGCCTATCGACAGCTACCCAAGTTCGGCTTCAACAACGCATGTCCGAGGTGCGCTTGCGAAGCGACGAGTACCTGCGATTTCTCGTGCATGAGCTTAAGCCTTGGGTCGATCATCGCTATAAAACGCTTCGCGATAGGCAACATTGCATGTTGATGGGCTCAAGTATGGGGGGCGTTATTAGCCTTTACGCACTATGCGAATATCCAGAGATCTTCGGTGGCGCTGCCTGTTTGAGTACACATTGGATCGGTGGTTACGAGCGAAATCCTGAGGTCCCAGGCGCTGCGCTCGGGTACTTAAGTGAAAGGCTACCCGAACCTGCTCGCGTGCGCCTGTGGATGGATCGCGGCACCATCGAGCTCGACGCCTTGTATGAGGAAGCTCAACAAGCAGTCGACCGATTGCTTTACACCAAAGGCTTTCGAGCACCTGGATTTAAAAGCCTTGTGCATGAGGGAAGCGGACATAACGAACGCGACTGGCATCGGCATTTGCCAGGACCCTTAAGCCATCTCTTCTCAAAGGCTAGTCAGTGAAGCTTGCAGGATCAACACGATTGTGTAGCGGTTGATCCCTGGAAAAGCGCTTGAGATTGTCTAGAAATAAGTCAGTCCATCGACTCATCGTGCCGCTACCGGCAAAAGAGGTGTGCGGAGTCACCGTTACTTTCGGATGCGACCAGTAAGCGTCAGTTTGTGGAAGCGGCTCAGTGTCAAAGACATCGAGAATGGCGTGTCCAAGTCTGTCATGATCAAGGGCCTCAATCAGTGCTTGATTGTTGACGACGCCGCCACGTGCAACATTGACTAAGAGCGCATTACTTTTTGTTTGTGAAAAAAACTGCTGATTAGCGAGATGTTTTGTACTCGCATTGAGTGCGCAGGCAAGAACAATGATATCCGCTTGGGGTATCAGCTGCGGCAGCTCGCCTGTGTTTGCACATTGATCGACAAACTCGCTTGCCTGTGCTTTACGGCGGACAACCAAGGTCCTTGCGCCAAAGGCCTTAGCGCGTTGAGCAATAGCTTGTCCTATTGGCCCGAATCCGATGATAAGCCAGGTGCTTTGTGATAGTTCTCGAAACGGTGTGTTTTTCCAAAACCGCTCAGCTTGTTGTTGTCTTTGTCGTTGGAGTGGGTGAAGCTGATTAAAAACTTGAGCGAAAACAAATTCGGCAATCGCGATGCCCTGGGCGCTGCTATTGCAGATCATTGTGCCCTTAGCAGCTATCGTTTTATAAAAAGGGTTGTCAAGGCCGGCATTGAAGGTTTGCAGCACGTTAATCGACTTGGTTCTTAAGGCCATTTGAAAGGCTTCAGGAAGAAACTTCTCGGCGCTGATGAGAGGGCTTAGCCAAAGATAATCAAGTGCGACATCCTCGGGGTCCCTTAGGCTGCCGTCGATTCGATACTTTCCTTCCTTGGTGTAGGGCACCCACTTCAAATTGAGTTGATCGATATCGACGAGGCCATTGATGCTTTCCAAGGACTTTTCGTAGATGGCAACGGATTTCTTCATCGTCAGATATCTCATGTTTAGGGTTGATGGATTTATGGGGTACTTAGGTGGGGCACCGTCGTGGTCGAGGCTCCGACTTGCGAACGACTTCTAAGAACTGATAATCTCCGGGCGATGAGCGTGTTTGAGAGGTCAGTGGGGGACAGACGGTGAAGCGCTTGCGTTGGATTGTAGCGCTGTGGTTTGCCTTATTTACAGCCCTCTCGATTGCCTCGCCGCTGCTAAACCCGACATCCTTAGACAGCGTATGTTCCCCTGAGCATGGCAGCCGCCTGATTGTCGTGAATGATCAGGGTGATGGTAGCGATGCAAATGCGCTTTCAAAAGACTGTCCCTTGTGCTCGGGGTTCTTTACCCCCGACTTTTGGGTTCACCACTCATTTGACGCGCCTTCGCCACTTGCCCATGCGCTTGAGCCTCAGCGTGAGGCTTTCCTGATTGCAATCGCGCAGCCACCGCTGCCGTCCCGAGGTCCACCAACTCAGTTTTGATTGTTTTCTCTATCTTTCTGAATGTCGCATCAATCGATATGCGATTTGAAAACGCTCAAACTTTGTTGAATTGGATCAAAAATGTTCAAGCATCCTCCCATTGCCGCCGCAGTGCTGGCAGTGGTTTCATGCAGTGCTCAAAGCCAATTGGCGCATGCTCAAAGCGGTCAGTCCCAGGTGGTCGACGCACAAAATAGTCAGCTCCAGGTTGCGCAAGTCCTGACTGCGAAAAGCCAGTCCGTCACGGTCACAGCAACCCGACAGGCAGTTTCACTTAGCGAGTCACCGTGGTCCGTTGGTGTGATTGATCAAGAATCAATATCAGTGACCAAGCCGACGCACCCCAGTGAATTGCTTAGTCAAGTTCCCGGTGTTGCGGTAAGTGTGACCAATGGTGAGGGGCATCAGACGGCAATCCGCCAGGGCTTTACCACGAGCCCGGTATATCTCTTTCTTGAGGATGGCATCCCGATTCGTGCCACAGGAAACTTTAACCATAACGCACTTTATGAGGTCAATATTCCGTCTGCGGCGTCGGTTGAAGTGATTCGAGGGCCAGCTTCTGCACTGTATGGTTCAGATGCCATCGGCGGTGTCGTCAACGTTATTACAAGGACCCCTTCAACCCGCGCAGGTGGAAATGGGTCGCTCGAGATGGGTCAGTGGGGCTATCGACGCCTCTTAGCTGGGGCAGATAGTGGTGAAGGTTCAGCAGGGGCGCTCAGGCTTGATGTCAACCTGACTTCAACCGATGGTTGGCGTCAAAACACAGGTTACGACCGCAGGAGTTTTAACCTGCGATGGGATAGCCAGCTGTCACCGACAACGCGGGTTAAAACGATTATCGGCATGACCTCCATTGATCAAGAGACGGGCGCAAACAGCGCCTTACCCATGGCTCTTTACCTGGACGATCCAACGGTGAACCTTCGCTCACCTGCTTATCGCAAGGTGGATGCGCTAAGATTTTCTTCGGCTTTCGAGCATGACTTAGGTGGTGGGCAGCAACTTTCGCTCACGCCTTACCTGCGCCGCAATAAGATGGATCTTAATGGTTCCTATAACTTTACAGGCGATGCACGCATTGAAGATACTGAAGTCTTTTCGGCAGGGCTCCAGGCAACCTATCGGCGTGACTTTCACGATGCTTATCGATCACGTCTGATTGTGGGTCTGGATCTCGATCGCAGTCCGAGCAAGCGTCTGGAAACAAAAATTACGCTGAGCTCGCAGATCGATGCGAGGGCAAGCACTTCGAGCGATGCGAGCTTGCGTGGACTCTATACCCAATATACCGGCTACAGCCTTGGTGCGAGGATGTATGACTACGAGGTCAACTATCGCAATCTGTCGCCCTATGCGCATTGGGAATTTTCCCCGCTCCCTGCGATGAGGCTAAGCGCTGGTCTGCGCCGGGATCAGTCGAGTTATACGATGGATAACCAGGCAAATCCGGGTTACTTCACCGTTGCCGGGCGCGAATATTACCTCCCCGCATCAGCCGAGGCAGACTTCGCTCGCTGGGTCCCCAAGCTCGGCATGGTCTATCAGTTAAGTGCCCAATCACAATGGTATGCAAGCTATAACCATGGATTTAGAACACCCTCCGAAAGTCAACTTTTCCGAGGTGGCCGTTCCGCATCAGGTGGCAGCTTAAGCGCGCGTCAAGCCGAGGCACAGGCCCTTTTTAATGCAGCAAGCCAACTTAAGGCGATCAAGGCCGAGCAATTGGAGTGGGGCCTACGCGGATCCCAACAGCAGATTCAATACGAAGTGGTTGCTTATCAACTCACCAAATCTGATGACTTGTTGAGCCAGCGCGACGCGACAGGTTATTCGGTGCAAACCAACAATGGCACGACGAAGCACCGAGGTATTGAAGTCCTTGTTGGTACCAGGCTTTCGCCAGCATGGCGCTTTGACGCTGCAGCGAGTTATGCAAGTCATCGGTATGAACAATGGATCAGTGGCAGTACCGATAATTCAGGTAAAAACATTGAATCTGCACCACGAACCCTTGCGAATCTAAGACTTTCGGGGCAAATGGTTGCTGGCTTGAATGCACAACTTGAATGGGTACATGTTGGCTCTTATTACCTCGATCAAGCCAATCAATTCGGGAAGTATCCCGGCCATGGGCTTTGGAATCTGCGCATGAGTATGGCATTGGGCGCTGACGCGTCGTTGTTCTTGAGAGCTATGAATTTAGCTGACAAGCGCTATGCGGATAGCGCCTCTCAAAGTAACGCTGCCGGTGGTCTTTACGCGCCTGGCTTACCGCGTACGGTGTACGCAGGCATACAGGCGCGATGGTAGGGCTGTTACGGTATTGAATGAGGCAAGGAGGGCGTCGGTGATTAGACTTTTGTCATTATGGTTTGCGTTCATGCTGATGCTTTACGCAGGCCAATCGTGGTCACAGCAGCATGGCCATTCGGAAGCGAAAGCACCCGCCCTCGCTGTTTCAGCAGCATTTGATGCGAAGGGATCGCTTTGGCTCGTTGGCTGGCATGGCCCGGGAGCGCTCTATGTACAACGCGTGCTTGATCAGGGAAGGCGGGTCGACGATGCGAAGCGACTGATCAATGTGTCGGGTGATGCCGTCTCGGCTTCGGGAGAAAATCGTCCTAAAATCAAGTTCGGTCTTCAAGGGCAAATGCTCATTAGTTACACCAAGCCACTTGCAAAGCCTTACACAGGTGAGATAAGAATGGTGCGCTCGGAAGACGGTGGTGTGAGCTTTTCCGAGCCATTTACCGTGCATCACGATCGACAGGAAATCACCCATCGATTTGATTCGATAATTGTTGATCGTGACGGTGTTTTGCATACCTTTTGGATTGACAAGCGCGATCAAGCATTGATCCGGGATTCAAAAAAACTCAAACATCGCGAATTAGCAAAACATTATCGAGGTGCGGCGATTTATCGTAATGAGTCCTTCGACGCAGGCTTGACTTTTGGTCCGGACATTAAGGTAGCAGACCATAGCTGCGAGTGTTGCAGGATAGCCTTAACGCTCGATCGTGCTGGTAAACCTGTTGCCATGTGGCGCCATGTCTTTGCACCCAATCTTCGCGATCATGCCGTTTGGCGATGGCTGGCTCCTCATGAGATTCATCGGGCAAGTGAGGACGGCTGGCAATTAGACGCATGTCCTCACCATGGACCCTCCATAGCGCTTGCAAGCGATGGAGGTTTTCATGCTGTTTGGTACGGTGAACGTGAGGGTCTTGCTGCTGTTCGTTACGGTAAGTTGAACGATAAGGGGCTTCCTGCTGCTACGCCTGTTGTCTTGCCTGATAGGGCTGCTGAGCACGCCGATGTGTTACGGCAAGGATCGACACTCGTGATGACCTGGCAGGTCTTTGATGGTCAGCGAAGTATTTGGAAGGCTTGGGTGTCGCAAGACGAGGGTAGGCAGTTCACAAGCCTTGTGCTTGGTGAACATCTTGGAAAGCATGACTATCCAATACTTGTAGGTTCGCCCAGCGAAGGCATTTGGGCTGTCTGGAACACAGATCAAGGCCTGCGATTGCGGAAGATTGATTCCTGAAAAGCGTGCGTTATATGTTGCGTATCTATCAAATTCTGGTCTGTTGCCTGTTGAGCCTGGTCCTTGATTCAGGACTACAAGCAGCAGAGCAGAACTTAAGTTCCTCATTCAAACCTGAAAGCTTTCAAGCCTTCATCGATCAGAAAACCCCAAGCATGATTGTCTTTTCGGCGAGTTATTGCGCCCATTGTCCTGCGGTTGTTCGTTCACTTGCGAAGCAATCTCGTCGTATGGCCAAGCCGCCGAGGCTAATCGTTGTTATGGCAGACGAGTTACCCTCGCAGGCGGATAAGAATCGTATATATAACGATGTGGATCGCTTGATGGTCTTTGAGGGCAGTGAGATGGCGATTCGTCACGCGGTAAACCCGACTTGGCGTGGTCTAACGCCCTTTGTTGTCTTGGTGGGTAAGGACGGTCGAGCGAGCTACTTTAATGGACAGCCGCCAGGGCCCGACCTGCAAGCGTGGTTAAGTCAACAAGCGCCCTGACAAGTTGTCTACTTTGACTCGGATCTAAGGTACGGCGACCCTTTCGGCTCACTCGGCTGCAGCACCTCGCCAGCAAAACGGCAGTCAACCTTAATCTTGGCATAGCGCTCCCTCATGGCAGCACAATGACGTTTGGCTTGAGCTTTGGTATAAAACATCGCATCAAAGCCGCTCACGATTCGTTCGTTAAAAAATAAATCGTAGCCCACGCCATGCACATTGGGAACCGGACCCAAGTAATCATCCATAGCGGGTAGCACGCAGGCATCGGCTTGATCCTGCAATTGTTTCAAATCCTGTGAGTGAGGAAAAATTCGCGGACTCAGCAAAAGCTTAGCCCTCTCAGTGTCTGTTAGTGAGCCAGGGTTGATTGCTATGCCGCTGCCCCGGCTTCTGTGTCGCGGGTTGTATGACATGATTGATTCACTTTCGCTCATGCTTTGACCCGAGCAATTGACATGGGTAAGCCCAAAGGCATGGCCGAGTTCGTGTACTAGTGTGCTATAAAAACCGTATCGCAAGCGTCTGTACTCGAGCACGACAATGCCTCCGCCGCCATTGACGCCTCCGTTAAAGCTGCGGCCACCTCCACCCCAGTGCGGTCGATAAAGCTGCATATTGGGATTAACAAGTATAAAAACAAAAACACTTGGTTCGATATAACGATTGCTGCCTCGAAGTTCAAGTATTTCCTTGAGCATGGCATGTTCGAAGTCTGGTGCTAACTTTTGGGACGGATCCCTTGTTTGTTCCTGTGTTTGGCCCTGTGTTTGGCCCTGTATGTGCCCCTTTGCTTGGTCGCTCGGTGTATGCAGGCTTTGTTCAGCGATTTTCTTAATCGCAGATTCGTCGTATTGTCCTTGGTGGATCAATGCTTCAGCAATATCAAATGCCTCAACATCAGGGCCCAATAACTGCTTGAAGTGATCTTTAGCATGCTCTAGGTAATGCCGAATGAGCCGTAAATCCTGATCACTCGGAAGTCCCTTTTGCCATTGATCCTTAAAGACATAGAAAATCGGCTTAACGCTGATACGTGGGCCATCGAGGCGTCGGCTTGTAAGCTTGCCAAGCTCACAGACTTTCGCACGGTTGCGAAGTGGATCGATGAACATACGATTCGAACACTCGATACGCTCAGTGGCCACTGCATAGCTCCATGAGTTCTCCTTGCCGTATCGAATCACTCGAGTGCCATCAAAGCGACATATGCCCCCTTCTGCAGCGCAGGCTGTCCAATTGCTGGTGTTTAGATCAGAAAATTCAAAACCGTAGGTCTTGCTCGTTATAAGCAAAAGACCGAAACAAAGCAGACGAATGATCTGCAGCATGCTCACCAGGGAATTGAATTGCCGCGATAGTCAACAAACTGTGCGCCCGTTTTCGCCTCAAGCTTATCGAGGGCGAGCAAAGCGCTTTGTACCGATTCATCAGCAGTAACATACGGGGTCGTCGCGTGTATAAAGTCTTTAGAAAGCCTCGAATAAACCGTACCAGGTTGTAATGCAATAACCTGTGCGGCGGGGTTCGTACGCTGCCATTCCAAGGCGGCCGATTGAAGCATCATATTAAGCGCAGCCTTCGATGAACGATAGCTATACCATCCGCCCTTGTGATTGTCGCTGATGCTGCCTACCCGGGCCGAGAGCTTGATGTAGAGCACGCGGCCGCTCTTCTTGATGCAAGGCATAAGGGCGCTAAGTAGCAGCATGGGTCCGATTGCGTTAACGTCCATGGCAAGCCTAAGTTGTGCCGCCTTTAACGCACGAAGTGACTTTTCGGGGCCTAGTCCTGACAGGCTAAGCGCTCCGGTTGCATCGACGATAAGGTTCAAAGCGGCAGGCATTTCGAGGCTCTCGAGCAAGTCTGGGAAGTCGTCAGGTCGACTCAGGTCGAAGTTGGGGTGGGTTGTGCGCGAGAGCTCACTCACATTTTGGCATCGGCGATCCATGCGTAGATATTTGACAAACGCAGCTCCCAAGGCACCAGAGGACCCTACAACTAGCGCATGGAAATCATCCGGGATTAACATCACATGCCCCTAGGTTTAGGCCTGCTTCCGGCAAGCATTTGTCAAAGTACTTATCATAGGCGACATGATGCAAGTCTATTTTGATGGGTCGTGCCCACTTTGCGTTCGCGAAGTTGCCGTATATCGCCGGGCCTCGCCGCCCGATATTGTTTGGCATGATTTGTCGATGCCTGCGCTCGAAATCCCTAGAGTCTTGAAGGGATATCAGCCTGATCGAATGCAGTTATTGCAACGATTTCATATCTATAGCCAAGACGGTCAGTGGTTTCATGGTGCACCAGCCTTTGTTCGGCTTTGGAGCCGGCTTGCGCCGAGTTGGCGAGTTTTAGCCTTGTTCGGTCGCTTGCCGGGTGGGCTTTGGCTTATGGATGCAGTGTATGCCATGTTTTTGCGTATCCGTCCTTCACTGCAAATCTGGGCTTCAAGCTGGTTTAGACCCGATTGGTTGCCTGCCCATATGGTTGCCGCGATTCGATCAGATCATGCGGGTGAGACGGGAGCTGTGTGGATTTATCGCAGCATGCGCTGGTTTACCCGTGATCCTGATTTGTGTGCCATGCTCGAGTCGCACCG
>VFQT010003459.1_pt1 | contig 14370 bp, 12 predicted proteins | sample 3512381 | NCBI WGS metagenome assembly VFQT01 (sample SAMN10412376, study PRJNA504923) | tailings metagenome | isolation source: Relicate 2 Philex TSF3 active mining site | place: Philippines: Tuba, Benguet | collected 2017-08-29 | reverse complement strand
AGGTTTCGAAACACGGTGGCCTTGTCGAACCCCAGCGGAACAAGGCGATCGGAGAGCTCCGCATGTGTCAGTGGTGCGGAAGCAGATCGCAGTTCCTGCATCGCCGCGATTCTGGCCGGCGTCGCGCGCACCCCTGCGTTCCGGATCAATGTTCGAATGATTTCGACTTCTTCGGGATTCACACGACGTGTCTTCGCAGCCATACTCGCCTCGACCAGTAGACGGGTGTGGAAAACTCCTTAACAAACCGCACACATCTGCATCATAGTTGCATGTGCCGCAAATTGCACGGGTGATTCGGTGAAGTTCACTCAGGCAAAACCGAGTGAACAGACCAGTCCACTGCATTCTCGAGAGAATCGCCTCACAGGCGCTCACTTCGACTCTCTTAAGTACTGAGCGATCTGTGGTCGATCGTTCCGGATTTGATCGAGGTTGAGCGGCAGTCCAAGAGAGACTCCGATTTGCCGATAGAATCCCTCCAGTGATTCTGTCCACTCGCCAGACACAACGTCGACGGGCCTTTCGCCTTTGTTGTTCTTCGTCTCAACGCCTGCTCCATTTTCCAGAAGCAATTCGACAATTTCGCGTCGAGCAAAGAAGGCGGCGAGGTGTAACGGTGTATTTCCATCGGAATTGGTACCGGTTACGTTCGCGCCGCGTCTGAGTAACTCGCGTACGATGTCGATCTCACCCCAGACCACCGCCTGATTCAGGGGAGTCGATCCATCATCACGCCGATCGTTGATCGAAGATTTTTCTGACAGAATTCGTCGCAGTGAACCGGCCGGCGTGTGTGGCTCGTCAAGCTTGTTGCGAAGCGCGATCGCCGCTGGTGCATCACTCGCGGCATGAAAAATAAACTCGTTGCTGAACAATCCATCAACGGTTTGGACCTGCAGGAAATGAATCCCGTCAGAAGGCAGATTTTCGAGAGTGATGGTGACTTTCTCCGATGGTCCAACTTCAATCTCTCCGTCAGTCGGCTGACCGTCCACAAACAGCCTGGCATTGCGATCGAAGTGTCGACCACTCAGTACCATTGTTCTATTCCTGGGACTCACAATAGGAAACTCCTGCCGTCCTCGCTGTTGTTCAATCGGCCCCAGTGTCCAAAGCGCTGGTTGAGCCACCGTCGCACTGGCTTCTTTACCGACATGGGCTGTCAGCGTGATGAGAAGTTTGCCGTCACCCGCGAGCCGAATCAGTTCGTCTGAGCGAAATGATCTGCCAGTTCCATCCCGAGGGACAAAGGACCGTGAGCTGGCACTCGCATCGAACTGCAGTGAAACGGGCAGACTGTTGGTATCATCGCGCTGCACTCCATCGGCACGGAGTACGATTGCTTCATGGATCGCTCCGTTTTCCAGGGCCTCAAACAGCGTTCGAGTCGAAGGATCGCTCACGGTCTCTTTGCTGAGCGTCACTTGTCGTGCGAACGCTCCCGAGTATCCAGTGCTGGATTCCAGCACCATGTTCCACACTGGGTTGAATCGCGACCTGCCAGCCCACGATAAAGTCCAGACGTCTTTTTCCGGTGCGCCTCGCCTGGCCATGTCACGATAGAAGTCGAATTCCACCATATTCAAACGACCCTGCGGCAGTATCAGCCAGCGATCATAGGCCCCGCGCCACGTCGGAGCATCCATGCCGGTGCCTGGCGTATTGGTGCTGACGAGGTGCGGCATGCGATGGCAGTTACCACAGACATCAGGTTTGAACTTGTCAGGCTTATGATCCCCCTCCAGGTGAAACAGCTCAAAGCCGCGAATCGCTTCTTTGGAGAGTTGATTGCTGTACGATCGTCGCTGTGCCGGTGGATACGGAACGCTCAGCAGGAAAGCAGCCATCGCATCCCGCTCGTGTGCCGTCAGTCGTCCGGGCTTCCCTTCGTCATTGACCGTTCTATCGTCAACATGACTCATTGTGCTGGCCAGCCCACCGTCAATCAGGTGTCGTGTTGTGCTTTCGGGTTTGTCGATCTGGCTATTCGGCTCGGTGCTTGCGTGAATGCTTGCGCTGTTGATCCCGCCATACGGATCGCCGGGAATGCCGTCCCAGTGAAACGGAGCCGTGTCGCGGAGCCCCCTGATCGGCATTGTCGAGCGAGGCATGATCTGACTGCCGCCTGTCACGATCGGTGTTTTGAGCACCCACAATAACTGGTCCGTGTGGCCATCGGGATGGCAGCTTGCGCAGGAAAAGGTGCCAGAGCTCGAAGCCCTCGCAGTACTGAAGGCAATTCGTCCCTGCTTGATCTTCTCCGGTGTCGGATCGGCCAGAGGAATTGTCTCCTGAGTCTTCAGATTCTTCGCGTCACTGACGTCGACCACAGAAACTGAATTGTCCGCCGCATTCAACACCCAGGCACGAACGGGATGCTCGTCCACGTATTCAATCTCGATGCCTTCTGGTACCGCTCCTACCTGGGCACGACCAAGCAATTTTCCGGTGGCGGTCTCAATCGTAAACACGGCATCTGAGCCGGACGCTGAAACGTACAAGACGCTATCATTGCGGCTCACCTGAATCGCAAATGGTGTGGCGAGAGCTTCGCCAGAAACTGGCTGCAAAGGTGGTAGAGGTTCAAGGTCAAAGAAATCAACATTCGGCGTCTTCTGATCCATCCACGCCACCCGAGTCAGTCGATTCAGGAACGGTCGATTCTCCAGTTCGGCCAATCCATGTTTCTTTGTACCCGCACGACCATTGATGTCGTTCCGAGCATCCGTCTGCGTAATGAAAAGACTGCCACCGGAATCTATGGCCAGGCCATACAGCAGCGTTCCCAGGCCGTCGACAGTCTCAAGCAAACGATCGGATTCGACATCGAAAACAAAAAGGTCTTTATCGGGCACTTCGGGATTCCTGACGATGTCGACCACGTGCCCGATGGACAGCACATTGTTATTGCGAATGGAATGATCCCAGGCATCGAAGGTCACCAGCTTGCCGTCTATCTCGTCTCTGGATCCTCCGGACAACTGTGTCTGATTGTTCGACTCGAAAGGCAAAACGAACAATCGTCCGTTACGGACGGCGATCGCGCGAGGATCCTGCGCAGTGATTGGAAGATACTTCGTGACACGACGGAGAGAAACGTCCACAACCGCAATCTTGTTCTCTGAGGACAGGGAGACGTACGCCTTTTTATCACTGGCAAACGCAATGCCGACCGGCTCGTCGAATCGCGTTGCCCCCGAATCTGGATCCAGGTCCTGCAGCGTTGCAATCACTTGATACTGAAACGGGCTTCCTTCCGCGATATCGATGATGCTGACGGAATCGGAAACATGATTGGTCACCCAGAGTTCCAGGCCATCCGGGCGAATCGCGACACCGGACGGATCGATACCAACCGGGATACGACGGACAATCGTGCGTGACCCGGCGTCGATCACATCAAGCGTATCAGCGGCCGTGTTGGTCACAAAAACAGTGCCCCGGCATATTGCGATCGGATTAAAATGGGGGCTCATGAACAGCGGATGACCCAAATCTCCCTGGTCCCGATCTTCTCCGCTGGCCACAGCACCATGGTGAGCAGGATCTTCGCCGTTAGCGACATGATGTGTTGCGCAAAGCAGTGTGCCCCAAACGACCATCGCCAGCGGATTGATGAACGACCATTGTTGTTTCATTTCGCACCCATTCCCTTCGATGGAGGTACCAGTTCCACTTCTTTCACTTCGAGTCCGGTTGAGGATCCTGTATGCGTAAAGCACCAGACGCCGGCCATGATGAGCCCATCCGGTTTCGCTGGCAGCTCGTCTTTCCGATCCCAGACACAGGGATCCAGTCCGAAATCTTCCAGGTCATACTGCACTTCGAAATCCGGGGACTCCTCAGTGGCCTCCACGAGTTTCTTAGTGAGAAACATTCCGGCGAACTCACCGTTCGCACGAACGACTCGAATTCCGAAGTAAACTGCTGCCGCTGTTCTCAGCCGCCCGCGCAAGACGAAGTGAGATTCAGGGATCACCGTGACCGGGGCCATGTCGGATCTTCGCACGGGAAGACCGGCCAGGTGCAGCACGATGGATTTGTCCTGCGGAGCCAGGAACGGAATCGCCTGCAGCACAGCCGGGCGTCCCTCGTTGGCGGGCTGCCATTTACCGTAAGTGCATTCCGGACCGAGATACAGTTGACTTTTCCAGTCATTGGCAGCGGGTGGCGACGGTTCCGTTCGCATGTCACCGTCAACACGTGTCAGAATGCGGTGCCACGCTGGAACATCCACTGTTTGCCCGTCACTCAGGCGGCGAATCCGAACCTTGCCTTCACGGACCTGAAGCAAAGTCGAATCCAGTTCCGCTTCCACTTCGAATCGAGTTCCAATGATGCTCAACTCGGCCGTCTTTGTCGTCACGAGCATCGGATGTGCCGATGGCTGAGCAACCACCGTGGCGGTGAGCGTGCCATGATTCAGATGAAGTTTCTTCTGACCACTGTCAGAAAACGTCAACATGGAAACACCGGCAATCGTAACCTTTGAATCATCACGGAATGTCAGTTCAAACCATGAGTCGGGTGTCAGGCCTTCGATGGTTCCTCCTGGAAGTTCTACGCCGGCATTCAGTTCGGTTTGAACTTCACCCCCATCACCACGCCATGTCAGTGGCCCGCTGAGTCCGGTGATTCGAGCAATCTTCGATGTGCTTTCGGAGTTTCGAAGAAGATCAACCGCCGCCGGCGATAGCTGCTCATGGACGACCTGTTGATATACGACGGCAATGACCAGCAAAGCGACAACAGCCGTCAAAGCCACTGACATCCATCTCATCGGAGATTTCCGTCCTGCCGTCAAAGACCGTGCGTCTGCGGCATTCCTGCTCTTCAATGAGTTCGAATCGCCAGACAGCCTTTCCATGTCAGCAACCATCACGGCGTGTTCCGCCACATCCCGAAGGAACCTTCTCGCTTCCTCACTGCTTCTGAGTAACGCCTCAACAGCAGCTTGCTCCTCCGCCGACACTTGCCCGTCAAGAAGCTTCAGAACAAGTTCACGTTGTGTCTCATCAAGCGTCATGAGATTGATGCCTCCGCTCCGGACGATGAAGCCAGTCGGCCTTCAATACACTGTCTCAGGCTTTCGTGAAGGCGTGAAAGGCGTTTGTAGACGGCATTCAGCCTGATCCCCAGCCTTGCTGACGCTTCTTCGCAACTGAATCCTTCCGAGTACCGCAACCGAAGCAACTCCCGGGCCTCGTTCGTGGTGGACTTCAGACAATCCTCCATCGCCGAAATGCGAGACTGTCCGGGTGATGAACCTGCTGCCTGCCACTCGTCAGTCAGTCGGTTGAGAACATCCTGGGCGAGCACCGTCTGCAGGACAGATTCTTCACGCCGCTGACTTCGAAGCCAGTCGATGGCATTCCGTCTGGACGTCACAAACGCCCATGAGAGCAGTTCGCTTTCACTTTCAAACGTCACGTCCTTCGTCAGAGCCTTCAGTGCGACATTCTGAAATATGTCTTCGGCCGCGTGAGCATCGCGAACGATAACCCATGCCGCCGCGGAGATTCTGCTGCGCCATTTCATGAGGATCTGAAGAATGACGGATTCAGTGAATGACATTGGTTCATCCCTGCCCTGCGGTTGAGACGGAACGTTGACGTCGCCCGTTCAGGACCAGCCCAATCCATGTGAAGCGGACGAAGAAGTGATAGGTCAGTAGAAGGAGCAGGATACAGACCGCATTCACCAGTACAAATTTGACGCCTGGCACAACCTGCCAGTCCTTCGCGATCGCCTGCAGACCGATCATCAGTGGCAAATGGACCAGATACATCCAGTACGAAGCGTCCGAGAGATAACGAATTCTGCTGCTGGGACGGTTCATTGTTGCACGAAACAATCCCATCATCCCAATCGACATGGCCCATGCATAGGCAGGCTGAATCACAGCAGCCCACCAGAGTTGTCCAATCGTAATCAGGCCGAGCGGAAATAGAATCAGCAGAGCAATCGGCAGCAGCAGCCACCATCGACGCCCCAGTGATTTTCCGCTGGCATCCATGCAGAAAGCCAACGCGCCAAAGGCAAAGAACAGTCCGTAGTAGATCAACAGATGAGGCTGCGGTATCACGCCTGTGGACGTGTCCGGACCAAACGACGGAAACGCAGTTCCCATGAACAACTGCGGAAGAATGGTGATCGGGATCAGCCCGCAGAGTAACCATGCTCGCGCTGCGGTCATCGCCGTTCCTGCACCTCGAGTCACCAGTTTCGTCACGCCGGAAACGACAACAAAGATCACGGTCATCCAGCATAGAAACCAAAGAAACCACAAATGGTCAAACATCCGGCCGTAGATCAGATGGTACTGGATTCCACCAACCGATATCTGCCAGGCTGGTGATGCGAGAAATACGGCATACGAGGTCCGCAACTGCTCAATCGATCCAGCGGGTTTCGACAGTTCTCTTGCGGGTGCCGTTTTCTGCAGTGTCCTCGATGCCAATAATTCTCGCACTTTGTTGCGGTTTTCCTTCAGCACCGCAGCATCCGGCAACGGAAGTTCGAGAAATCCGGCGATGGCACTTGTCACATCATTCGGCGCATCAACGGACGACAGAGGCGGTGCTCCATCGCGATTGAGCCGGTTTGGGTCGGCTCCGTTCGCCAGCAGTACTTCAACAACGGAAGAGTGCCCAAGAAACGCGGCCGCATGCAGAGGCCCATTGCCATCATCATTGGGCAGGTTAACATCCGCGCCATGCTCAATAAGAAGGCGCACAATCTCGGCACTGCCGACCAGACTAGCCCAGTGCAATGGTCGGATTCCGAAACGAGCATCCGCCTTGTCCAGGTCATTCTTCTGCTCAATGTAGCGACGCACGGCAGAAGCATCGGAAGAACGGATCGCAGCAACCAGTGCGGCCTGAACATCTTCCGTCTGAGGACGTGGCCTTGTCATTGCCCAGCCGGAAACATAACCCATCAGCGGCACAACCGTGATCACTCCAACAACGCAGGGAACAAGAATCCGGAGTGCTCTCTGCCTGATCAAAGCAGCAAACCCGCGACTGCGATACACCATCATCGTGAAGAAACCGCTGAGCAGAAAGAACAGCGGCATCCGGAAACCGTGAATGGCAGTAAACAGAATTCCGAACAACTCGTTCTGTCGTGAATCCTGAACCGGCCACGGCATCGGAAAGAAACTCAGCGACGCATGCAGCAGGATTCCCAGCAACATCGCAGTCGCCCGCAGTGCATCCAGGTCGTGCCGGCGTGGCGTGCTCGCGGAGGCTCCATTAGTCACCGCAGGAACTTCTGTTGGACTCGTTGATTCCACGTATTTCACCCAATTATGGTGGCAGCGCAAAGTGTCACGACACAGGCGAGCGGCCGGTGTGAACCGGCCGGTAATCGCGATTCCTGGTCACAAGCGAGCACCGGTTGCGTCAGACCGAGAAGACGACCCCAGCATTGCCGAAAAATCTCATGACCAGAATGAACGAGCAACGATTGTCATTCCTGACCAGAAAACCGGAACTCTGCGAAATCGGAGGAGAATTCCCTCGTCGTCTTCAATCGAAACGTCTTGCATCGCTCCAGCAAGACGTCTCGCTGTCTGGTGCCGTACCGATGATCGCAGTGAACCTGAGCAGTTGTGCATTTAGCCATCGCGAACCAAACTCCTGACTTCACTGGTCAACACCACGAAATCTACGAAGACGGTGGCGGGTGCCCGAGTGCTATCTGCGACGGATCGAACGTCTCTATCTGAGCGCAGAGTCGTCGCTGGACGCAGCGAAGATCTTCCGCAATCGCTTTGTGAGTCAGGATTCTCTCTTGCCACCCGAGTCACTGTGTGTATACTGTGTATATGGATATGCACAGTTGGATCACAGTTTCCCAAAGTGATCCACGCCCGTTTTATCAGCAGGTGATCGAGCAAATACGACGGCGCGTGGCGATTGGCGACCTGCCACCAGGCAGTGAATTGTCGTCGATTCGTGATTTGGCGGCGGCCCTGAAAGTGAGCGTGATCACCATCAAGCGGGCTTACCTGGAACTGGAACGCGAAGGGGTGATTATCACTCGACAGGGCAAGGGCTCGTTCGTCGCCGAGAATCCAGGATTGAAGGCGTCGTTCCATGATTCGGAATTGAACGAGCGACTCGGGCAGGTTGCTGACATCGGTTTGCTGCTGGGGATTTCAAAGTCCGAGATGCAGCGGCGGATCGCGGAAGCCTATGAGAAACGTCAACGAGGTGGAAAATGACTACGGTTCTGTGCGACACCGAACAACGAACTCCAGCCGCTATGTTGCGGGCAGTTTCCAAGTCCTATCGCCACTTCCGACTGCAGAATATCGAGTTGGAAGTGCCGCAGGGGACCGTCATGGGGCTGATCGGTCCCAACGGCGCTGGTAAGTCAACGGCGATGCGAATCCTCATGGGACTGGTGATCCCCGATTCGGGTGAGGCGCAGGCACTCGGGCAACCGATGTCCTCGCAATCGTCGACCATCAAACAGCAGATCGGCTACTTCTCAGATGACATGCGACTCTACAAGCCCGAGTCGATCGCCTGGCACATGCAGTTTGTGCGTTCGCTCTATCCCACATGGAATGAAGACTATGCCCAGGAACTGGCAAGACGATTTGGCCTCCGGCTCGAACAGCCTGTGAAAGGGCTTTCACACGGTCAGCGGGTCAAAGCGATGTTGCTTCTGATTCTGGCCCGACTGCCACGCCTGCTGATTCTTGATGAGCCGACCAATGGACTCGACCCTGTGACGCGGCACGAAGTGCTGACCGAGTTGATGCGAGTGGTCGCGGAAGAGGACCGCTCTATTTTGTATTCGTCGCACAACACGCAGGACGTCGAGCAGATCAGTGATGCGATCACTTTCATCGACAACGGCCGCGTCGTCGCTTCCGGCAATCGCGACGACTTTCTGGAGCGATGGAAGCGAATCAAGTTGCATGTCTCCGATGGCTGGGACGTTCCGCGGATCGACGGGCTGAAACTGGAGTCCACATTCCGCAGCCTTCGAGTGCTGTCTTCCAACGAATTCCAGCCGGATCTGGCGGACCGACTCGTTGCTTCGGGAGCATCGGTGGAAACGATCCAGCCGATGACGCTCGAAGAGATTTTCGTCAGCACAGTCCTGCGTGGCCGAGAGGAGTCCTGAAGTATGAACACTCAAGCGATTCGGATTCTGTTCCTGAAAGACCTGTTCCTCAGCCGCCGGCACCTCTTCGCCTACTTCGCGGGCGGGATGGTCAGTTCGATTCTGACATGCACGCCAAACGAGACCGTTTCCTTCATCGGCTTCATTCTGATCATGACAGTCGCGATCGCGTCCGGCATTCACCTGATCGGACAATTGCTGCTCAGTGAATCGACCGAACAGACACGACTGTTCGTTCTCAGTCTGCCGGTCAGCCTGCTCGACTATTCCATCGGAAAGATCTCCGTCGTGCTCACGACCTATCTGATTCCGTGGTCCGCAATGCTGGTGTGCTGCACGATTGGCACTTTCGTTCTGCCATGGGCCAAACAGGGGGCAATTGTCGTCTTGCCCACGATCTTTCTGTTTCTGCTGTGCAGCTTTTTGATTCAGCTCGTCATCGCAGTCGTTTCGGAATCCGTGGGCTGGACGATCTGCGTCATGGTCGCCGGGAATGTTCTGCTGAATGTGTTCATGATGAAACTGTTCGCGGTGCCGGAAGTCGCTGCTGCGCGACAAAGCGAGTCGGTGACGTGGCCGACGGTGATCGTGCAACTCCTGACCGCAGAGAGTCTGCTGATTGTCGCCACGGTCGTTGCCGCGATCGTGCTGCAGACGCGAAAGCGAGACCTGGTTCAATGACGAGTCTCGTCGCTCCCACTCAGTCACAGAAGGAGATTTTGGACAAACCGCTCGCCGACCGCATTCATTACCTCGACAATCTGCGGGCGATGGCGATGTTGCTGGGGGTCTACCTCCACTCTGCATTCGCGTACGCGAAACCCTCGCAGTCGATCTGGCTGGCGACCGACCCTGGAGGCAGCACGATCGTTGATGCGTCGATCTGGCTGATTCACCTGTTTCGCATGAGCCTGTTCTTCCTGCTGGCGGGCTATTTCGCAAAACATGTGATTCAAAGGAAAGGCGTGCGGACATATTTGCGAAATCGGGCCATTCGCATCGTCGTTCCGTTTGTCGTCTTCTATCCGTTTCTGCTCGGAGCGATGACTGCAGTCATTGCGTTCGCGATCAACTACCTCGAATCGCCGCGAGGGTTGATGGGACTGATCGTGCAGGCGACGAAATCTGCCACGCAGGATTCCAGTGAGCAGCCGTGGACGACGATGCACCTCTGGTTTCTCTATTACCTCAGCATGTTCACGGTGCTATCCGGCATTGCGTCGTGTGTGCGTTGGAACGCTGTCAGCGATTGGGTCTTTCGATGGTCGAATCCCGTCTGTTTGCTGATCGTTCCGGTGTTTCTACTCCCCGCCATTCTCGCCGCGGGAATTCCGCTTCCGGCTCCCGAATCATTCGTGCCAGCCTGTTGGCCATTTGCGTTTTATGGCTTGTTTTATGTCGGAGGCTGGTTGCTGTGTTGTCGCGAACATGTGCTGGAGTCTCTTGGTTCGCTGACCTGGCCAATCATCACCATCAGCTTCTTGTTGTTCCTGGTTTACTTCGCGACGATGCCTGAGCTGGATTTGCAGATGATCATGGCAGGCGGGGCTTCGATCAGTCCCTGGAATTTCCCAACAGCGACGCTCCTGACCGCCTACCTTTCGGTTTCACTGACGCTTTCAGCGATCCTGCTCGGCCGGCGATTTCTTAATCAACGAAGCCCGCTGCTGGCTCTCCTTGCGGACGCTTCCTATTGGCTCTACCTGATTCACCTGCCCGTGGTGATCTTCCTGCAAATTCTCCAGATTCCGTTTCACTGGCCCGTTGCCTTGAAATTAACCGTGACGATCGCGGGCACGATGCTCTTTGACATGGCGTCATATCTCGTCTTCGTTCGTTACACTGTGGTTGGCTGGATTCTGCACGGCAAGCGGACCTTTCCGTGATTCGGCAGGCGAGGCGAGGGATTCGGAAGGGAAGGCGTCGAAACGATGAAGCGTCGAGAGTTCTTTACGGGGCTACTGCGATTGTGGTTGCCAGCCGGCTGGCCTACTCGCAACCGGCGCCTGCCGTCGACAAGCCGATCGCGCTGGGCGGACGACGCGAGTTGTTTGTTGATCGCTACCTGATCGACCAACTCACTGGCGCCGAATTGCGTCTGTGCGAGCCGCGTGCCATGGAAACCGTCCTCCGGATGGACCAGAAATGGGAGGGGCCGCACTCAGGCTACTCCACGGTTCTTCACGATCGAGACCAGTTCCTGATGTACTACCGCGGCGTGTCGAAACTCGGACTTGACGGCAGCGAGAATGAGCGGTGTTGTCTGGCGGAATCGAAAGACGGCGTTCATTGGGTGAAGCCAGAGCTGGGTCTCTATGAATTCGAGGGATCGACAAAGAATAACATCACGCTCGATAGAGCCGCGCCGGCCACGCATAACTTCTGCCCGTTCATCGACACTCGGCCAGGAGTTGATCGGCAGGAGCGATTCAAGGGAGTCGGCGGCACGCTCGACAAACTGTTTGGGTTTGTTTCGCCCGATGGTCGAAAGTGGAAGCTGGTTCGTCCTTCTCCAATCCTCTCAACAGCTGACGTGCCATTTGCACATACGCACCTGTTTGACTCGCAAAACGTCGTTTTCTGGTGGGAACCGGAGCAGGCTTATGTGTGCTACTTCCGCGTATGGGACGGGCTGCGACGGATCGCTCGTACCACAAGCAAAGACTTTTTGACCTGGACGCCCGCGACGCTCATGCGACAAGTTCACGATGACGGGGTCCACGGCCCGCGCGAGGCGCCTCAGGAGCACCTTTACACAAATCAGACGTCCCCCTATTTCCGCGCGCCGCACATCTGTACGGCGATGGCTGCGCGATTCTTCGAAGGTCGCCAGGTTGTTTCCGAGGAGCAGGCAAAGGCGATTGGTGTCAATCCGGACTTCTACCGAGACACTTCCGATTCCGTCTTCATGACGACGCGCGGCGGAGATGTTTACGATCGTACGTTTCTGGAAGGGCACATCAAGCCAGGTCTCGGCCTTGGCAATTGGGTCTCGCGCACCAACTATCCAGCACTGAATGTGGTGCAGACCGGACCAGGTGAGATGTCGTTCTACGTCAATCTGGACTACGCCCAGCCTACGGCGCACCTGCGGCGGTACAGTTTAAGGCTCGATGGTTTCACCTCGCTGCATGCGGGCGCCGGCGGTGGAGCGTTAACGACCAGGCTGTTGACGTTCGAAGGAAGACGCCTGTCGATCAACTTCGCGACCAGCGCGGCCGGTTCGATACGAGTCGAGCTGGCTGATCCAGAGGGAATACCTTATCCAGGCTTTGGCTTTGCCGACTGTCCCGATCAGATCGGCAACGAGATCGAAAGAGTCGTACGCTGGAATGCAGGCGACGACGTGTCCTCCCTTGCAGGAAAACCGTGCCGGATTCGCTTTGCGTTGATCGACGCAGATCTTTTCGCCTTTCAGTTTCTGGGCGAGTCCCCTCGCTCACCAACGAACGATGGAAAAACCTGGAACCGATGAATCCGGTTCCAGAACGCGCTGGCGCGGAAGTATTCGCCAATGACGGCGTCTGTTACACTCCCCTCCTGAAATTCGAAGTCCGAGAACCAATGACTCTTCGTTGAAACACGTGACGGCAGTCCTGTAGTACGGGATACGGGATGCAGACAATCAGTAGCCGCGAGACGAATTTCTTTGACCCTGTGCATTCACACTTGGTTATGAATCGAACCATGATGCGACACCTTCTTCTTGTGTTGACCTTCGTTGCAGGCGCCCGCATCCTTTGGGAACCGCTTTTCGCACAGGATCACGCGGCGGATGAGAAATTGCCGCAGAAAACAGACTCTGGAACGACTGTCAGGGGAAAATCAGCGGCGGACATGACTGAATCGGAAACGAAGGCGTTGGTCGAGAAGCTGCTGACCGAGAAAGACATCTTTGCCCCAGGAGAGTGGCACTTTCCAAAAACTGCGTCCGAGTATGCAAAGATGGCAGAGCCCGAATTGGGTGTGCCGCCGCAGATTGACCTTGGGAAATCCGTCGAGATTCCACTCTACGTCAACGGAGTCCGGAAATTTGGTAATCTTGGCCGTTCCTGCGACAACTACAGCCTGCTCGGCAAGGACACGGTATCGGGTTCGGTATTACAGCGTCATGAAGGACGAACAGCGGACGGGCGATCGCTTCCCGACGTGGTATGGGTCAGCTTCGGTCGCAACTCCACGAGAGATCCATCAAACGTAGTCGGCTCCGTTCAAATGATCGGATACAACAGAAAGACTGGCGCCACTGCGTTCTTCGAAAGCTGTGACCAGATCCACCCCTGGGTAACGCTTGATAAGGACACACTGCGAATGCGCGGCGTAATGCCATGGATCGATAAACCGGAAGAATTCGATCAGGCCTATCGCGCCCCAGACCCTTCTCGGCCTCAATGCGTGCAGTGCCATCAGGCGGATCCGTTCATTACGAATTCCTTCATCAACGCGGCGAAGCTTCCGGGAACGGAGGAGAGTGTGGTACCGGTTCTGGGTAAGGACTCGCCTTACTTTGTCATCGGTGGTCAGAATTGGGACATGCGAACGCTGCACATCGAAGGCAATAAGTGTTTCGACTGTCACCGGGTTGGGATGAGCACGATGAGTATGTTCATGGAAAACGGCTGGCATCCGAACAAGCACATGCCGCCCAAAGATCCCGGAAGCATGGCGAGTGATCTGGAACAACTGCTGGAAGCGTGGAGCAAAGGCCCAGCCGCAGTGAAGGGAGCGCATTGGATTATTCCCCCGGCAGCGGGCCGACCGGCACAGACCGTCGGGGAGGATTATCCGAATAAAGCCTCATTCAATACTCCACGCCGCAAAGACAAGTAAACGGCGATGTTGATTCTCCGCAGTTGGTTCTGGCACACGACATGCCGTGGTTTGCCGCGAGGTCGGTGAGCCCGTTATAGGGCTGGCATTGGACGATGAACAACTTCGACCCGGAGAAGGAGACGGACGGCAAACGCGAAATCGTCTCGCACGTTCATCCGGTGATTGGCCCGTACGGACAAACAGTGCCCTCCACCTTTTTAGGCGGAAGTCTGTTTTGCCCTCAGAGTTCCGTGATGGATTGATCTGTTGAATCTTGATCAGATCGGCAACGAGATCGAAAGAGTCGTACGCTGGAATGCAGGCGACGACGTGTCCTCCCTTGCAGGAAAACCGTGCCGGATTCGCTTTGCGTTGATCGACGCAGATCTTTTCGCCTTTCAGTTTCTGGGC
>VFQT010003458.1_pt1 | contig 14371 bp, 16 predicted proteins | sample 3512381 | NCBI WGS metagenome assembly VFQT01 (sample SAMN10412376, study PRJNA504923) | tailings metagenome | isolation source: Relicate 2 Philex TSF3 active mining site | place: Philippines: Tuba, Benguet | collected 2017-08-29 | reverse complement strand
CAAATGAAAGGCACCGGAAGATTCATGAGCGCGGCAAGGCGAGCGGTGGGGCGCCTGTAATCGCTAAAGACAAGAAAGGTTCCGCCGAATCCTCGAGTGCCACCATGAAGGGCTATTCCATTTACAATTGCGCCCATCGCATGCTCTCTAATGCCAAAGTGAAGGATTCGACCATAAGGGTTCTCCGGGAGGAAATCTCCGCCGCCCTCGATTGTCGTGTTGTTGCTCTCAGCTAGGTCTGCTGATCCACCCCAGAATTCGGGGAGGAGATCGCTGATTCTCTGAATGATGTCGCCGGAAGCTTTTCGAGTAGAAATTTCTTTATCGCTTGGAAAATCAGCGGAAATCTTCTTGAGCGTTGCGTCATCAATCGATCGGGATTGCATCCTGGCAAGCACGGCAGCCCGATCCGGGTGGTTGCTCTGCCATTGCGTAAATTTTGTGAGCCATTGCCCATGCGCCGCAGCGCCACGTTCGCTGACTTTGCGAACATGAGCAAGAACTTCCTCTGGAAGTTGAAATTCAGCTTCCGGGTTAAGTCCCAAAGCGACCTTGGTGGCAGCGACCTCTTCTTTGCCAAGAGCTGCGCCATGAGATTTTGATGTTCCTTGCAATTTAGGGGCGGGCCAAGCAATCACGCTCTTTAATCGAATAAGGGTTGGCTGTTCGCTCTGAGCACGTGCAGCGATGAGCGCACCATGGAGCGCAGGAATATCAACGCTACCGTCGGCAGCGGTGCCAACGTTTATAACATTCCATCCATAGGCTCGATATCGCGCATCGACATCTTCACGGAAAGCTAGAGAGATATCTCCCTCGATAGTGATGTCGTTATCGTCGTAAATCACGATGAGATTATGAAGTTTCTGTAGACCTGCAATTGACGATGCTTCTGCGCTTACTCCCTCTTGTAAATCTCCATCGGAGGCGAGGACGTAGATGTAATGATCGAAGAGCGATTGGTTCTTCGCTGCATCAGGATCAAGTAAGCCCCGCTCAAACCGAGCTGCCATCGCCATACCCACGCCGTTTGCGATGCCTTGTCCCAGTGGCCCGGTTGTTGTCTCTACTCCTGCCGTATGTCCATATTCAGGATGTCCAGGAGTTTTGGAACCAAATTTTCGGAACGACTTGAGGTCTTCAAGAGTCAGTCCGTATCCAGAGTAAAGAAGTTGCGTGTAGAGAGTTAAAGATGAGTGGCCGCACGAGAGGATGAAGCGATCGCGCGCTATCCAATGTGGATCTGTGGGGTCGTGGCGGAGGTGGCGCTGAAAGAGAAGATACGCCACTGGTGCCAGAGCCATCGCGGTGCCCGGATGACCGTTGCCAGCTCGTTGCACCGCATCTGCTGCAAGCGCTCGAGCAAAGATGATTGCTTGATCATCAAGTGCAGACCAATTCTCCGGAGATGCTGGGTTAGTAGAAGGTGTGGGCACTCGACGACCCTATCTAAGCGGCTATGGATGGCGATGGAGCAACGCGCGAGAAGGCGCGCACTCGAATTCCATGTCGCACTAGCGCGCTCCACAGAAGGACTGCTCCAAGTAGATGCGCCATGACGAGCGCCTCAGGCACTCCTGTGAAGTACTGGATATACCCAATCGCCCCTTGCGCAAGCGTGATCGCCAGCAATCGCCATGTTTCTAACTTTCTTCGAGCGAGCAGATCGGGTTCTGGAATGACCGGTGCAAAGTGGAGCAAGAGGAGATATCCCAGAAGAAGACCAACAAAAGCTATAACCAAGTCGGCATGGATCCAAGCGACTGTTCGAATCTCAAATCCAAAACGTGGTGCCGCAAGATCGCCAGCATGTGGGCCAGTGCCTGTAACCACAATGCCCATCGTGATGACGAGCAGGCCTAAGAGAATTAATGCACGTACAAGGTTCCGGGCGATAGCAGCAGTTGCAGCGTTCGAGCCTCGTCCTGGATAGCCCTTCGTTCGCTCCACCAGAGCGACCGCGCCTCCGATAAGGGCAATCGACAATATAAAGTGCGAACCAACAGCTGTTGGATGCAGTTTGGTGAGCACGGTAATTCCACCAACAACGCCTTGTCCCAAGATGCCAAGCACTTGGAGCGCTGCGAGGGTGTGTAGGTCACGGCGACGAGCCTTCATTACCCAGATGACGACGGCGAGCGCGATGGCAAAGAGTAAAAAGGTGAGCAGCCGGTTGATAAATTCAATCCAGATGTTGAGCGGATCCTCTGCTTGATGTGGCGATGGCAGGAATGAGCCGGGGGCACATTCAGGCCACGTGGGGCATCCCAGACCCGATTTGGTGAGGCGAACAGCGCCACCAGTCAGGACGATGGCCGATTGCGCAACTAGGAGAGCGCGGACGAGAAAGATGCCCACTTTCGAGACTTGAACCTGGCTCTTGGGGTGAGCGTTTGAGTCCATGGTTGGGAGCCTATCTGAGGGCGCTGATGCGGGCCTCCTTGTAAGTGGCGGGTGGCTGCGAATTACGACACAATTACGTTGTGAAATTAGCAACGCCAGAGCTCAAGACCCGCGAGGTGATTGCCCGCTCCATTTTGGAGAATGGTCCCTCGACTGCCTTGGCTCTCTCTGAGCGACTAGGGATCACCCCGGCGGGAATTCGCCGCCATCTTGACTCGTTGGTCGAAGAGGGAATTATCGAGCCTCGAGAGCCTCGGACGCGCGAAACTGGCAGAGGACGTCCGTCAAAAGTTTTTATCATGACAGATTTCGGTCGTGCATCATTCGAGCATTCATACGACGACCTGGCAATCTCTGCGCTTCGTTTTATTGCACAAGGCGAAGGTGTAACAACTGGGGCAGCTGGGGTTCATGCATTTGCCAATATGCGCGCCGAAGATATGGAGCGCAAATTCCGAGCGATGACAAAGAATTCGTCGAAACCCTCGGCTCGTGCGCTCGCCGATTTCCTCACCGACGAAGGTTATGCAGCGAACATTCATGAATTACCAATTGGTGTTGAGATTTGTCAGCACCACTGCCCAATAGCGCACGTAGCAGCGGAATTTCCGCAAATGTGTGAGACTGAGACAGAGATATTTTCAAAGATTCTCGGAACGCATGTACAACGTCTAGCCACTATTGCGCATGGCGATGGCGTCTGCACCACAGTGATACCAACATCAATTTCAGGCAATAAGAAATCTCACCGGTCTACTCAACCAAAACAAAGCGGAAAGGCACACGCATGAGCGCCACAACACATCCAGAGCTAGAGGGAATCGGCAAGTATCAGTATGGCTGGTCAGACGCAAATGACGTCGGAGCCAACTCGCGTCGCGGTTTAAATGAGGATGTTGTTCGTGACATCTCGTCAAAAAAGAGCGAACCTGAATGGATGCTTAACCTCCGCTTAAAAGGTCTCTCGCTTTTTGAAAAGAAGCCGATGCCAAACTGGGGATCTGACTTATCAGGAATTAAATTCGACGACATCAAATACTTCGTCCGTTCTACTGAAAAACAAGCAACCTCATGGGAAGAACTTCCTGATGACATCAAGAACACATATGACCGATTAGGAATTCCTGAGGCGGAAAAAAATCGATTAATCGCTGGGGTTGCTGCTCAATATGAATCGGAAGTTGTTTATCACTCTATTCGCGAAGATCTTGAGGCACAGGGAGTTCTCTTTCTCGACACCGATACCGCACTCCGAGAGCACGAGGATATTTTCAAGGAGTATTTCGGAACGGTGATTCCAGTTGGTGATAACAAGTTCGCTGCACTGAATACCGCAGTCTGGTCTGGCGGATCGTTTGTGTACGTACCAAAAGGCGTACATGTCGAAATTCCGCTGCAAGCTTATTTCCGAATCAATACTGAGAATATGGGACAGTTCGAGCGAACTTTAATCATTGCTGACGAAGATTCATATGTCCATTATGTTGAAGGCTGTACCGCTCCGATTTACTCTTCCGATTCACTTCACTCAGCTGTAGTGGAAATCATCGTAAAAAAGAATGCTCGCGTTCGATACACCACAATCCAAAACTGGTCGAACAACGTCTACAACCTCGTTACCAAGCGCGCCGTCTGCCAAGAGGGTGCCACCATGGAGTGGATTGATGGAAATATCGGCTCCAAAGTAACAATGAAGTATCCCGCAGTGTTTCTGATGGGGGCTCATTCAAAGGGCGAGACGCTCTCCATAGCTTTCGCTGGCGAAGGTCAGCATCAAGATGCCGGTGCGAAGATGGTTCATGCCGCCCCACATACTTCTTCAACAATTATTAGTAAATCGGTTGCCCGCGGCGGTGGACGTACCTCCTATAGAGGCTTAGTCAAAGTAGAAGAGGGCGCACATCATTCGAAGAGCACCGTGAAGTGCGACGCGCTTCTTGTCGACACAATTTCGCGCTCTGATACCTACCCTTACGTAGACGTTCGCGAAGATGATGTGCAGATGGGACATGAGGCGACAGTTTCAAAAATCAGCGATGATCAACTCTTCTATTTGATGTCACGGGGTTTGTCTGAAGATGAGGCAATGGCGATGATTGTTCGAGGCTTTGTCGAACCAATCGCACGGGAACTTCCCATGGAGTATGCCCTTGAGCTAAATCGTTTGATTGAACTTCAAATGGAAGGGGCAGTTGGTTAATGTCCACCGCGCAACTTGCTCTACCTACTGGTCGTGAAGAGGCATGGCGGTTCACGCCACTCTCACGAATTATCGGAATCCTTGATGGCACAGTTCAATCGGGCTCAGCTTTGGTTCGAAATGTCTCCTACTCTGAAAAGGTGAACGTCTCTTCGCAACCAAGCGTCGACTCGCTCATTGCCCCGGAAGATTTTGCCGCTGCTATTGCGATATCTAAGGCTCCCGAAGTTCTGTTAATTACCATTCCTGCTGACGAACAGGTACTGGAACCGATTGTGATTGATCGCGCTGGAGCAGATACTGGATTGGTCAGTTTTGAGCGAATACTCATTCGGGCTGGAAGACACTCGCAGGCTACTGTCGTAATCCATAACTCGGGCTCTGCAATTCTCGCCGAGGATGTCGAGATTGAATTGGCCGATGGAGCCCATATCACGTTCATTTCGCTCCAAGAGTGGGAGAACGATGCAACTCATCTGGGTCGCCATCAGGCAATTATTGGTAAGGATGCGAAATTAACGCTGATTGAAGTAACACTTGGTGGCGCAACGATTCGATTGTTGCCACGAGTTAACTTCACCGCTACAGGCGGCGAAGTTGATGCGTACGGTCTTTACTTCGCAACGAGCGGACAACACTTAGAACATCGCGTACACGTTGAACATGATCAACCGCATTGCCGATCCCGAGTTACTTACAAAGGTGCGCTACTTGGTGAATCAGCGCGGACGGTTTGGTTTGGGGATGTCGCGATTCGCCCCAATGCTGTGGGTACTGATACCTACGAGCTCAATCGCAACCTTCTGCTCTCCGACGGTGCGCGCGCTGATTCTGTTCCTAATTTAGAAATTGAAACGGGCGAGATTGTCGGGGCTGGACATGCCAGCGCGACGGGACGTTTTGATGATGATCAACTTTTCTATTTGATGTCACGAGGAATTCCGTCAACCCATGCGCGTCGCCTGGTATTGCGCGGTTTCTTTGCCGAACTCTTGCGAAATATCAAGAATGAAAGCATCGAAGAGCGCTTGATGGCTCGGATAGATCGTGAGTTGGCGCAGGTGAATGAATGACCACGATCATTCAAAAGAGTGAGCTAACGCCCGGTACACCTAAGTTGGTCATGGTCGATGGCACGCCAGTTTGTGTTGCCCTAATTGATGGGGATGTCTATGCAATCGCCGACACCTGCACCCATTCCGATGCCTCGTTGAGTGAAGGTGAACTTAATGGTTCATTGATTGAATGTTGGCTGCACGGCGCGGAATTCGACATGCGCACCGGCGAGGCCGTGACACCTCCAGCAACTACGCCAGCAAAAAAGTTTCAGGTACACGTCGATGGTGAAGATGTCACCATCACAAGGAATTAGGGAGTAACCATGTCAGTATTAGAGATTAAGAATCTGCACGTTTCCGTTGATACCGAAAATGGCGAGCGTGAAATTCTCAAAGGCGTTGACCTGACCATCAATAGCGGTGAAACCCATGCGATTATGGGCCCGAATGGATCAGGAAAATCAACCCTGGCCTATTCAATTGCTGGACACCCTAAGTATTCGATCACCGGCGGATCGGTCACTTTAGATGGGGCCGACGTCTTGGATATGAGCGTCGACGAACGAGCCCGAGCTGGATTGTTCCTGGCGATGCAGTATCCGGTAGAGGTACCAGGGGTGTCGGTCTCCAATTTCTTGCGTTCTGCTGCAACGGCAATTCGCGGTGAAGCTCCTAAGGTGCGCACTTGGGTGGGTGAAGTTAAAGATGCGATGAGTTCGCTCGGAATGGATCCATCCTTCTCCGAACGTAATGTCAATGAGGGATTCTCTGGTGGAGAGAAGAAGCGCCATGAAATTTTGCAAATGGAGCTATTGAAGCCAAAAATCGCAATTCTCGACGAAACCGATTCTGGCCTTGATGTCGACGCTCTCAGAATCGTCTCTGAAGGCGTCAATCGCATTCGCTCCAAGAGCGATGTTGGAATTATGCTCATTACGCACTACACACGGATTCTTCGTTACATCAAGCCAGATTTTGTCCACGTATTTGCTGGCGGGAAGATTGTTGAGCAAGGTGGCGCTGAGCTAGCGGATCGACTCGAAGCGCAAGGATATGCGGAGTACACGCGTAGCTAATGTCGGCATTTGATGTGGAGTCGTTGCGAGCGGATTTTCCGATTCTTGCTCGAATTGTGCGAAACGGGAATAAGCTCGTTTACCTAGATAGCGGCGCCACATCTCAAAAACCGCGAGCGGTTATTGACGCAGAGCGTGAGTTCTATTTCCATCACAATGCTGCCGTTCACCGTGGTGCTCATTTGCTAGCCGAAGAAGCGACAGATGCATTTGAAGGCGCTCGAAGTAAAGTGGCTAAGCTTCTTCACGCCAGAGCTGAGGAAGTTATCTTCACAAAGAGCGCAACCGAATCACTTAACGTTCTTGCCTACGGATTTCTTAACTCAAGCATCGGTAAGGTTGATCGTCAATCGAGATTCTTTGTAGATGGAACGAAGAACATCGTCGTTTCCGAATTGGAACATCATGCCAATCTCCTGCCTTGGCAACAGTTAGCCGAAAAGACTGGGGCGCAGCTCCGTTGGTTTCCTGTTGATCAAAATGGCCGAATGAATCTTGAAAAAATCGATTCGATTATTGATGAGAACACAGCAGTGGTGGCGTTAACTCATCAATCCAATGTGACAGGTGCAATTACTGATGTAGCCAGAATCTCTCGGAGAGCTAGTGAAGCGCACGCCATATTCATTCTCGATGCATGTCAATCAGTGCCTCACATGGAGATAGATGTCACGACTTTGGGCGTGGATTTCCTCGCCTTTTCGGGACATAAAGCTCTTGGCCCTACCGGAGTGGGAGTGTTGTGGGGTAGATATGAGCTGCTTTCTCAAATGCCACCGATGCTCACTGGTGGATCGATGATTGAGAGTGCGACTATTGATTCAGCGCAGTTTGCCAAGCCACCGAAAAGATTCGAAGCGGGCGTGCCAAATATGGCGCAAGCAGTTGGCCTAGGAGCAGCCATCGATTATTTGCAGATGGTCGGCTTGAAATCTATTTCCGAGTATGAGCACAAACTAACCAAGCGAGCAATTGACGGATTGAGTGCTATTCCGGGCCTAAACATCATCGGACCTAGAGATTTGAATAATCGAGGCGGAGTTGTTTCATTTACTGTAGAAGGAATTCATCCTCATGATCTAGGTCAGGTTTTAGATGACCGGGGGATTGCAGTGCGAACCGGGCATCATTGCGCGTGGCCGTTGATGCAGGCATTAAAAGTTCAATCAACTACTCGAGCAAGCTTCTATCTCTACAACACCGAATCTGAAGTTGATCAGTTGATATCTGGCATTATCGAAGCCAAGAGCTTTTTCAAGGTATAGGGCAGATGAAACCATGAGCTTAGAATCTCTTTATCAAGAAATTATTCTTGACCATTACAAAAATCCCCATCACAAAGAATTGCACGCCCCATATGACATCGAAGTTCATCACAACAATCCAAGTTGCGGTGATGAGGTAACGCTTCGATTGAGCACGAGTCAGGGGAGCGTGACATCAATTTCCTGGACTGGAGTTGGGTGTTCCATCTCGCAAGCTAGTACCTCCATTATGTGTGATTTAGTGAGCGGAAAGTCCTTGCCGCATGCCCTCGAGTTAGAGAGACTCTTTCTAGATCTGATGCAGAGCAAGGGGAATTTTTCTGGGGATACCGAGGTTCTAGAGGATGCAGTGGCATTTTCGGGGGTAGCGAAATACCCAGCTCGAGTAAAATGTGCGCTGTTGGGCTGGATGGCGTTTCGCGATGCTGCACTTCGCGAGAGCAATAAGAGTTAGAGTTAAAGTTAAAGAAGAAAGTTCACGGAAGAGATCGGGGAGCAAGTGAGTACCTCTATTGAAGATTTGACTGAGGCGATGAAAGATGTCGTGGACCCGGAATTGGGTATCAATGTCGTAGACCTTGGTTTGGTTTATGGCATCACTCTCGATTCTGCAAATATTGCCGTGCTAGACATGACTCTTACCTCTGCAGCCTGTCCACTGACAGATGTCATTGAAGATCAAACCAAACGTGCACTCGATGGGCTTGCCGCTGATGTTCGAATTAATTGGGTATGGATGCCGCCATGGGGCCCAGATAAAATCACTGAATCTGGAAGAGAGCAGCTGCGCGCCCTCGGATTCACTGTTTAATCCGCTAAGTCCTCGGAGCAATCAATGACAATGCAGGCGCCATGGATGATGTATCGCTCCATGACGCAGGATCAATCGGTCAAGAACATCAAATTGCAACCAGGAACCCTTCGCCGGATCATCGCTTTTGCCCGGCCGTACAAGGCGTCCGTTTTTTTCTTTTTGGCAACGGTAATTATTGATGCGGTTTTGGTTATCACTACGCCACTGCTGCTCTCTCGACTAATCGATGATGGTGTTATTCCAAAAAATGACACGGTTGTCACTGTCATCGCTTTAAGCATCGCTGCGCTCGCGATCTTTGATGCTGTCATGAATATCATTGGTAGATGGTTTAGCTCACAAATAGGTGAGGGTTTGATCTTTGATCTCAGGTCCCAGGTATTCGAACACGTCCAACGTCAGTCGATAGCCTTTTTTACCAGGACTCAGACCGGGGCTTTAATATCTCGTTTGAATTCGGATGTTATTGGCGCGCAGCAAGCGTTCACATCAACACTCTCTGGAGTAGTCTCGAACGTCCTCTCACTAATTTTAGTTTTGGGAGCACTCCTCTATCTTTCCTGGCAAATTACTTTGATATCGCTCGTACTCGTTCCGATTTTCTTATTGCCCTCGCGAGCAATGGGGCGAAGAATTCAAGCGCTCACTCGCGACTCCATGAATGGCAATGCCGAAATGTCTGGCATGATGAATGAGAGATTTAATGTGTCCGGAGCGTTATTGGTTTCACTCTACGGCGATGCGAACGCTGAAGGACAGAGTTTCAGGGGTAAAGCGCGACGAGTTGCGGATATTGGTATCAAGATTGCCTTAGCTAATCGAGTCTTCTTCATCGGATTAACTTTGGTTGCTTCAATCTCTACTGCAATTGCCTATGGACTTGGTGGCCATTTGGCTATTGATGGGTCAATATCGGTAGGCAAACTATTAGCAATAGCCGCTCTGCTCGCCAGACTTTATGGACCACTGACCGCTCTCTCCAATGTTCGCGTAGATGTTATGACGGCTTTGGTCTCATTTGAGCGGGTCTTTGAAGTGCTAGATCTCGAACCGATGGTCAAATCGCCAAAGTTGCCTATTGATATACCTGCTAGCACGCGCCTTAAGTTCAAGGACGTTGAATTCGCGTATCCGCACAGCAGTGAGGTTTCGCTCGCTTCGCTCGAAGTGGTTGCTAAACCAGAGATCGGAACGAGCGAGAAAATTCTTCAAGGAATTTCTTTTGTTGCCGAAGAGGGACAAATGGTGGCGCTAGTGGGGCCATCGGGCGCGGGCAAGACCACGATCATTTCGCTTATTCCCCGTCTTTACGATGTGTCTAAGGGTTCAATATCTCTCGGTGGCGTCGATATTCGCGAACTGTCATTGGTTGAATTGCGGCAGAACATTGGGGTAGTCACTCAGGATGCACATTTATTCCACGACACAATCGAATCTAATCTTCGATACGCAAAACCTGACGCAACTATTGAGCAGTTAAAGCACGCATGTGAGTTGGCTCAAATTTGGGAATTGATTGCTGCGCTTCCAGATGGACTAGCGACCATGGTGGGTGAGCGTGGGTATCGGTTATCAGGTGGCGAGAAGGCGCGGCTAGCTATTGCGCGGTTGATTCTCAAGGATCCTAAAATCGTCCTTCTTGACGAGGCAACCGCACACCTTGATGCTGAAAATGAGGCCCTCGTGCAACTGGCATTTAAGGAAGTGTTGAAGAATCGGACGAGCATTGTCATAGCCCACCGGCTTTCAACAGTTCGGGATGCAGATCAGATTTTGGTACTTAATGAAGGCAAAATTGTTGAACGTGGAAATCACGAGTCCCTCCTCAAAAGTAGGGGTTTATATGCAGACCTCTATCAACGTCAATTTTCCTCGTGATTCTTCGGCGCTCGCTCACTCTTGAATAGCGCGATTCGGGTTCCAGCTATGAGCAATGCAAAAATCCACCACTGAATAGCGTAGGCAAGATGTGGGCCTGTTCCGGGTGGAACTAGTGGGGTAATCGCAAGATCCGAACTGGTCGGAGCGCCCTGTAACTTCAGGTACTTATGAAATGTTTCGCCAGAAAAGCTCTCTTGAAGGGAAATCTCATCTATACGACCTATTCGAGGCGCTGGTAGCGCGAAGAAAACTCCTTTAGTCGCTTTTGGATCGTCGTATTGGCGCAAGATTCCACTTATCGTGACCGGTCCTTGTGGGGGTAGCGGAATGGTGGATATCGCCGCCGCGCTCCGGTTTGTTTCAATCCATCCCCGATCTACCCATATTGGTGGCACCTCTGAATCAGCTGGAATGAATAGTGAGAGCACTTCAAGGCCATATCGTTCTTGAAAATAGTGTCCACGAAAAACTTTTTGGTAAGCCGAGTCATACTCTCCGCTAACAGAGACTTTCATCCACGCATCCGCACTCTTCTGATTTGTTGCATTAAGTTCGATGGCATCCTGATCGAGCGCTGCCGTTATCTCTCTAGAGATTTCCTGACGAAATTCGTATCGATCAAATTGCCAGAAGCCAAGTCGGATACAGAAGAGAATCGCCAGTAGCGTGATTAACGTGAAGAGGAGTGAACTACTTCGACTCTTCGTTGCCATGGTTAATGGTAGAGCTCTCGATGGCACGACTATTCATCCGACCAAGGGACTCTGGTCGCAGAATCGTCTCCCTGCCGGCATTGGCAACAATCACGGCAATATAAGGCACTACCACCGCGCCAACTAAGGTGAACCAACGCCATGGGCTAGGCAAGAGCACAGTTGCGATAAAGCAAGCGGTGCGAAACATCATCGAATAGAAGTACCGGATTTGTCGAGCTTTCTGGTCAACGGTGAGCGAGGGCTGGGCATCGGTAATCGAATGGATTTCACCCTCATTTTTCGCCATGCCATAACGGTAGACACTTCCACCCCATCCCGCACTATTTAAATGGCGCAATCATGGCGAAAAATGTGTGTTGCAGGTTACGTGCCAGTAGGAGTTGAAGCGGATACCGTGGCCCTTGTGAGAGCGTTTCCAGATGAGCCTCGAGTGGTATTAGTAACCGGAGGAAACCGTGGCATTGGAGCGGCAATCGCCGATCGCTTTGCACAGGCGGGGGACCGAGTTGTTGTGGGTCATCGAACCAACCTCCCACCTAATTTTAGCGATCGAATAGTCTCGATTAATCTCGATGTCACCGATCCGCGAACTTTAGACGAGGCATTTGCTGTGATTGAGGCTGAGTTGGGTCCAGTCGAGGTCCTCGTGGCTAATGCTGGTATCACTCGCGACAATCTAATTTTGCGTATGAGCGACGAAGATTTCGACGCGGTGAGCGATACTAATTTTGGCGGTGCTTTTAAGACAGCGAAACGCGCTGCAAAGGGAATGCTAAAGCTTAAGCGAGGAAAAATTATTTTTATCGGTTCTGTGGTGGGCCTTTTGGGTAGCGCCGGGCAAAGCAACTATGCCGCGACAAAATCTGCATTGATTGGTTTGGCTCGCTCACTCGCCCGAGAATTAGGTTCGCGGAGCATTACTGCGAACGTCATTGCACCAGGTTTTGTGGAGACTGATATGACAAATGCTTTATCCGATGCGCGAAAAAGTGAGATTGCAAGCGCCATTCCATTGGGACGTTTTGCTGCACCCGATGAGATTGCCGAGGTCGCTTACTTCCTTGCTTCACCTGGCGCAAATTACATTTCGGGGGCAGTAATCCCGGTAGATGGTGGTTTAGGAATGGGGCACTGACAATGAGTGGGATAGTCGCAGGAAAGAAGTATTTGGTTACCGGTGTACTCACCGATCAATCCATCGCTTTTCATATTGCGCGCCTGATTCAAGAAGAAGGCGGTGAAGTTCTGCTCTCGTCTTTTGGTCGAGCAATGAGCATCACTACCCGAATCGCTGGTCGATTACCAAAGCCAGCTCCAGTAATTGAATTAGATGTAACAAATCAGGCTCACCTCAATCAATTGGCGACAAATATTCGTATTCATCATCCTCAACTTGATGGAGTAGTTCACTCAATCGGATTCGCACCCGAGAGTGCTTTAGGCGGAAATTTCTTGAATACCCCGTGGGATGATGTGGCAATTGCTCTGCACGTTTCTGCTTATTCGTTAGCTTCATTAACCATGGCCACCAAAGAACTGATGAGCCAAGGGGGTTCGGTCGTTGGTATGGATTTCGACGCGAGCGTGGCTTGGCCACAATATGACTGGATGGGCGTTGCGAAGGCGGCCCTCGAATCAACCACTAGGTATCTTGCACGTGATTTAGGTAAATCAGATATCCGAGTCAACTTAATTGCGGCGGGACCGATAAAGACGATGGCAGCCAAGTCCATACCTGGCTTTGCAGAATTTGAATCAGTATGGAGCGCCCGCGCGCCGCTGGCATGGGATATTTCAGACCCGATCCCTGCGGCGAAGGGGGCGGTTGCGCTCTTGTCAGATTGGTTTCCCAAGACCACCGGCGAAATCATCCATGTAGATGGTGGAGTCCACGCCGTAGGGGCATAGTTGCGCGGTAGCTCTTCAGTAAATCTCACGGATTTGCAACGAATTAGGCCGAGGTGAACCGGTTGGGGTAGCCTTAGCGCCTGCTTCAAAGCAATGTGAGGCAGCGCAAAGAGGAGCCTAGCTCCCACCTCTAGCCCGAACGAGGGCTGTACGGGGTTTACCGCCACTTCCGCCACGGAAGATTGGGACGGTCTCTCCTTTGCGTCTACGAAAAAAGGAGAAGTTATCAGCGCAGATCCCCGCATCAACGATCTTATTCGCGTCCCTGAAGTTCGTTTAATCGGACCAAATGGCGAGCAAATCGGAGTTGTTGCAATCGATCAGGCAATTCGTATGGCCGAGGAAGTTGGACTCGATCTTGTCGAAATCGCCCCCGATGCAAATCCGCCAGTTTGCAAAGTGATGGATTTCGGAAAATATAAATACGAGATCGCTCAAAAAGCGCGGATGGCTCGAAAGAACCAGACGCACGTTGTGGTCAAAGAGATGAAGATGCGACCGAAGATTGATACCCACGATTATGAGACTAAGAAAGCTCATATCGAACGGTTCCTTCTCGGCGGTGACAAGGTGAAGGTGACGATGATGTTCCGAGGAAGAGAACAGGCTCGTCCTGATACCGGGTTTCGAGTTCTGCAGAAACTTTCCGAAGACGTTGCGGCCATTGCAACTGTCGAGTTTGCACCCAAGCTCGACGGAAGAAATATGGTCATGGTTCTAGCGCCTACAAAGCGCAAGGGCGCTAACTAAAGAGTTATCAGAAGTAATCGAAAGAAATAGGGAGAGAAGATATGCCAAAGATGAAGACGCACAGCGGAGCAAAAAAGCGCTTCAAGCTGACCGGAAGCGGAAAAATCAAACGTGAGCGCGCCGGAAAGCGCCATCTACTTGAGGGCAAATCCTCTCGACGCACCCGTCGCCTCTCTGGCGATGTCGTTGCCAATGAGGCAACAAGCAATACCGCAAAACGCCTACTAGGTTTGAAGTAAGGGAGAAAAGAGATGGCGAGAGTAAAGCGCGGCGTTCATGCCGCAAAGAAGCGTCGTACCA
>VFQT010003457.1_pt1 | contig 14374 bp, 10 predicted proteins | sample 3512381 | NCBI WGS metagenome assembly VFQT01 (sample SAMN10412376, study PRJNA504923) | tailings metagenome | isolation source: Relicate 2 Philex TSF3 active mining site | place: Philippines: Tuba, Benguet | collected 2017-08-29 | reverse complement strand
CGTCACGATGATTGGCGGCGCGATCCTCCTCCTTACGTAGCGGCGTCGGCCGCATCTCGCCGACGTCGCGACCACTCCCGAGCCGCAAGGCCGGGAGTTTTTCTTTTCCAGCTAAGAACCACACCGCAAACGACACTCGACAACGAACACCTCACCGAAAGCAACTGACATGGCTCCCAGACCCAGCACACCAAAGAAGATGCCGTTCGAGAAATATGCCGCGTACGTGCCGCTCGTGCTCGCCGACCGCACGTGGCCGAATCGCGTGATCGACAAGGCGCCGCTCTGGTGCTCGGTTGACCTGCGCGACGGCAACCAGGCGCTCATCGACCCGATGGACCCCGAGCGCAAGCTGCGGATGTTCAAGACGCTCGTGAAGATGGGCTTCAAAGAAATCGAGGTCGGCTTCCCGTCGGCGAGCCAGCCCGATTTTGATTTCGTGCGCCACATCATCGAGCACGATCTCATCCCCGACGACGTCACCATCCAAGTGCTCGTGCAGTCGCGGCCCGAGCTGATTCGCCGCACCTACGAATGCCTGCGCGGGGCCAAGCAGGCCATCGTGCACTTCTACAACTCGGTGAATCCGCTGCAGCGTCGCGTGGTCTTCAATCTGCCGAAAGAGGGCATCGTGAAGATCGCCGTCGATGCGGCCGCACTGTGCCGTTCGCTCGAGCCCGAACTGCCAGGCACGCGCGTGCGCTACGAGTACTCGCCCGAGAGCTTCACGCTCGCCGAACCAGAATTCGCCGTGGAAATCTGCGAAGCCGTGATGGACGTGATTCGCCCGACGCCCGACAACCCGCTCATCCTCAACCTGCCGGCCACGGTCGAGTGCTACTCGCCGAACGTGTACGGCGACGTGATCGAGTGGTTCGGGCGCACCATCAAGCAGCGCGACAGCATCGTGCTGTCGCTGCACCCGCACAACGACCGCGGCTGCGCCGTGGCCGCCGCTGAGTTCGGTGTGATGGCCGGGGCCGACCGCGTCGAAGGAACGCTCTTTGGCAACGGCGAGCGCACCGGCAACGTCGACGTGGTGACGCTGGCGATGAACTTGTTCGTCAACGGTGTCGACCCCATGTTGGATGTGAGCGACATCGACGCGTTGCGCCGCGACGCCGAGTACTGCAACCGACTGCCGGTGCCCGAGCGCCAGCCCTACGCCGGCGACCTCGTCTACACCGCGTTCTCGGGCAGCCACCAAGACGCCATCAAGAAGGGGCTCGAGGCGCTGCCCGAGGAGTATCAGAAGTGGGAAGTGCCCTACCTGCCGCTCGACCCCAAGCACGTCGGGCGCACCTACGAAGCGGTCATCCGCGTGAACAGCCAGTCGGGCAAGGGCGGCGTGGCATACGTGATGAAGACCGAGCACGGCTTCGAGTTGCCGCGCCGTCTGCAGATCGAGTTCTCGCGCACCATCCAACACATCACCGAAGACTCCGGCACCGAGATCGCCCCCGACGTCATGTGGGGCGCGTTCGAGACGGAGTACTTGCCGACGAACCCGCGGTATTCGCTCACCAGCCACGAGATGCGCAGCACGAGCGACGGTGTCACCAGCATCACCGCGCAAGTTGACGTCGACGGCAAGCGACTCACGCTGCACGCCGACGGCAACGGCCCGATCGATGCGTTCGTGCAGGCACTGCGCCGCGAGTTCGGCGTGAAGTTCGACGTGAAGGACTACGTGGAGCACGCACTCAGCCAGGGCTCAGAGGCCACGGCGGTCGCCTACATCGAGAGTGCCAACGATTCAGGCGAGGTGCGCTGGGGAGTCGGCGTGCACCCGAGCACCATCACCGCGTCGCTGCGGGCGGTGCTCAGCGCTTTCGAGCGTCAGCAGCGTCGCTGATCAACTCCTCGACTTCGGACTCGAAGTCGGGGTCATCGACACTGGTCGCGTCGTGCGACTTGCCTTCGACGTCGATCTTCGGCAACAGCCGGTCGAGCCAGCGCGGCAACCACCAGTTGCGGTCGCCGAGCAGTTCCATCGTGGCGGGCACGAGCAACATGCGCACCACCGTGGCGTCGAGAAAGACCGCGACGGCAAGACCGAAACCGAACATCTTGATGCTGCGGTTGGCGTCGAGCACGAAGCTGCCGAAGACGAACACCATGATCGCCGCGGCGGCCGTGATCACGCGGGCAGTCTTGGCCAAGCCGTCGGCGACCGCGAGTTCGTTGTCGCCAGTGCGGTCGTATTCCTCCTTCACGCGGGAGAGCAAGAAGACTTCGTAGTCCATCGACAGGCCGAAGACGATGGCGAACATCATCACCGGCAGCCACGGGTCGATCGGCGCGCTGCCACCCAGCCCGACCAGCGAAGCGCCCCATCCCCACTGGAAGACGGCGACGACCGCGCCGTAGGCCGAGCCGATCGACAGCAAGTTCATCAGCACCGCTTTGAGCGGCACGAGCAACGAGCGGAACACCGCCATCAACAGCAAGAACGACAACGCCAGCACCACGGTGAAAAACAGCGGCAGGCGGTCGGCGAGGTACCGACTGAAATCGACGTTCACCGCCACGCTGCCGGTGACCTTCACGTCGAGACCCGAGTCACCGACCACATTCGGCAGCACGTCTTGGCGCAGACGCTGCACGAGATCGCTCGCGGCTTCAGACTGCGGGGCATCGGCCGGGTACAGCGTCCACAACACGGCGGTCGGCGCGGTCGGGCTGTTGGGAATCGCCGGCGACACACCGACCACACCAGGCGTCGAGGCGAGAACGTCGCCGACTCTCTGGGCGACTGCGAGCTCTTCGGGTGAGTCGATCGCGGCGGCGAGCGTGAGCGGGCCGTTGAAGCCGGCGCCGAATCCTTCGGCGAGCAAGTCGTACGCGCGCTTGGTGGTGGTGTCGGCCGGATAGTTGCCTTCGTCGGCGAAGCCGAGTCGCAAGTCGAGCACCGGCAACATGAGCGCGCAGAGCACGCCGGCGCCGAGCACGAGCGACAACCAGGGGCGTCGTTGCACCCAGCGGCTCCACTTGTACGGCAACGTTTCTGGCATCGGCTTGGTGCGGCGCGCCGGCAGCGTGCGCTTCAGCGCCGGGACGAAGCTGCCGATGATGAGCACGAGACCGGCGAGCGGCGCGGCGTAGAAGAGCGGTTCTTGCTTGATGCCGTAGCCGACCAGCGCGACGGCGACGAGCCCGGCGGCGACCACGCCGCGCCAGCGGGTTACCTCGACACGCTCACCGACGAAACCGAGGAGTGCGGGTAGCAGAGTCACCGAAGCGAGCATGGTGAACGCGACGGTGATCGACGCGCCGATGGCAAGGCCGTTCATGAACGAGACGCCCATCAACAGCATGCCGAGCAGCGAGATCACCACGGTGGTGCCGGCGAACAGAACGGCCCGACCCGCGGTGTCGATCGACTCGACGGTGGCCTCAGCGCACGCGCGACCGCGCTGTCGAGCCTCGCGGTAGCGCGTGACGATGAAGAGCGCGTAGTCGATGCCGACGCCCAGTCCGATCATCACGCCGAGAGTGGTGGCGAAGTCGGGCATCGTCACGACGTTCGACACGAGGGTCACGAGCAACACGCCTGCGCCGATGCCGCCGAACGCGGTGCCGATCGGCAGACCCATGGCGAGCACGGATCCGAAGGCGAAGATGAGGATGACGATCGCGAACGCAAGGCCGATCACTTCCGACGTCGGCGCTTCGAATGCAGCGAAGACTTCGCCGCCGTACTCGATCTGGGCGCCGGCCACGACGGGCTCGACGGCCTTCATCGCGACGAAAACGGCCTCGGCTTCTTCTGCAGAGTCAATGTCGGGCGACAGGTTGACCGTCGCGAACGCGATGTCGCCGCGCGGCGAAACCTGTCGTGCGCCATCCGGCGAGAACGGGCTCACGACGCGCATGTCACTGCGTGCGTCCAGCGCCGCGAAGTACTCGTTCAGGGCCGCTCGCTGCGTGTCATTGAAGCCGCCTTCGGCGCGCACGACTACGGTGCCCGTACGACCGCTCTCTTCGCCGCCGAAGCGATCAGCCAACAGGTCGAAACCCTGCGCGCTTTCGACGTCGGGGAGATTGAACTGGGTGGAGAAACTGTTGCCGAAGACGCCGACGCCCATGCCGAGCGCGACAATGACCGCGAACCAGAGGGCAACGACCGCGCGACGACGCGCGTGCGAGAACGAACCAAGTTTCTTCAACATCGGGGGCTCTCTGAGGTTAGGAGCCCTTCGATGCTCAACTAGCGTCAGGCGCGGAGGTTGTCGTGAAAGTCACAGTGAACTTCGATGTCTGCGCCTCGACTGGGGCGTGCGCGCAAGTGGCGCCCGAGGTCTTCCAGGTGCGCAACGACGGAATGCTGCACATCATCGCCGAGCGTCCTGCGCCCGAGCTCTACGACGCGGTACAAGAAGCCGCCGACCTCTGCCCCACCGGCGCCATCGTGCTGGAAGATTGAGGCGCGTGTCGAGCCGCGATGTGATGCTTCGCGCGGCAGGGTGCATCTGAGCGTGGGGTTCACCGAGCGACTTCGCGCCGCGTGGCACGGTTCTGCGTCGCTCGTGTGCGTCGGGCTCGACCCCGACCCGGCGCGGTTTCCTGCATCGGTCGGGCGTGATTCGGCGAGCATCGAGCGGTTTTGCCGCGACATCATCGATGCGACCGGCGACCTCGTCTGTGCATTCAAACCGCAGATCGCGTACTTCGCCGCACACCGTGCTGAAAGCGCGCTCGAGCGCGTGTGCGACCACGTGCGCCGCGAGCACCCGCGCGCGGTACTCATTCTCGATGCCAAGCGAGGCGACATCGGCGATACCGCCGAGATGTACGCGCGCGAGGCCTTCGACCGCTACGGCGCCGATGCGGTGACCGTGAATCCCTATCTCGGCACCGACTCGCTCGAGCCGTTCTTTGCGCGGCGCGACCGCGGCACGTTCGTCTTGTGCCGCACTTCAAACCCCGGCTCAGGTGAATTGCAGACGCAGGTATACGAAACCGTCGCTCGGCGCGCCGCCGACGACTGGTCGAAGCGCGCGGGCGTCGGGCTTGTGGTCGGCGCCACGCAGCCCGCAGAGCTGCGACGGGTGCGAGAAATCGTCGGCGACCTGCCGCTCTTGGTGCCCGGCGTCGGCGCGCAGGGCGGCGACGCAGCGACCGTGGTGCGCGAGGGTGCTACATCCGACGGCACGGGGCTCGTCGTGAATTCATCTCGGGCGATTCTCTATGCGTCGAGCGGCGACGACTATGCAGATGCCGCACGACGAGCGACTACCGCGTTGCGCGACGCGTTGAACGCTGCTCGCTGAGCCTGGCGGTCAGCCCGCAATCACGCGGCTTTCAGCCGCCGATCGAGATCACTTCGACGATGCCGGGCACTTTGCGCAACTGCTCCACCACGTTCTGCGGCGTCGGCGACGCAGTCGCGATCACCATCATCGCGCTGCCGGCCTTGGGCGTCTTGCCGACGTCCATGTTGTCGATGTTCACGCCGGCATCACCGAGCGTCGTGCCGACGCGCCCGATCACGCCGGGTCGGTCGTCGTTGCGCACGATCAACATGCACTTCGCGGGCGGCACGTCGGAGAGATGGTCGTCGATCATCACGATGCGCGCCTCGCGGCGGCGACCCGCGAGCGTGCCGGAGATGTTGTGGCTGCCGGCGCGCAGAGTCACGAGGTTCACGTAGTCCTGGTGCGCGACGTCGTCGCGTCGTTGCTCGCGCACGGTGATGCCGCGCGCCGCGGCCACCGCCGGGGCGTTCACGTAGGTGATCGTCTCCTGCGACGTGCGCCCGAGGAAGCCGCGCATCGCCGCGAGCGTGATGATGCGGGTGTCGTAGGCGCCGATTTCTCCGCTCGCCTCCACTTCGATTTCGCGGGCATCGCGCGACACCATGTCGGCGAAGAGCCGGCCGAGACGCTCGGCCAGCGGAATGAAGGGCTTCAGCGTCTCGTTGGCTTCGGACGCATCGACGTTCACCGCGAACGGCACGAAGTCGCCGGCGAGCGCGAGCTGCACCATGTCGGCGATCACTTCGCCGGCTTTGTCTTGCGCCTCGCGCGTGCTGGCGCCGAGGTGCGGCGTGACGACAACGTTGGGCAGAGAGAAAAGCGGCGAGTCGGTGATGGGTTCGCGCTCGAACACGTCGAGTGCGGCACCGGCGATGATTCCGTCGCGCAGCGCCTCGGCGAGGTCGGCTTCGACGATGATGCCGCCGCGCGCCACGTTGATGACGCGAAGCTGCGGCTTGGCCTTCAGCATGAGGTCGCGGTTGATGAGCCCCAGCGTCTCTTTGTTTTTCGGCAGGTGCACGGTGAGAAAGTCGCTCGTCGAAACCAACTGATCGAGCGGGAGCATGTCGACGTTCATCTGACGGCCGCGTTCGACGGAAATGTACGGGTCGTACGCCACAACTTTCATACCGAGCCCGAGCGCACGGTGCGCCACCAACTTGCCGATGCGCCCGAGCCCTGCGATGCCGAGCGTCTTGCCCGCGAGTTCGACGCCCTCCCACCTGCTGCGCTCCCAGCGTCCACCGACGAGCGCGGCGTGCGCCTGCGGCACGTTGCGCGCCATCGCGAGCAGCAACGCGATCGTGTGCTCAGCAGCCGACACGATGTTGCTCTCCGGCGCGTTCACGACCATGACCCCGGCTTGCGTCGCTGCTTCGACGTCGATGTTGTCGAGCCCGACGCCGGCACGACCGACGACGACGAGCCCGTTCGTCGCTGCGAGCACGCGCGCATCCACCTGGGTTGAACTCCGCACGATGAGCGCGTGGGCATCGCGTAGCGCCTCGATCAGCGCGTCACCTTTGAGACCGAGCCGCACGTCGACCTCGTGGCCGGCCATGCGCAGACGATCGAGGCCCGTCTCGGCGATTTCTTCGGTGACGAGTACGCGTGGCACCCCTCCATGTTGGCGTGCGTGCGGCGCCCGAGCCAACATCGCAGCGCGCGCATTATCGTGACTGGTTGCGCACCGCGCTTTACAATTCGTCAGCACCACCACAGCGAGGCCTAGTGACCCACCCTTTTCTCTCCCCCGAGTGGATGGATGCGGCGCGCGCAATCCGCGAAAAGTACCGCGATCACGCCCCGAAAGTGGCGTTCGTGGTGCGGTTCAACCAGGTGGTCACCGGCGTGCCGTTCGGCGACGGCGTCGTGCACAGCCACATGGACACCTCGAGCGGCGAAGTGGTGATGGACCTCGGGCATCTCGAGAAAGTCGACGCAACGCTCACCACCGACTACGCCACCGCGCGCACGATTTTCGTCGAGCAAGACCCGCAGAAGGCGATGGAGGCCTTTCTCACCGGCAAGGTGAAGATCGAGGGCGACATGCTGAAGCTGATGTCGATGCAGACGGCGATGCCCCAGACCGAGATGTCGCTCGTGGTCGCCGCGGAGATTCGCGCAATTACGGCGTAGCGCCAGCCGAAGCGCTGGTCGCAGCGCGTCGGTCGGTCGAGCGCACCTCGCCCGCCAACAGTCCCGCCACCACGCACAACGCGGCGCCGACGACGAGCGCGTTCGAATAACTCGGCAACACGCCCTGTGCGCTCGTCGCCTCATGCACCGAGATCATCACGGCGGCACCGAGCAAAGCACCCATCTGCGACACGAGCTGCTGCATCGCACTCGCCGCGCCGAGTTGGTCGTCGTCGACCGCGTTGGCAAGCAGCGACGACATCGCCGGTGACGCGAGCCCGAGCCCGAGACCCGACAAGCCAAGACCGACTGCGATGAGCCACAGCGGCGTCGCCTCGCGCACGGTGGAGAGGATGACGAGCGACATGAAGACCGTCATCGAGCCGAACATTCCGGCGAAGCGCTCGCCGGTGCGCATCGTGACGCGCGCACCGAGCGGTGCGACGACGGCGAACGTGAGCGGCCGCGCGATGATCAACCATCCGACGGTCGCGAGCGCGAGACCGGCACCGTCTTTCAGCATCTGCGGCACGATCATGAACGCACCCATGTAACCGAAGTTGGCGAGCGACTGGCTGAGCACCGGGAATGCGACGTTGCGCGTGCGAAACCAGCGCGGCGGAATCATCGGCGCCGCGACGCGACGCTCGACTGCGACGAAAGCGGCGAGCATCACCGCGCCAGCCGCGAACGCAGCAATGATCCACGGCGAAGTCCAGCCCCATGCTCCGCCGCGGTTGACTCCGAGCAAGACGAGTGCAGCGCCAGCGCCGAGCGTTGCCGCGCCGGTGGCATCGAACTTCGCGCCAGGTTTGCGTTCGGTGTCGCGCAAGAGCCACCACGCCAGCACGGCGCCGAGCGCGCACAACGGAGCCTGCACGAAGAAGATGACGCGCCACCCCACGGTGCTCACGAGCGGCACGCCCGCGACGACACCGAGCACCGGCGCGCCGGCGGTCACGAAACTCCACACGCCGAGCGGGCGCACTCGTTCGTGCGGCTCGAACATCCTGCTCGTGAACGCCATCGCCGAGGGCCCGGTCGCTGAACCGCAGGCCGCAGAAAGCGTGCGCAGCACGATGAGCGCGGGGGCGTTCGGCGCGAACGCGGCGAGACCGGCGAAGATTCCCGCGCCGAGCAGACCTCCGACGAAGACGCGTTTGTGTCCGAACAGATCGCCAAGCGTGCCGAATGCGGGGCCGACGACCGCAAAGACGAGCATTGGGCCCGTGATTGTCCAGCTCACGACGCTGACGCTCGAGCCGAGGTCTCTCGCTACGGTGTCGAGCACGACGACGAGCAGCGTGATGGTGAAACTCACCGTGAATGCGCCGGCGAGCAGCACCGCCATCGTCGCCTTGCGTCGCGACACGCCGGTGCGCTCGATGAGCACCGAGCGCACGCGCTCACGCAGCGGCGCGAGGGCGACCTCGTCGACGCCTGCGGTCACGGGAACACCAAGTCGACCGCGCTGCCCTTTTGCACGGGGTCGCCGGCCTTCAACGTCTTGCCCGCCTGCGACACCGACCGCACTTTGCTCGTCGAACGACCGCTGATCGTCGCGATGCCGATGCCGGCCTCGCTGAGTTTCTTCTCGGCGTCTTTCAACGCGAGACCGACCACGTTGGGTAGCTCGACCATCTCCGGGCCTTTCGACAACGAGAATGCGACGATGCCGCTGCGCGCGAGTTGAGCACCGGGCTGCGGATCTTGCGACGCCACGAGCCCCACGGCAATCTCGCTGCTGTAGACGTCGTCGTTGCGCTGGCCGACGAGCTGCACCGACTCGATTTGTGCGAGCGCGTCGGCTTCGCTGCGCCCGATGAGGTTCGGGGCCGAGCGCAAGACCGGCCCGCCCGACACGACGATGGCCACCTGAGTGCCGCGCAGCACCTGGCTACCCGCCGCGAGGTTCGGCTGCTCGGTCACGATCCACGACACCACTTTCCCCGCTGGCACCGTGTCGTCGTCGCGCAACGACTCGCTGACTACGAGACCCTGCGCGGCGAGCGCAGCGAGTGCCTCATCGCGCGAGAGACCCGTAACGTCGGGCACCACGGCGAGCGTGGCGCCCTCTGACACGACGATCACCAAGTCGCGGCCCTCGCGCAGCAGAGTGCCCGCAGGCGGCACGGTGCGAATCACGCTGCCGAGCGCGATGTCGTCTGATCGCTCGGCACGAATGAGAAGATTCCAGCCAAAGAGCGCCACGTCGTTGCGCGCCTCACCTTCGGGTGCTCCCACCACGTCGGGCACGGCGTACGACTTGGTGCTCGCCGCCTGCCAGACGAGCACGCCCGCAACCGCAAGTGCCACGACGATTGCGATGCCCGCCACCACGCGAAAGCGCTTGCGCTCGCCGGCTGGCGCCGCGATGGCCACGTCGACCGTGGCGCCTTTGGTGTTGCCGAGTGTGCCGACTTGCGACTCCGTCGACTGCGTTTGTGTTTGTGTCTGCGTTTGTGTCGCAGTATCGGCCTGCCCGACTGGTGGAGTGGCGACCACCGCTTCGAGCGTGCGCGTAATCGCGTCGCGGAACGACTCGGTCTCCAGCATCTCGAGCGCGGCAGGCGGCGGAAGTTTGGCGGCTACTTGCGCGAGCGCGCGCCCGAACTCCTGGGCACTCGAGCGATCGGTCGCGTCGGGCCGCGCTGCTTTTTCGATTGGTGCCGCAATCGCACCGAGGTCGGCGGAGACGGGCAATAGTTTCCCTGCTCGGTTGGCGAGGGTGACCGCCGGTGAGTCGGCAGCGAAGGGAACCTCGCCCGTCAGCGTCTCGAGCACGGTGAGAGCCAGCGCATACATGTCGCTCGCCGCGGTGGGCGCGGGGTCGTGCGCGAGTTCTGGTGCGGCATATCTCGACTGCTCGACGCTCATTGCTGTCATACCAGAGATGCCCCGTTTGGTGCCCATGCCGGCGAGCCGCGCGCGGGAGTCGGGCGTGACGAATACGTTCGCGGGTCTGATGTCGCCGTGCGCCAAGCCGTTGGTCTGCAGGTGCACGAGCGCGCGACACAAATCGAGGGCGAGCACGATGGCTTGCGACGGGCTCAAGCGCCGCGAGCGGTCGAGCAACTCGCGCAGCGAGGTTCCCGCCAGCCGCTCGGTCACGACGAACACGTGGCGTTGCCCGCCGATCGTCGTCTCGCCCCAGTCGAGCGGTGAGACGAGCACCGGGTGCGCGCTGCCCGACACCGCGAGCAGGTGGCGCTTGAACTGCTCGACATCGTCGTCGGTCGACTCGGGGCCAATCAGCACCAGGCGCACCACCACTTGACCGCCGCCGACCAGGTCGGTCGCGTCGAACACGTTCGAAGAGTCGGCCCCGCCGGGTCGCAACGCCTCGAGGCGGTACCTGGCGGCGACGACCGCACCGGTCATCACATCGCGTTCGTTCATCGACCGACCCAAACTAGCCGTGCCGCATTCGTCACAACGGGCGCCGCGTGCGCGCGGGCACCGCAACGTCCAGCGAGAATGGAGCCATGCCTCCTCGTCTCGATCGCGCGCGGCTCGTCGTGAGCGTCGGCATCGCGATCGGTGTCGCACTCATCGCATTCGGGTTCGCCAGCGGCATCACCGGCGACGAAGCGCGCAAGTTCCCCGAAGCGATCGAGCGCATGTCCCCCGCCGACGGTGACCGCGTGCTGAGACAGGCGCAGATCATCATCGACTTCGCGGATGGATACGAAGCGGCACTCGTGATCGACGGTTTGGAGCTGCCCGTCACGCGACTCGACGAACTCACCACGAGCGGCGCACAACCAGCACCTGGCGCGCAAGTCGAACTGCCCGCGACCGCAGTGTTCGACCCGGGCAACAACGTGCTCAGTTTTCAGCCGCAGACCGGCGCCGCGATCGAAGAGTTCGCGCAGGGCGAGCACACCGCGACGGTTCGCTATTGGAAGATTCTCGAGGGCCCGGCGAAGTACCGCACGTACCAGTGGCGGTTCGTGACCGACTGACCAGACCGCTAGTCGAGTCTTCCGGTCGCGAGCAGCCGCTCGAACGCCGCCTCGTCGATTTGCGGTATGCCCAACTCGGTCGCCTTCTTCACCTTCGCCGCGCCGGGCTCGGCGCCGACGACGAGGGCGAACGTCTTGGCACTCACGCTGCTCGCGCTCTTTCCCCCGCGGTCTTTGATGGCGCGCTGCGCTTCTTCGCGACCGAACCGCTCGAGCGTGCCGGTGACGACCACCGTCTTGCCCGCCAGCGTCGGCGCCGCGTCTACCACCGTCACATTGTCGAATCGCACGCCGCCCTTGCGCAACTTCGCGACGAGCGACTTGTGTTTCTTGTCGGAGAACCATGACGCCACCGAATCGGCAATCACGTCGCCCACGCCGTCGACGGCGGCCAGTTCTTCGACCGACGCAGCTGCTATCGCATCGAGTGAACCGAAGCGACGCGCGAGAGTCTCGCTTGCCGCGGGGCCGAGGTGCTTCACGCCGAGTGCGACGAGCAGTTTCTCGAGCGCCCGGTCGCGCGATGCATCGATCGACTTGAGCAGGTTCGACGTCTGCACCTCGCCGAAGCCCTGCGCGAGCAGCGTCTCAGCGGTGAGCGAGTAGATGTCGCCCGCATCTTCGATGACTCCTGCGTCGCTCAGGCGATACACCGTCTTTTCACCGAAGCCCTCGATGTCCATGCCGCCGCGCGAAGTGAAGTGGATGATCTTCTGGTCGCGCTGGTGCGGGCATTCGGGCTCGACACAGCGCGTGTCGGCCTCGTCTTTTTCTTGGACGAGCGTCGACTTGAGGTCGCACGGGCACTTCGTCGGGAACTTCCACGGCTTGGAGCCACTCGGGCGCCGCGACAAAACGGGGCCGACCACTTCCGGAATCACATCGCCCGCTTTGCGCACCGTGACTGTGTCGCCTGGGCGCACGTCTTTCAACTGCACCTGCTCGCGGTTGTGCAGGGTGGCGAGCGACACGGTGCTGCCGGCGACGACGACTGGCTCGAGCACCGCGAAGGGCGTGGCGCGACCGGTACGCCCGATCGACACCATGATGTCGCGCAGCAGCGTGGTGCGTTCTTCGGGCGGAAACTTCACGGCGATCGCCCATCGCGGCGCCTTCGCGGTGAAGCCGAGGCGCTCGCGCTGGGCGAGGTCGTCCACTTTCACCACGACGCCGTCGATGATGTAAGCGAGTTCGTCGCGGTGTTCTTGCCAGTGCGCGCAGAACCCGGCCACTTCATCGAGCGTGCCGACGAGGCGCACCTCGGGGTTCACCGGAAACCCGTGCTCGCGCAGATAGTCGAGCGTCGCATGATGCGATGCAAACTGCGGCACCCCGTCGACGTCACCGAGTTGGTACGCCCAGAACGACAACTCTCGCGTGGCGGTGACCTTCGGATCTTTCTGGCGCAGGCTGCCCGCGCCGGCGTTGCGCGGATTTGCCGGCACCGGCAAGGGCTTCTTGTCTTGTGCCACGCGCTCTTCGTTCTCGCGCATCTTTTCTTCGCGCAGTCGTTCAAAAGCCTTCTTCGACATGTAAATCTCACCGCGCACCTCGAGCACGTGCGGCACATCGCGGCCCTGCAGTCGCGAGGGAATCTCGGCGATGGTGCGCACGTTGGAGGTCACGTCTTCGCCCACCTTGCCGTCGCCGCGCGTGGCGGCCTGCGCGAGCACGCCGTTTTCGTAGCGCAGACTGAGCGCGAGTCCGTCGATCTTGAGTTCGCAGACGAACTGTGTTACCTCGCCGAGCGGTGTTGCCTCGCCGGCGAGACCCTTTTGCACTCGCTCTCCCCACGCGCGCAACTCGGCGTCGTCCATCGCGTTGTCGAGGCTCGTCATCGGCACGCGGTGCACAACCGGGGCAAAAGTGGTGGTGCTGGCGGCACCCGGTGCGTCGAGCAACGATTGCTCGGGCACGAGTTCGGGATGTTCGCTCTCGATCTGGCGCAGTTCGCGCACCAGCTCGTCGAACTCGGCGTCAGAAATCTCGGGGTCGTCGGCGCCGAAGTACCGGTCGTTGTGATGGGCGATCAACTCACGCAGCTCTGCCGCACGCGCGGCGACGCGTTTCGACGGTGCCACGCCTGAACTTTACCGCTAGGGCGTCGCAGCATTCGCGTGCGAGGCGCGGAATTCACCGTTCGTAGGATGCCTGCGTGACCAACGCAGTGCGTGCCGCCGCAAGTCGGCGCGCGCCCGATGCGTGGCTGAACATCGTGCGGGTCGGATGGCTCGCGGCCGCCCTCCTCCCCGATTCGCTGTCGACCTCGGGCGCCTCGCTCGTTGCCGCAGTAATCGTGTGGACTGCGTGGGCCTCGGTCGCGCTCGGTGTGCTCGTTGCCCACCCGCTCTCGCTCACGGTCGTGCGGTTCGTCGCACCGCTCGTCGTGGTGCACGCTGCCGTATCGAGCGTGGAGGGCGACGGGTCAGCGGGGCAATTCGCAGGCGTGGTGGTGATGTTCGCTTCGACGCTTGTGGCGTTCTCTTCGCGCTACGGCGCGCCCCACGCCCAAGCCGCTGCATATGGCCATGAGCGCCGGCACCTGCTGCGCCCGCCGGTCGCCGTGTTGCTGCCGCTCGGAGTGCTGTGGGTGGTGGTCGCTTCGTGCCTGGCGGTCGCGGTGCGCGCCGAGTCGGAAGTGTTGTCAATCGGCGGCGCAGTCGTCGGCGTCGCGGTGTGCGTGTTTGCGGTGCGCCGTGCTCTCGTGCTCGCTCGGCGGTGGTTGGTGTTCGTTCCGGCTGGAATCGCAGTGCACGACCCGCTCGTCTTGCGCGACACGTTCATGGTGCGAAAGCACGACGTGCGCGCGCTGCACCCGGCGCCCGCCGACACGCAGGCCTTCGACGCCACCTGCACCACGTGGGGCGTGCCGCTCGAGCTCGTGCTCGCCCACCCCCACGACGTTTCGCTCTCGCAGTTCGGCACGCGGGTGAGCCACACGCTCGACCGCCTGCACGTGACGGCTCTGCTCGTTGCCCCGTCGCTGTCGCAGCGTGCGATCGCCGACTTGCG
>VFQT010003456.1_pt1 | contig 14380 bp, 11 predicted proteins | sample 3512381 | NCBI WGS metagenome assembly VFQT01 (sample SAMN10412376, study PRJNA504923) | tailings metagenome | isolation source: Relicate 2 Philex TSF3 active mining site | place: Philippines: Tuba, Benguet | collected 2017-08-29 | reverse complement strand
GCCGTCATCGCGATACCACGCAATGTACCACAGTCGGGTTCGGTGATAACCACATCCTGCGCTACATCATGCAAACGACGTGTCAAGTAACCCGCATCCGCCGTTTTCAACGCCGTATCCGCCAAACCTTTACGAGCACCGTGTGTAGATACGAAGTATTCCAATACGTTCAATCCTTCTTTGAAGTTTGAAATAATTGGGTTTTCAATGGTATCTCCACCTGAGTTGCCTGTATTCTTTTGAGGCTTAGCCATCAGACCACGCATACCGCCGAGCTGACGAATCTGCTCTTTAGATCCACGCGCTCCAGAATCCAACATCATGTAAATGGGGTTGAATCCTTGATCCTCGTTTTGCAAATCATTGATCAATACACGCGCCAACTGGTTGTTTACACGTGTCCACAAGTCAATAACCTGGTTGTAACGCTCGTTGTTGGTGATGAATCCCATGTCGGCATTCGATTGAATTTCCAACACTTCCTCCATCGCCTTGTTCACCAATTGCTCTTTTTCAACGGGGATTTTTACATAGCTCAAGTTAAAGCTCAAACCACCTTTGAACGCATAGTGGAAACCAAGGTTTTTGATGTTATCCAAGAAATCTGCGGCCTTCGCAACACCACTCAATCGGATGATATTGGTGATGATGTCACGCAAATTCTTCTTCTTCAACAACTCGTTGATGTAACCAACCTCGCGAGGCACTACTTGGTTGAAGATAATTCTACCGATGGTGGTATCAATGATCTTTTCAACCAACTCGTCGTTCTCACGCACTGTGGCTTTACATTTCACTTTGGTGTGCAATTCTGCGCGACCTTCGTTGTAGGCGATGATGGCCTCTTCTGCACCGTAGAATGTCAATCCCTCACCTTTCACAGGATGCTCAGGCGTAGATTTACGTTCTTTTGTGATGTAGTAAAGACCTAAGATCATATCCTGAGAAGGTACAGTAATAGGCGCACCGTTGGCTGGGTTCAAAATGTTGTGCGATGCCAACATCAACAACTGAGCTTCCGCCACAGCCGCGTTGCCCAAAGGCACGTGAACCGCCATCTGGTCACCGTCGAAATCCGCGTTAAATCCAGAACATACCAAGGGGTGCAATTGAATGGCCTTACCCTCTACCAACTTGGGCTGGAAGGCTTGGATACCCAATCGGTGAAGCGTAGGAGCACGGTTCAACAACACAGGGTGACCTTTCAAAATATTTTCCAAGATATCCCAAATCACCGGATCTTTCTTCTCTACGATCTTCTTCGCAGTTTTCACGGTTTTTACGATACCTCTTTCAATCAGTTTGCGAATGATAAAGGGTTTGAACAATTCCGCAGCCATGTTTTTAGGCAAACCACACTCGTTCAATTTGAGTGTTGGTCCTACCACGATAACCGAACGACCTGAATAGTCCACACGTTTACCCAACAAGTTTTGACGGAAACGACCTTGCTTACCTTTCAGCATATCGCTCAAAGATTTCAAAGGACGGTTACCCTCACTCTTCACGGCGCTAGCACGACGGGTGTTATCCAACAACGAATCCACCGCTTCCTGCAACATACGCTTCTCGTTACGCAAGATCACCTCAGGGGCTTTGATCTCAACCAAACGCTTCAAACGGTTGTTACGGATGATAACACGGCGATACAAATCATTCAAATCAGACGTTGCAAAACGACCGCCTTCCAATGGCACCAAGGGGCGCAATTCTGGTGGAATCACAGGCAACATCTTCATAATCATCCATTCAGGACGGTTTTCACCGGTCAACTGAGCGCCACGGAAACTTTCGATGACTTTCAAACGCTTCAAAGCCTCTTGCTTACGCTGCTGTGAAGTTTCGGTAGCCGCTTGGTTTCTCAAATCGTAGCTCAAGGTGTCCAAATTCACACGCTTCAACATCTCTTCGAGAGCCTCAGCACCCATCATCGCTACAAATTTGTTAGGATCAGAATTTTCCAACATCTGATTCTCTTTTGGCAAAGAATCCAAAATGTCGAGGTATTCCTCCTCTGTCAACAAATCCAAATAATTTACGTTGCTCGCCGCACCCGTTTGTACCACTACATAACGCTCATAGTAGATAACCATATCCAATTTCTTGGTAGGGATACCCAACAAATAACCGATTTTGTTTGGCAATGAACGGAAGTACCAAATGTGCGCAACAGGAACCACCAAGTTGATGTGTCCCATACGCTCGCGACGTACTTTCTTTTCAGTCACCTCTACACCACAACGGTCACAAACAATCCCTTTGTAACGGATGCGCTTGTATTTACCGCAATGACATTCGTAATCCTTGATTGGACCGAATATGCGTTCGCAGAACAATCCACCCATTTCAGGCTTGTAACTGCGGTAGTTGATGGTTTCTGGTTTTGTTACCTCACCGAAACTGCGACGTAATATGTTTTCAGGAGAAGCAAGCGAGATACGAATCTTGCTGAAGTTACTCCCTTGTTTTTGTGTTTTCTTTTGAAGTTGCATGATTGATTTCTGGGAATTAATCCATAAATGTTACTTCCAAGCCCAAACCACGGAGCTCGTGGAGCAATACGTTGAACGACTCTGGGGTACCGATATTGGTGATGTTATCACCCTTAACGATTGCCTCGTAAGCCTTGGCACGACCTGTGATGTCATCCGATTTAACGGTAAGGATTTCGCGCAAGATGTTAGAAGCACCAAAGGCCTCCAACGCCCACACTTCCATCTCACCAAAACGCTGACCACCGAACTGCGCTTTACCACCCAACGGCTGCTGTGTGATGAGCGAGTAAGGTCCGATAGAACGTGCGTGCATCTTGTCATCCACCATGTGTCCAAGTTTCAACATGTAGCTGATACCCACTGTGGTAGGCTGATCAAATTTCACACCGCTCAAACCATCGTTCAAATAAACCAAACCGTTTTTGGGGATTCCCGCTTTTTCGGTCACCTCATCAATTTCAGCCATGGTGGCACCGTCAAAGATTGGCGTTGCGAATTTCACACCCATCTCTTTACCAGCCCAAGCCAATACAGTTTCGTAAATCTGTCCCAAGTTCATACGAGAAGGTACACCCAATGGGTTCAATACGATATCCATCGGCGTTCCATCGTCCAAGAATGGCATATCTTCCTCACGAACGATACGGGCAACAATACCCTTGTTTCCGTGACGACCTGCCATCTTATCACCTACCTTCAACTTACGCTTGTTGGCCACGTATACTTTTGCCAATTGCAAAATGCCGGTGGGCAACTCATCCCCTACACTGATAGAGTAATGATCGCGCTTGTAGTTGGTTACCTTTTCATTGTGTACGTTGATGTAGTTTGTTAAACAGCGAACAACCAATTCATTCTTGTCTGCGTCGCTGGTCCAGTTGTGGTAATTCACATTGCTGTAATCAATGCTCATCAAATTCTTCTGGGTGAACTTGGTACCTTTTGGAATCAATTCCTCGCTGTACATGTTGTAAACCCCTTGTGAAGTTTTACCACCAACCAATTGGAACAATTTCTTCACCAATTCGTCTTTCAATTGACCCAAGTCCTTGCGGTGGTCATCATCCATCTTAGACAGACGTGTTTTATCACCACTGCGAGTTCCTTTGTCTTTCTTGCTCTTAGAGAACAATTTCTTGTCGATAACAACACCCTGAGCACCAGGAGAAGCCTTCAAAGAAGCATCTTTTACGTCGCCCGCTTTGTCACCAAAGATGGCACGCAACAATTTTTCTTCTGGAGATGGCTCTGTTTCACCTTTGGGGGTGATTTTACCGATCAAAATATCGCCTTCTTTTACTTCTGCACCCACGCGAATCAACCCGTTCTCATCCAAGTTACGGGTCATTTCTTCGCTCACGTTTGGAATGTCGTTGGTCAACTCCTCTTCACCACGCTTGGTGTCGCGAACTTCCAATTCAAATTCAGTGATGTACACGGTGGTATACCAGTCGTCTTTCACCACTTTTTCTGAAATTACAATCGCATCCTCGAAGTTGTAACCCTGCCATGGCATGTAGGCCACGCGCAAGTTTCTTCCCAACGCCAATTCTCCGCCCTGGGTAGCGTATCCTTCACACAAAACCTGCCCCTTGGTCACACGATCGCCCTTCTTCACGATAGGACGCAAGTTGATACAAGAGTTTTGGTTGGTTCTGCGGAACTTAATCAAATTATAGGTTTTCGTATCACCTGTAAAGCTTACCAAATCATCGAAATCATTGTGGTCGTAGCGAATGCGGATTTCGCGAGCATCCACATAAACTACCTCACCATTGCCTTCGGCATTGATCAATGAACGACTGTCTCTGGCCACCTTTTCTTCCAAACCAGTACCTACGATGGGGGCTTCAGGACGCAACAATGGAACGGCCTGACGCTGCATGTTTGATCCCATCAACGCACGGTTCGCATCATCGTGCTCCAAGAAAGGAATCAACGATGCGGCAATCGATACAATCTGGTTAGGAGCAACGTCCATATACTCCAATTGGGCAGGAGCCACCAACGGGAAGTCACCTTCCTTACGACTCTTCACCAATGAAGTTTTGAAGTTGCCTTTTTCATCCAATTCTGCGTTGGCCTGAGCGATGGTTTTGCCATCCTCTTCTTCCGCAGAAAGGTATACGATTCCATCTTCTACTTTACCTTCAACCACCTTGCGATAAGGTGTTTCAAGGAAGCCCATCCCATTAATTTTGGCATGTACACACAAAGAAGAAATCAAACCGATGTTGGGTCCTTCTGGCGTTTCGATGGTACACAAACGACCATAGTGGGTGTAGTGTACGTCACGAACCTCAAAACCCGCTCTTTCACGACTCAAACCACCTGGACCGAGGGCGCTCAAACGACGTTTGTGCGTAATTTCTGCCAAGGGGTTGATCTGATCCAAGAATTGGCTCAGCTGGTTGGTTCCGAAGAAAGAGTTGATCACACTCGACAATGTACGAGCATTCACCAAATCTTGTGGGGTAAATACCTCGTTGTCGCGAATGTTCATTTTCTCGCGAATGGTACGAGCCATACGCGCCAAACCAACACCGAATTGAGCATACAACTGCTCACCTACGGTACGAACACGACGGTTACTCAAGTGATCGATATCGTCAAGAATCTCAGATCCATTGTACAACTCAATCAAATACTTGATAATGCTGATGATATCTTCTTTGGTCAATACGCGTACTTCCATTGGAGTATCGATCTCCAATTTTTTGTTAATACGGTAACGACCTACTTCACCCAAATCATAACGCTTGTCTGAGAAGAACAAACGCTCAATGATTCCACGAGCGGTTTCTTCATCTGGTGGATCTGCGTTACGCAATTGTCGGTAGATTACTTCCAAGGCTTCTTTGCCGTTGTTTGAAGTATCTTTCTGCAATGTGTTGTAGATAACGTCATAGCTGATGCCATTTTCACTTTCGGCATTCAGAATGATTGATTTCACACCGGCATCTACGATGATATCGATATGGTCATCTGCAAGCACAGTATCACGCTCAAGAATTACCTCGTTGCGCTCGATACTCACCACTTCACCGGTATCTTCGTCAACAAAGTCCTCAATCCAAGTACGCAATACACGCGCGGCCAATTTTCTGCCGATCACACGCTTGAGACCTGCTTTAGACACCTTTACCTCTTCACTTAAACCAAAGATATCAAGGATGTCTTTATCACTTTCGAAACCAATTGCACGAAGCAAAGTGGTAACGGGGAATTTCTTTTTACGATCAATGTAAGCATACATAACCGCATTCACGTCTGTGGCGAATTCAATCCAAGAACCCTTGAATGGAATTACACGGGCAGAGTACAATTTGGTTCCGTTGCTGTGAACGCTTTGACCAAAGAAAACACCGGGTGAGCGGTGCAACTGGCTTACAATAACACGTTCAGCACCATTGATGATGAAAGTTCCATTGGGCGTCATGTAGGGAATGGTTCCCAAATACACGTCCTGAACAATGGTTTGAAAATCTTCGTGCTCGGGATCATTACAACTCAGCTTCAACTTGGCTTTCAAGGGAACGGCATAGGTAAGTCCACGCTCGATACACTCGTTGATTACGTATCTTGGGGGATCCACGAAGTAATCGAGGAATTCCAAAACGAAAATGTTACGGGTGTCGGTAATGGGGAAGTTCTCACGGAAAACTTCAAACAAACCTTCTCCTTCACGCTTGTCGGCCGGAGTGTCTAACTGGAAAAACTCTTGGAAAGATTGGAGTTGTACGTCCAGAAAATCGGGATAATCAATGGCATGTTTTACTTTGCCAAATGAGATCCTTTTGTTTTGTATGGTGCTCAATTTTGTTGGTTTTTTTAGGTTTGACAGTGGTGTTCGTCTTAAAACGCCCAAAAGGCCCGCGGAATTTCCGGGGCCTTAGGGTACATTGGTTTAGTGCTTACTTAATTTCAACTGTAGCGCCGGCCTCTTTTAATTTAGCTGCCAAGTCTTCAGCTTCTGCTTTAGAAACTTTCTCTTTTACAGCCTTAGGAGCACCGTCTACTAAGTCTTTAGCTTCTTTCAAGCCCAAGCCAGTCAAATCTTTAACGATCTTAACGATCTGCAATTTGGCATCACCTGCGCTTACCAAGATTACGTCAAATTCAGTCTGTTCAGCAGCAGCCGCACCAGCGTCAGCGCCACCGGCAGCAGGAGCAGCAACAGCTACAGCAGCAGCTGCAGGCTCGATGCCGTGCTCTTCTTTCAAAATTTGAGCAAGCTCGTTAACCTCTTTTACAGTAAGGTTTACCAACTGGTTCGCGAATTCTTTTAAATCTACCATTGTTATTTAATTTAAGTGTTTTTTTTTATTTGTTTAGTTACGTTCTTCAAGCGCTTTGATCAAGCCGCCAATTTTCTGAGGACCACTGGCCTGCAAACCACCAATAACATTTTTGATGGGTGATTGCAACAAACCGATGATTTCGCCAATAACATCTTCTTTGGTTTTCAACTTCACCAAAGTAGCCAATTGATCATCGCCAAGGAATACGGCGTTGTCAATCCAAGCGCCTTTCAACAGGACACTCTGTGTAGCTCCACGGAAATCCTTGATAGATTCAGCAGGCGCCTTTTGAGCTTCCGCTGTCAATACACAAGTTGTACCTTTCAATACATCTTTCAATGCACCGAAATCTTTTCCGCTTTCTTCCATGGCGATACGCAACAAGGTGTTCTTAACCATGCGCATTTCAACACCACGTTCGAACAACATACGACGCAATTTGTTCGTATCGTTTGCACCCAAACCGGTGGTGTCTGCCAAATACACGAAATTGTTTGATTTAAACGTTTCCGTCAATTCGGCTACAACCGTCATTTTATCTGCCTTGTTCATCGCTTATATTCCTGGGATTGATTTAACATCGATACTAACACTAGGACTCATGGTGCTGCTCATGAAGATGCTGCGGAAGTAGGTACCTTTCGCTGCGCTCGGCTTCAAACGGTGCAATACCTGAACCAATTCCAATGCGTTTTCGCTTAATTTAGCTGCGTCAAATTACACTTTACCTACTGAAGTATGGATGATACCGGTTTTGTCAACTTTGAAGTCGATCTTACCCGCCTTAACCTCAGTAACCGCCTTGCCTACTTCCATGGTAACAGTACCACTCTTAGGGTTTGGCATCAAGTTACGTGGACCTAAAATTTTACCCAAACGACCCAATTTCGCCATTACACTTGGTACAGCAATGATGATGTCGATGTCGGTCCAACCACCTGCAATCTTCTCGATATAGTCATCCAATCCTACGTGGTCTGCACCCGCAGCTTTGGCTTCTTCTTCTTTATCAGGAGTACAAAGCACCAAAGTACGAACAACCTTACCCAATCCATGAGGCAATGAAGCCACACCACGAACCATTTGGTTCGCCTGGCGAGGATCCACACCCAAACGAACGTCGATGTCTACTGACGCGTCGAATTTGGTGGTTGAAATCTGCTTAAGGATGTTACATGCCTCAAGCAAAGTATACGACTTGGTGTTGTCGTATTTTGCTTCCGCTTCTTTTCTTTTTTTACCAACTTTCATAATTCAAATTTTTAAAATGGGGCATCCCCTGTTACTGTGATACCCATACTGCGGGCAGTTCCTGCAACCAATTTCATGGCAGACTCAACTGTGAAGCAGTTCAAATCAGGCATTTTGTCTTGAGCAATGGTCTTCACCACATCCCAACTTACAGAACCTACCTTTTTACGGTTGGGCTCAGCTGATCCTTTTTGGAGCTTGGTAGCTTCCAACAACTGCGTTGCCACTGGAGGAGTTTTGATGATGAAGTCAAATGATTTGTCCGAGTAAACGGAAATCACGACTGGCAACACCTTACCCATTCTGTCTTGCGTACGCGCATTGAATTGTTTGCAAAAATCCATGATGTTCAAACCTTTTGAACCCAACGCTGGACCGATTGGAGGCGCTGGATTGGCTTGACCACCTTTTACCTGGAGCTTGACGAAACCTGTTATTTCTTTTGCCATTGTTACTGTTACAATTTTTGTATTTGGTTATAATTTAACTCAAGCGGTGTACGGCGACCGAAAATCTTCACCATTACCTTGAGTTTGCGCTTTTCTTCATTTACTTCCTCGATGACACCATCGAAATCGTTGAACGGACCGTCAACAACCTTCACGGATTCACCCACCAAGAAGTGCTCTTCATCAGAAACCTCCGTTTCAGACAAATTATCGGCTGTGCCCAAAATACGACTCAATTCGTTTGGACGTAAAGGTACAGGCTGATCTTTTGAACCCAAAAAACCAACAACGCCAGTGACACTCTTGATCAATGGCATTATTTCTGGATCCGACAAATCGGCGTGAATCAAAATATACCCAGGAAATGCATTTCTCTCCTTGATGGCCTTCTTGCCATTCTTGATCAAATACACTTTCTCGGTTGGTATCAGAATTTCAGGCACAAAATCGCTCTTACGGTCACGCTCTAACTCAACCGCAATGCTGTGCTTTACCTTCTTCTCCTGTCCGGTAATCGCACGAACTACGTACCACTTGTGTCTGTCTTCTGCGTTTGTCATAATTATTTGAATAATTTGTAAAACTGGGTCAGACTCACACCCAATACAGAATCAAGCGCCCATATCACTAGGGCAAATAATAAAGAGGCTACCAACACAATCCATGTGCTTTCCCTCAATTCTTCCCATGTGGGCCAGCTGACTTTGTTTACCAACTCGTCTCTGGTCTCACGGAAGTAGTTACTTATTCTTCCAAACATTGCGCTTTTATTAGCACGGGCACAAGGATTCGAACCCTGATCAAAGGTTTTGGAGACCTCTATTCTACCATTGAACTATGCCCGTATAAAAGGGAGCATTTTGCAATGCTCCCTCTATATCTTTCGATGTTCTATTACTCGATGATCTCAGTTACCTGACCAGCACCTACAGTTCTACCACCCTCACGGATAGCGAAACGCAAGCTCTTTTCCATCGCAATAGGTTGAATCAACTCAACTGTGATAGAAACGTTGTCACCAGGCATGATCATTTCTGTACCTGCAGGCAAAGAAATCTCACCAGTTACGTCTGTAGTACGGAAGTAGAATTGAGGACGGTATTTATTAAAGAATGGAGTATGACGTCCACCTTCTTCCTTGCTCAATACGTAAACCTCAGCCTTGAACTTCTTGTGAGGAGTTACTGACTTAGGTGCGCAAATTACCATACCGCGACGGATATCGTTCTTGTCGATACCACGCAACAAGATACCAGCGTTGTCACCAGCCTCACCACGATCCAACAACTTACGGAACATTTCTACTCCGGTACAAGTTGAAGTCATGTGTGAACCAAAACCGATGATTTCTACCGCGTCTTGTACGTTGATTACACCACGCTCGATACGACCAGTAGCAACAGTACCACGACCAGTGATCGAGAATACATCCTCTACAGGCATCAAGAAAGGCTGGTCAACCAAACGGGGAGGAACTGGAATCCACTCGTCAACCGCATTCATCAAGTCCATGATGGTATCAACCCACTTGGCATCACCATTCAATCCACCCAATGCAGAACCACGGATGATCGGGGTGTCAGCTGAGAATTCGTAGAATTCCAACAACTCACGCATTTCCATTTCAACCAAATCCAACATTTCTGGATCGTCAACCATGTCAACCTTGTTCATGAAAACCACCAAACGAGGTACACCAACCTGACGTGCCAACAAGATATGTTCGCGTGTCTGAGGCATAGGACCGTCAGTAGAAGCCACTACCAAGATTGCACCGTCCATCTGTGCAGCACCCGTAACCATGTTCTTTACATAGTCAGCGTGACCTGGACAGTCAACGTGTGCGTAGTGACGGTTGGCAGTTGAATACTCAACGTGAGCCGTGTTAATTGTAATACCGCGCTCTTTCTCCTCAGGAGCAGAGTCGATTGACTCGAATGAACGCATTTCAGAAAGACCAGCGTTGGCCAGTACAGTTGTGATGGCCGCAGTCAAAGTGGTCTTACCGTGGTCAACGTGACCAATGGTACCAATGTTCAAGTGCGGCTTGGAACGGTCAAATGATTCTTTTGCCATAATTGTGTGTGTTGTGTTTTTGTTTTTGAGCCAATGAGGGGAATTGAACCCCTGACCTTTTCCTTACCAAGGAAACGCTCTACCCCTGAGCTACATCGGCTGTTATGAATCAACGTGTGACAACATAACACCCGATGATTCATCGAGCGGGAGACGAGGCTCGAACCCGCGACCTACAGCTTGGAAGGCTGTCGCTCTACCAACTGAGCTACTCCCGCAATTTGGTGTAAAAGTGTAGTGGGGGCAAGTGGACTCGAACCACTGAACCCGAAGGAGCGGATTTACAGTCCGCCGCAATTGCCGCTATGCGATACCCCCAGTAAAATTCACGGTCTCCCGATCCTTTTATTGTGCACTTTTACACACGGAGCCACCAGTCGGGATCGAACCAACGACCTACTGATTACAAGTCAGTTGCTCTACCAGCTGAGCTATGGTGGCTTTTAAGTTTGAGAACTTCAATTTGTGGTCACTTTCACAAAAGGACTGCAAAAATAGCATTAATTCGCGAATTGTCAAACCCTCTTTGAAATTTTTACACATAATTTTTCATGTCCACTCCACACCTACACCCAATACCCCACCAATCGCAATTCACCATCCCCCTATCCAAAAATCTGTTATACCTTTGCTACCCATGCAAAAACGAACCAAAATCGTCCTTGTAGTCCTCCTGTCTACTTTTGCCCTCCTGTTCCTCCTTTGGCGCAACCTCAACCAAACCACCACCATATCCCACGATTTGTTTGCCCTCAAATCGCCCAAACAAATCAACAAAATCACCTTCAGCCCCAATAACCCCAAACTCCCCTACCTCACCCTCGAAAAAGTCGACGGCAAATGGCTCGTGAGAAATGAACAATATAGCTACCCCGCCGATACCAACTCTGTAAATCAACTGCTGTTCTGGGCCATGCCCAAACTCCAAGTGAAATGCCCCGTACCCGATGCCGCCAAAGAAAACGTCATCAAAGACATCACCCTCAACGGCACCAAAGTCATCTTCTCCAATGGCGACATAGAACAACACACCCTATTCATTGGTTTTGCCACACCCACACAAGATGCCACCTATATGTATTACCCCGGCACAGAACGCCCCTGCGAAATCACCGTGCCCGGCTTTGTGGGTTATCTAACGCCCTACTTTAATACCAACATCCAATTGTGGCGCTCCGTATTTCTGGTCGATGTGAGCAGTCAGGAAATCACCTCCCTCAAAGTCACCTACCCCAGCGCCCCTGAACAGTCATTTCAAATCACCCAGCAACAAAACCAACTGCAACTGCTCAATCACCAGCAGCAGCCCGTTCCAGCCAACCGCAGCCTGATCGCCGGCTACCTAGAACTAAGTAAGACCCTCGCGCGCGAAGCCGGTGAACCCGCCGCCATCAACCGCAACCCCCAACAAGTAAAAACCGTAACGGCCCAAACCCCCGTTGTCGTTCTCGAATACACCTTTACCACCCAACCCAAGAAAACCATTTTCATCTATCCCATGGCCGTCAACGAAGGAGAAACCTATACCATGGAAACCCGCGATGGCACCCCCAAAACCGTGGAAACAACCCTATTCTGGGCCAAATCAAACGATGAAGCCACCCTGTGGACCATGCAAGAAATCATCCTGCGCAACCGCCTTAAAACCCTGTCCAACTTTCTCCAGCCCTAACCCCGCGTGAAACTGCAATTCGCCATCATCGCCGCCATTCTCGGCTTTGTGTCTTCCGGACCTACGGGCGCCGTCGTTGGATTCCTCGTGGGCATGTACATTGATTATGTCAATGGCCCCAAAGACGAAGATAGCCCAGAATATCAAAGACGTACCCGATCGCAATACCACCACGATCGCTACCCGCCCGTGGATTTTAAAAACTCCCTGCTGATATTAATCGCCGCCATCATGAATGCCGATGGGTCCGTGCTGAAAAGCGAACTGGAACTGGTGAAAGCCATGCTGGTGCGCACCTACGGCGAAGACGAAGCCAGAATCCTACTCCTTCGCCTGCGCGATTACCTCAAAGAATCTCACAACCTCTCCGAAGTGTGTCGCAACCTGCGTATGCGGATGAGTTATTCGCCCCGACTTGAATTGGTACACGTGCTGTTCCGCATTTCCCGGGCCGATGGCGATATTTCCGCCTCCGAACTGTCCCTCATCCAACAAATTGCGACCCAACTGGGAATTAGTACCCCGGATTATCTGTCGATTCGCGCCATGTTCGTCAGCTCGCCCGACAGCGATTACCAAATTCTAGAAATTACCGCTTCCGCCACCGAAGAAGAAGCCAAAAAAGCCTACCGAAAAATGGTGATGCGGTTTCATCCAGACCGACTTCAGGGCTTGGACGAATCTGAGAAAAAAGCCGCCGAGGCCAAGTTTATCAAGGTGCAACAGGCCTATGATAACATCAAAAAAGCCAAGGGTTGGAAAGGATGAGAGTACACATTGCCCTATTTTTTGTCTCCCTGCTCTATGCGATACTCTTTTCATGGGCCGGTCAAATTATGCCCAACTTCCTTACCCCGGAAGCGTTTGTATTGCTGCGCGTAATTACCGCTACTAGCCTTTTTTATCTGTTCTCCCTCGCCATTCCCGCCGATCCCATTCAGTGGAAAGCCCATGGTTTGGAATTTGCCATCTGCGGTTTTTTTGGTACCTCGGCCAACATGTATCTCTTTTTCCACGGTCTGGCACTAACACACCCCATCAACGGCGCAGTGCTCATGCTCGTGACACCCCTGTTTGTTGGCATATTCGACCATATCCGGCTTCGTGTTTTACCAAAACGATGGTTTATCTTAGGCACGCTCATCGCTGCCGCGGCAAGTGTATGGCTCATGGTTGGCAAGGGCGCTCATTTCAATAGCGATACCCTTCGAGGCGATTTGTTTGTTGCAATTAATGCCTTGTTCTATGCCATTTATTTGGTGCGCGTGAAAAAAATCGCCCACATTTACAAACCCATCACCATCAATAAAATCACCTTTACCTTTGGCACCTTGTACCTATTGCCCGTGGGTGGATGGGCGCTGTATCATACGCAGTTTAGCAGCTTTACGCCCTCCATTACGGCCAAGGTCATTTACATTCTCTTCTTCACCAGCTTCCTGGTTTATTTGCTCAATTCTTACGCCGTAAAAAAAGCGGGCCCTACCCTGGCTGGCTTATACATCTATCTGCAGCCGGTCTTGGCAACCATCATCGCGGTGATGCTCGGAACCGACCAACTCACCCTCTCCAAAGGACTGCTCATGCTCAGCATCATGGGTGGCGTATTTTTGGCCACACGGTTCTCTCCCAAATAATTGAAAAAATCGTTATCTTTGCATTTTATCAAGTTATGCGTACCAAAGAAGCCAACGACCTCATCAACAGCGTGATTGAAAGCGTAGAGAAAAGCGGTATCAATGCCGACAAAATCATCAGCCCCTTGCAGGCGGCCCGCGAATATGCGTTGAAAGAAAATGACCCGTTGGTAACGCGTGCGCTGCGCTTGGCTTGGCAACACGTTGAAGCCAATGAGGCTTTCGACATTGACCTTGCCGAAGAAATCGAAACCCCTGAAGAAAATTTCGTTTATTTTTTGTCGTTGATCGTGCGCTCAGAAAACGCCCTCAACCGCGATGAATTGCGCGAAATGACCAATCAGTTGCAGGCAGTAGCGTAAACAAGAATGATGCAGGGGATTCAGCCCCATATCGCTCGCTTTTGCATTTTACTTTTCCTGATTTTTCAGGGAAACAACCACCACAAACACTTTCATTTTGATTGGTTTCATCTCCCCTCAGACGAGCATGGCGATGT